>SDBT01001316.1_pt1 | contig 43369 bp, 24 predicted proteins | sample 2277101 | NCBI WGS metagenome assembly SDBT01 (sample SAMN10404973, study PRJNA504765) | marine sediment metagenome | isolation source: marine sediment core GS10_PC15, 103 cmbsf | place: Arctic Ocean: Southern Knipovich Ridge | collected 2010
ACGGACTCCATCATGTTCCGTCTGTTCAATGTGACCAAGGTTGGGGTGGATAGATACGATTTAAACGAAGCCGCACAAATTGGCGTGGAGTTGGCCAAGTGGGTGACGGATATTTTCCAGATGTTTGGATTCTTTTCTATCACACTTGCGTTTGAGAAGGTCTATGAAACGTGGTTGCTAAAGTCCAAGAAATGCTATGCCGTGTACAAGCACTTGTTCGACGTCAAAACAGGAAAGCTTACGGCGTATTTGTCTTCTTCTGGGATGGAGTCGGTTCGCCGAGACGTCACGTTGTTTACAAAGGATGTGTTGGAGCACGTGATCAAGATGACGGTGCAGGATAGAAATTTGAATGGAGCCATTCGGTATACTCAAAAGATGTTTACAGAACTGAAGGAAGGGTGTGTGCCCATAGAAAAGTTGACGATTACCGGAGGATTTACCAAAAGGGCAGACCAATACAAGAACCTACAACCGCACATAGAAGCTGTTCGAAAGCAGATGGACGACGATCCAAACAACGCACCTACGGTGGGGGCACGTATTGATTGGGTTATTGTCAGTCTTTCGGAAGACCCCAGCGTCAATCTAAGGGCCAAGGTCTACGAACAAGCCGTCATGCCTGTGTATCTAGAAAAACATGGCCTCAAACTAGATTACGAAAAATATTTGGTCAAGTGCGGAAAGCCCTTTTGCAGGTTTTTCGCACCGGCCTTGGCTCCCAAGATGACCGCAGTCCAAGGACAAGCCTACGTGAAGCGACGCATCTTTGATGATTATTTTCGAGAACAAGACAAACTGAAAAAGAGAAGAAAGAGTGCGTTGGTAGAAGCCTTTGCGCGGGGCAAAAGAAAGGAGAGGAATGGAAACGCGCCGTCTGCTGCAGAGCACAGTGCAGAACTGCGTGAGATTGACCCTTCTCGTGCAAGGTACGACAAAAAGAGAAAAACAGATCCTATACAGATCCGGAGTGACCGCAAAGGGTTTTCTTTGGACGCGCTTGTGAGTACAGAGGATACTTTTGACGAATGGCTTTTTGCTACTGGCACGACCAAGAAGGGGACCAAGTTCAAAAATAGAGCCAAAGAAAAATAAAATAAAAACATTTTTTTTACTTCACCATCCGGGCACTCTTGATCTCGACCTTCGACGTGCTGCTGCTGTACGAGGAGCTCCTCGTGCTTTCGGATGTTGGGGCGTATCTCGTGTCTGGTATGTTTTCCGTTCGGCTGGACGAATCCTGGACCTTCCTCTGTTTTGTTTGAGTATTCCTCGTGCTTTCCTTGGTCGAACGGAGGATGTGATTTCTTCCATTTCTTCTTCTGGATCTTCGTCACTGAACTCACTTTCTCTACCAAGGGTGGTGAATCTTCGGCTTTGCAAGAGAGATTTGGACGTGTTGTTTGCCGCAATATCGATGGACAATATAGAATTGTAGAATGTCCACAGAACGTAAGGAATAAATAAAATGGCCGATGTGTAGAGTTTCCCTTGGTCATTTCCGTGGATATGGAACCAGAGCAAGATTTCAATGGCGGCTGCCGAGACGAACATAAGGAAACCATCGATGGCCCCGAGCCAATAATTTTGCAAGGTAAAAAAGAGCATGGTCCACAGCTTGGAAACAAAGTAATTGGCGATCATCAACCCGACGATGGCGTCGTAGAACATATGTCTATCTTCGTGCTTTTCGGTGGTGGAGTAATTCAGATAAAGCCAAAGGGAGATGGCGACAAGAGAATACATCAGAAACCAAATGGGAGCGACTACTCGTGCTGGAATGAACTTTAACCTTCCCTTGAACTTGTCGTACCGTTTCCGCATTACTTTGGAGGACGTTCCATTCGTGTCAAAGGGGTTGCCCCACCACACAACGAGCATGAAAAAAAGTGTAGTGGATTCAAAGGCATCCAACCCCGACATCTTTCTTTCTTTTAGATTAATCTTTGAATCAGAAGGTGATATTGCTGAGTCGTTCTATTGATTTTTTTTTCTTTCAGAAATAGAGCACAGAACACTCAGAGAAAGAGAATCCTTTTTTTCGTGTTCCTTATAAAGTATTTTATTAATATGTCTACACACGCCACGGGCGCTTGTGCTATCGCACAAGCTCCGGGGCTCGTGTGGACATTCTCTTTATTTTTTTCTCACACAGAAACAAAGGAAAAGAAATGTTTATTTTCCTTGCAAAAATAAACAAAGCCTATCCTTTCCTTGTATACAACAATGCGCGTTCTAATTATAACAAACCATAGGATATCTTCACTTAGAATAAAATTTACAATGGCTTATTGGGGCAATCAGTTTGTATTTTGGAGACCGCGCTTTCCAATGCTCGGTATTTTGCCCTTTGGTGTATGGATACCATACAGAGGTGGTGGTGGTGGTGGTGGAAGAAGAAGAGGAGGAGGAGGAGGAGGAGGAAGAAGAAGAGGAGGAGGAGGTGGAAGAAGAAGAGGAGGAGGAGGAGGAGGAGGAAGAGGGCGCGCCCATTACTACCATGAAGATGGATACGAAGGCGATGCATTTGAGGATTTCGAATACGCTGGCGAAGAGTTCCAAGACGCTATTGAACCTTCAACACGTGTCGATTCTTGGGAAACCTTCTCCGATGGGGACTTTGATATTTCGCCTCAAGACATTGGTTCCGAAGAACCAGAATTCTCGGATGAAGATGTTTACGACGAATACGACTATGAAGATGCAGGAGAGGATTATCAAGAACATGAATACAATGACGAAGAAGAAGATTCTATTGGGTTTGAAGGATTCCAGCGCATTACTCCAGACGAATACTTTTCAGGTGTCTTGGAGGCTATTCCGAAAATGGATTTGGACACAGTGAAGCACATACGCATCATGGCCATCAACAGCCAAAAACTTGCTTCGGAGCGTGGAGAATCTGAAATTGCACGAGGATTTGACGACATTGTTTGTGACACGGAACGTGTTCTCGAAGAGGAATATGACGTGACTAACGTGGGTGTATTGGAAAAGCACGAGTTGGCTTCGGAGACAGGTCTTTTACCCGAAGACGTTGCCGACGCGGAATCCATGGAAAAATACGGCTTAGAGAGCTTTCCTCTTCTTGACATTCTTTCAAGTGAACACGATCCATTAGAAGTGATGAAAATATTCAAAATCCAAGGGCATGGATGGAAGAAATTTCTACTCCCGCGGTTTTCCAAAACTTCAAGAATACCCAAGGACGAAGACTACAGAAGGGTCATCCGAGGTCACATTCGCTTGACGTTTTACTACGTCATTGCCAGGCATATGACAAACTTTGCCAAATCAAACAGGATCAAGGTTTCTGGAGGACCAACTGGCAACGACGACGTTTCTTCTCAGTATGTGAAGTACTTTGATCTTCTGGCGGCCGGTGTGCAATTGACTCTTCGAAATCAACTTCGATACTGGAAGTTCGGAATCAAGATTATGGTTCGTCGTGGACTTGGCATCATGTATGGACCTGACTATGGACGCACCAGAGGATCGGTTCAACAGACCCGTGAAATACTGAACAAGTTCGAAACGGAATTTGAAACCATCATGTTGAAGCATATCAAGCTCGAAAAGGATGTGATTGACTACATCAGCAAACGTGCTCTTGTTGGAAGAGGTGATCAAGCCATGATCCAAAAAAAGAAAGACGCGATCTTGAAACATGGCACAGAATACATCACGCCGTTTTTTGCCAAAATCATAGTCTTCTCATTTGGACAGTCCAAGGACATTACGCAATCCGACACTGGGAAAATGATCGGAAAAGTCTTTTCCGATGCATGGTCTGCGAATGTTGAATCTATCGTGATTCTTGTACAGACACTCGCGAAGACTGGCTTCCAACTAGACCCCATGGAGCTCAGAAAAAGAGCAAAACTGCCGTTTGAAAAGGGGAAGTCTGTTGGCATTATGCTCAACTCTTACGTTTACGGAAATGGTGGAGAGCCTATGCCTGTAAAGGTTGTGCGCCGATTGAATGTTATTTTCGAACTTTAGATTATGCTTTGGTCTTTCCCTCCCCATTTTTCTCTTTCAGCACGAGGAGAGAATTTGTGGGGGAGAGTGTTGTGAGTTTAAAGAAGTGAATAAAAAAAAGAACATTTGAAAATAAAATCAATATTTCCCGCCCTTCGAAACATTTACACAAAATACAAAGCAAGACCACGGAAAGAAGAAGAACAAGCGATTAACATGTTTTGGGAATTTGACAAGAATCGCAACAGTGAAGTTTCCGTGCGAAACAAAAACGCGCCTCGGAAAAACAACAATTCTGCGTCACGCGCACAACCACGGCCGAGAAGCGGAGAAGCTGGCGTTTCCTCTCTTTTGAGAAGAAAGCAAGGTTCTGGCATCTCTGGAATGAACAAGCGTCGCAAAGATTCGAACAAAGCACGACACGGGGACAATGCACGTAGTCGCCCCGTGGAAACAAGCACGGTTTCTTCCACACTTTCGTTGCTCCCGCATGGACGCAACAGACCTTCTTCTCAAAAACCAAAGGCGAGAAAAAGCCTTTTCTTACCGAGAGGCAATGTGGATCCCAACCGAAAGAAAATACGCTTCAACTCCAGTGCATCGTATGGTTCAGAATCCGTGGTTTCTGAAGAGGACCCACAAGACGAAACACAAGAACCCACGGTGTCTCAAGTTTCTCGTGCTGAAGAATCCGAGCTATCTCTTCAAACACTGGCCGTGGCCGTGGATGACCATGCGACCAATGTAGATATCGAAGCCACGCAAGAACCAACGGATTCTCAGATTACTCGTGCTGTTGAGCTGGAATCCCAAGATTCGGAAGCAGAATCGAGTGAGTACTATACGAAGTCCGGCCTTGGGCACGGGGCGGATCCCGATATTCAGCACGAAGAAGAATCCGAGGATAAAGAACATTCTGAAGTATATGGGTCTGTGGACATGGAGGAAGAGGAAAGTGAGGGGGTAGAGGAAGATGTGGATATACTTTCTGAGAACGAACATTCAAAAAAAGAAAAACCGAAACAGACATCTATGGATTTGGATGAAATCTCTGAAATATCAGAAAACGGCCAGAGCTCTTCCGAAGCACGCGATCAACAACCAACTACCCCAATGACTTCCATACACGCTTCGACAAACGGAACTTTAAAAAGAAAGAAAAGTGGAAAAAAAACGTCCACGCACCAGCCTCCCGACGCGAATCTGCAGAATGGAAAAAAACTCGAAGACAAACCCGTCGACGAAAACGCAAACGGGAAAAGGAGAAGGCGAGTCAGGATATCAAACCGCAGAAGAGCAAAGCTCCACTCGAATCAGGTCATTTCTGTAAAGCGCATCAAGAATGCTCTTGACTATGAATACGTACGCTTTCACGAAGGTGCGTGTATTGCCATATCGGAAAGCATGAACTACTTTGCGACGCTGGTACTGCAGCAAGCCAAGGCTTTGGTAATCATGAAATCTCGAGAGCGTGTCTCGCGCCGAGACATCATTTCTGCCATTTGTGCCGTCGTGCCTTACTCCCTAGTCAGCACGAAGATTGCATCCAAAGTGAAGGCGACCTTGAATTCCTATCTTGTGCATAACGTGGGAAAGGAAGAGGATCTGCTTGAATATATGCGGCTGGAAAAGACGTGTGGGTTGAATATCTCTATTTCTTCATTGAGGAACTTGGCGCGCCAAGTGAATCCTACGATAGAGGGAGTATCCAGCGACACCGTCTTCGTTGCACTTGGTGCCGCGGTGGAAGTGATTGGTGAATTGATTATCCACCGTTCTGTTGGTGCTATGATTTCCGCTTCTTTGAGAGACCATAAAAACAAAGACATGGACGAGGACGATGCACTTTCGTCTTTTAAGAAGTCTGGAATCATTACAATGACCAGAGACGACGTGAATGTTGCGATTCACCACATGGTCAACATGGACCACATTGGAATGTATTCTTCTTCCAACGTATACTTTCACCGCAAACTGGAATACGACGAAGAGCTCGCCAAGGAGACCGCGATAAATGCCAAAAGAAACGAACATTTCCAAAGCAAAAGGCACACGCTCAAGAAGAAGGTTTCCGTCCATGTCAAAGACACCAACCAAAGAAAACTCTTGGAACCCAGTGAAGTGGTTTCCTTTTTGGTGCAAGACAATACCATCCCAATGATCTTCAGGAAGCTCAATCTTGCGGGTACCCTGGCCATTACCTCGATGCGTCAAGACACTTTTTCCGAAAAAATGCAGAAAAAGTTCAGCCATGCGCTCAGTGGAGACAGTAAGATGCAACCGGACCATTGCACTCTGAAGACGCTGGAATACATGTGGCACGAAGTGGCCGAGAGCGAGCACGCCAAAGCATGGCATGCGTCGCACAGAAATTAACACAAAAAATAGGCGTGTGTTTGAGGAGGGGAGAAAAGCCAGAATAAATATTTGTTGTTTAATCGCGTGTACATTCATTCATTCGTGCTTGGGTCTTTGTCTTCAACCCATTCGTCGTCTTCCCAGTCGTCGTCACCCCAGACGTCGTCTTCCCAGTCGTTGTCCACCCAGTCGTCTTCATCCTGGTTATCCTCACTACATTGGTCTTCGTCTTGTGGTTTCTTGAACCAGTTGTCTGTGTCCCACTTGTGTTTAACCCAACCATCTTCGCCCCCTGGGTTGGCGCAGTACTCTGCATAGAACTTGTTATCTTTTCTTTCCTCCATCGTGCTTTGGGACGATTTTGTGCGTGTTTCATTTTCTAGATCATTGTAATATTGAACCATTTCGTGCTGTTGTTCTATTTGCAACATTTCCCTATGTGTCTCTGGGACGATGTGCCAAAGAGGAGAATCCATCACAGCCAGCCAATTTTTCTTAATGTACGTTTTCAGGAATTCGTGAAGATGATGCAAGTTCAAGTCGACGGACTCGCAGTAAAACCGAGGAGCCGTGTCGTATGTAATGCGAGAATCCGAACAAGACCAACAATAAGGTGAAGCACCGCATCTGTCAATCCAACCACATCTTTCGATATCAGGCATATGCATTTTGAGGGTATGGTCAGGACCTAAGAAGAAAGGTCGCCCAGTATCCGTCCTGAACGCAGCACGACGGATGCTTTGATGCAAGATGAACGTAACTACATGTGGGTCGTTTTTCCACAGACAAAAGTTCAAGAAACGCAACTTGCGGTATTCCGTAATTGCAACTTCCTGTTTTATGAATTCGGGATCCGTCGTGGTAGGGAATGTCATCAATTCCTCGTGCCGTGCGTCTGATTTATCCAGCAAATAGTTCCACACAAGAATGAGGATTCTGGTCACCAGGGCTTGAGGCAATTCCAAAAATTGTTTGAATAGGTTGCCCAATAGGTGGCTTGCTTCTTTGTATACCTTCTCTGGGGTGAGTTTCCGCGTTATATTTACGTTCAGCAAATCCAGTGTGGTTGGATTGTCGTCGAGATTGTAAATATCGGAAGAGAAATTTTTGGACAGGAGTTCTACGCAATGTGCGATAATTTTTGGGCATTCAAACAACACCTTTGAAACTCTCAACAGGAACGCGATGCATTCTTCAGCACAAGTGAGTCGTTGGATTACGGCTTTTGTGCACAACGTTTCTAGCGTGCTCTCCTTGAAACGTTTTTGAGATTCAAGGATGTATCTGGTGGAATGTCTAGCCCACATTTCCGTGTGCGCCAGAAGTTTACCAAAGATGGGGGCTGGGGTGCGTCCGAGTCCTTCTATCTCAAGCATCATGGCAAACAAACGCTTTTCCTGTTTTTCCTTTTTTAGTAAGGCTGTCATTTTGAGCAAGGATTCATGGCGTTTTTTCTGTTCTCGTGCTGCTTTCATTTTCAATATTTTTTTGTATTCCGGAGTATTGGTGCGTTTTTTCTGTTCGAGTAATACCTGAAGTCTCGACAACGCTTCGTATTCCAGAGTATTGGTGCGATTTTCACGTTCTAGTAATAATAGTATGTTGTCCAAGGTGTCGTCTAGCAGGGCATCTTTGCGCTTTTCCAGAGGTTTTTCAAAGGAGACTTGTTTCTTGTGAAACAACCCTTTGCATGAAACGCACGAGAAGTTCCGTGAAGAGTTTGTGGACCCACATCTGGAGCAGGTGAACGTGGTGGTTATATTTTGTTTCATGTGATGGGGGCATGTTTGTATTCGACAGTGTTTGTCGTCTGCGATTTTGATGTCTGGGTTGCATTTGAGACAAACGTACATTTTTTCATCTCCATTCATACTCGCTCGTGGTGTTCTGGCCCCCAAGCACGATGAAATAATAAAAATATATTTCTATTTTTTGGTTTATTTTTGCGCGCAAAAAGTTAGGAATTCGTGGGAAGTCCAAGCAAAGACAATTCCAAGGTCCCCAACCGTGCTACAAGCGAACTCACAACCACGTAATCCATCATCCGCGCATTGACCACCGAGCCGCGCTCCTCGATTACTGTATCTATAACTTTTTTTGCTTCTGGTGTCACTTTTTGCAGCCATTGAGCCAAAAAATCTTTCCACAAAATCAACTTATTCCGCAACTTGCGCTGCCCCTTTTCTGTTTCCACAAAATGCTTGGCGCATTCGTGCAATGAAATACAAAATACGTCATGGTCGTCTTCGTAGCCACAAAGATGGCTAAGTGCACGTAGTAAATCAGGGAAAAAGGAAATGTTCTTGTCCTCATCGTGCTCTGGAGGTGCGTCCAGTTCTAAGCGCGTACACGCAATGCTTGACAAAGGATGAATGTCCAAAAGGATCAACGGTGTGTTCATTGGGTTGTGCAACAGGAAGAGTTCTCGTGCGGCACGGTCTGCCTTTATGTATTGTTTGTATTCTTTCGATTCTTCTGTCTGTGCCTTGACATGTATCTGGCGCGAGATAAAGTCGTACTTTCCGCGATGCGTCAGCGTGGCCTCGACAGAATGAAAGCGAGAGAATATCAACGCAAGAATTAAATTGAAGAAGAACTCTTCTCCTTGCGGGTATTGGATATCCACGGTGTCAAAGATACAAGAAATCGGGGTTTTCTCAAACGCATTTGGGTCTATGGACGCAATGCTCGGGAACTTAAATAATTTATCCAGATCCCGTGCAAAAGGCGTGTCAGCCAACTCCACACAACGCACGGACTCATCTTCGTCCACATCCTCGGGCGCACTTGGGCGGCACGAAGGGAACAGTGAACACACTTTGACCGTGTATTGCAAATAAGGTTTCACGGATATGTTCCCGTTCCGTGCATTGGGCATTTCATGGCACCCCTTTGTGCACGCGTTCCTGGTTTGGTAAGGACCTATCCACACGTGCTTTTGCCCAACCTTCCCCTTTCGTGCACCTTTGTATTGGCCTTGCAGCGTGTGACCGGTGATCATGGAGCACGACAATGTTTTCATGGGCGCCAATAGAATGCCTCGCGCGTCTTCGGTTCCATAGTATCCATCACGCAAGCCTTTGGATTCCACCAGCGTGTCATGTTCTCTCTGTTTCACCACCGTAGAGGGAACAAAGGCATTGCTGAGTTGCTCACTCACCATACTCATACTGCTCATGATATCGGACAAAAGATCCTCGGATGGCTGACTCGGTTCCTCCCCCGCGTCCCACAGGAGGTTTAGCACGAAGGAACGTACGGTCTCGGACCAGCGCAACAAAATTTCATCTGGCGTGCTGCGTTGCCCAAGGTGAGCCACGATTTCGTAGGCCGTTTGGATGCGGAAAGCTTCTTCTTCGCTTGGAAATGGACCGTAGGTGAGACAACATTCCAACATTCCTTCGTGCTCGTTGGCGTGAATGGACAACCTGCTTTCGCACAAAGGATAGATCACAGAGGAATCGTCGAGTTGGGCAAAACTTTGCTTTGTCAAAGGTTTCCAATAATAGATATTCTCCCCAAAGGATCCTTTTGAAAATTCTTCCCCAAGTTCCTCCCCAAGTTCCTCCCCAAGCTCTTCCTCAAGCTCTTCCTCAAGTTCCTCCTTAAGTTCCTCGTCAGGGGTTTCGATGATTTCTTCTTCTTTTGTCTCGTTTTCACGGAGTTCTTCTTTGGCGTTGGCCAAGGTATTGATGTCTTGTTCTTGTTCTTCCTCCATAGAAAGAGTTGGTTCTGTTTGTTGCGCCATTGTGTTGTGGTAAGTCTCGAGATTTTTCAACCATTCGTCCTTTCCAAGCGTGGAAATGTGCACAGATTCCTTGATGTTCTGGACGCTGAATGTATTCAACAGGAATTTCTCTGTCGAGGCCTGGGCATTGTCCATCACGTCCAGCTTGTGCCGGAGTGCAACAATTTTGGAAGCGGTTTGTCGATACATCATTACGAGGCCAGGGTCGTACCACGGAATCAGTTTAAGAGCTTCCAATTTCTGTTCTGATTCGCGTAGACTTGTATATTCACTTATTATATTCCCTCCTTCGTGCTCTTCTTCTTCTTCAATGACAAAGAGATCTTCTTCTTCTGTGCACGAAGAAGTTTCTGTGAGCGAACTTTCTTCGTCGCGACAATCCTGGACAGAATATTTTCTTCTCTCAAAGTCCTGACCACGCAGGCGTCGTGCTTTTTGTTTCAATGCTTTGGTAACTTTGTTTCCTTGCATGATAAGCATCCTTTCTACGTCTTCAATGTATTCGTTGGTAATCAAAGATCTTCTGGACACCACTTCAGAAATAAGGAGGGCGTGCCGAACGCCATGCCCCACCAACCTTCCTCTCTTCGTGCTCCAGTCCACGGCGTGTTCGTTGACATAGACTTCTCTTTTGACTCGACTAATGGTACGAACAGAATCAGAACTTGACGACAGCCGATGCGCGTTGGTGTGACTGGCTTGTACGGGAGAGAGGCTGGCCCCGAGCGATGTTCTTTCATTACGATGCCTGACAGCATAGGGTTCCGTGCCACTTGATTTACTTCCAGGGAACTCATGAACCATTGCACGAACCAGCTGCGTCAACGAGTCCACACGTTCTTCCGAAAACAGGGTTTCGGTCACGGTTTGCACCAGAGTGTGAGACGCGACGCATGTGTCCAAAATGGCCGTGACCCGATTCTTGCTTTCTGAAACATTCGAATCCTGTTGGTATGCATTGAGGAATTCCAAGCTTCTGTACGAAGGCGTTTTTCCTCCATAGAACCATCGTTCGTAATCTTTGGAATAAGAAATATTTCTCGGGGTGAGTGCGGTTTCGTTTGGATCTCTCTCTGGAGGACCTCGTATGAAGAGGAGTATCCCAGAAAAGAGAGCAGAACGAGCGCCTTCCGAAAAGTAGAAGGTGCAATCCTTGGCCCATTTCCACGCTTTGTAATATTCTCGTGCATAACTGTCAATCCATTGGTAGTTCAGCGGGAAAGCACGAATGAGTACGAAGAGAATTTCCCAGAAAAGATTCTCTTCTCCCCAAACACTGAATAGATCCGTCATGTTCACTGCCCTGCGTTCGTCCTTGTTGATCAGGCTTGCGCAAAGACAGATGCACGCTTGTTGGATGGTCTGCGGGTGCGTCTTTCGAACGGAATACAAGCCTTGTTCAAGATACGGCAACGATAGGACAACACTCCAGTCGCTGTTGGTGAGTGTTCCAATGCACTTGAATGCAGAAAAGAAACTCATGTCCCTGGACAACGTCGTCTTGGGCAAGATGCACAGATAATGCACCGTGCTGATCAGCAGGTGCCTTGCCGTGGTCAAGTGGTTGGTGGAAACCTTTTCGGTTCCTCTCCACTGAGGTTGTTCCAAAACCTCACGAAGGGAATCGCACCCACACGGCGTGTCGTATTTTGGGATATAATCGATTGGTGTGTTCTCCATGCGGAAGTAAATATCGTCCATAAGATAGGTGGCCATTCCATCGGGAAGAGAATCAAAACCTCCCGAAATGAAGGCCTGGACCCATGGAAGGTCTAAACCAGAAAGGTGGAGTGGGCTGTGTGTGCCTGAAAACACTACATCTTCGTTATTCGTGCTCAATAAAGAAAGAATAGATTTTGTACACGCGTACTCTAGACGAGCGCGCAACTCGTGTCTGTACCTACGCATTTCCTCGAGCCACGTGCAGTAGTACGAATACACAAAGCACGAAGCTTCCGGATAGGCATACCCAATGTCGCGAAACGAAAAGATCAACAAACACTTCCAGAGATGTTCCCCCAAGTTGGTTTTGTCCAGGGCGCACGCCCAGAATACGGCCATCTCCGGTTTCATGGAGCGGATTTCGTGAAACATGCACGAGAGCATTTCGTCCATGGGGACATCTTCGTGCTGAGAAGGAGAGTATTTCTTCGGTTCGGAAAAGAGGGTGTCCCTTTCTTTGGGTGTCGATGCAAATCGTTTTCTCTTTCCTATTGGAGAATCCATGTTGAGTTTTCGTGCACGATGGAGACGTTGATCGCTTCCCTTTGTCAAGGCTTGGGCTGCTGTGTGTGTGTGTGTGTTTGTACAGAACAAAGGAATAATATTTGAATGTGTACACACATATACTCTTTTTTTTGCAAATAAAGTATTAAAAAAAAAAGAATTCATGCTTTCCCCTAAACAGGAAAGTGTGCGATGTATGGGGCGAAGGCAAATCTTGGCTATAGACCCAGGACCAGACAACATGGGCGTGTGTATAATCGAGCCATTCCACACGCCACAAGTCACTCTTCTGCAAGAGTTTGACCTCAAAAAGTATGCACCCCAAGATACGGTTCTTTCGTGCTTTCAAAAGGGGTCAGTAACATCACTCACCATCGGCGCATGCGTTGTCAACATGATCCAGAGGGAGCCTCAGGTCTTTGGTCATATCCAAGAATTGCACGATGGAACGATGGATGAAACGAGTGTGACGGTGGTGATTGAGAAACAGATGAATATATCCACCAACAATTGTTGCATTCTTTCTGCATTCCAAGCGTATTACGAGATGCACGGGGTGGAGTGCTGCATTCTTTCCCCTGCGTGTTTGGAAAAGTATTACCCCACCATCTTTGCCGGAACAAAGAAAAATCGTCCCAAGAGAAAAACGGCCATTAAGAATTACGGTAAACGGATACTCACCCAAGAAGAAATGAACATAGCCCCCATTGGCGTCAGCAAAGAAGATAGCACGAAGAAGCGCAAGCGCGTGGGCCCGTCGTTCAGTATCCACGCACTGGATGCCATGTTTTACGGAATGGTGTATTGTAAGATCTGCCCAGAAATCCAGATGGATATTATCATGTGCAGGATAATAAGAGATTCGCAACTCAAATACGAATTGGACAAACGATTCGTGACGCACACCAAGAAAATGCGTGCACTAGAGGAAAAGGAGAAGGAAGAAAAGAAAATGCGTGCACTAGAGGAAAAGGAGAAGGAAGAAAAGAAGAAGAATCAAAAGGTTCCAATCAAAAAAGAAGGAGCCAAGACCGCGCCTTCGTATAAGCGGGGACGATGGAGATCGTGAGTATCCAATAAACCTTGTGCGAGAGAAAGATTTTTATTATTATTATTATTATTATTGTTGTTGTTGTTGGAAAGAAGAAAGTCCTCTCCTTCGTGCTGAAAGGCCAAACTACGTATCGTACTGATTCTCGTCTAGCTGAAGAGAACGAACGAGACAGTCACTTGTGGCGTCCAACAGGCATTCCAATCTTTCCAGAGTGGTCAGAGGGAGATGAGGCTTGTCTGGGCTATAAGGGCCAATGGGTTTTCCATTTTCCTCGTCAAGAGGAATCCCGTGCCCCCATACGATTTTCGCGTTCAGGATATCCTCACTCGTGGCGTGCTCCGTCGCAACGCGAGCCTCCACGTCGTCTGCACCAGACTCGGCGGACTTGGCCACCTTTTCCGTGGGTTTGGGGGGTGTTTCCACAGAGTGCGCGAACAAAATTTCTGCTTCCTTCTTGTTCTCTTGTACTTGGCGCACGATGTCACGCACTTCAATGAGAATCTTCCTCGTGCATTCCATGTATTCGGACCAATTCTTCAACGTGGATTCGTTGGCCGCCAAGATACTCTCCAGAACGTGTTGCAGCAAATCGTGATCGTGCCTCAGTGTATCTGGGTCTAGTTTCTCTTGCGGATCCACCGCTTCTTTAGCACGAGAAGAAGTCGATGCATGTGTCTTTCGGAAAGGAGAAGTATGTGGTCCCTGTGAAGTGCGTTCCGTGACGCGTAGTTCGGTCGTTGGCACGAGAGGAGCTCTGTATGGTGTAATTCTACTTACGGGGCTGAGTTTCTCAACGTTCTGCGGCATCAGTCTATCGACCGAATTTTGTGTTTCGTTTCGACGTTGGATGTTGTGAAGGCGTTCGTAGAATGGATTGGAAACGCGATCAAAATCGTTTACCCGAGAATAAATCTCATTGAGAATCTCGTTTTTCTGGTCGTAGTATTGTCCCATGCGGCGAATTTCGAGTTCTTCCCTCTTTTGCATGTAGTAGACTTCCTCAGGTATGCTCGAATCGTATTCTGGCTCCATGATGTCCATGGGAAGATCTTCCTTTGGGACTTCTTCGGAAACAGACGCCCCCTCTGGAGGAGGATCCAGGGTTTGAGATACCCTGGAAAGTTCCTGGCGCAGTCTATTCATCATCCGGGTCTCGATGGTGTAGTAATCTTGCTTTTCAATTGGAATCTCCGCGTTCACCATGTCGTATTCCGTATATAGACTGCAAACCATAAAGGTCTCCAACGTATTGACGTGCCACAAGATTCCGAGCCGATTCTTTGACTTTAAGAATTCCTGAATGCCCCGGATTAAGAACATTCTGTGGGAACCCGTGTTGGACCACAGTCGGTACACAGTAATCAAGGTAGAGTCGAAAATCTCATACGGCGAGTCTTCGCTCACGATTCTCTGGTAGAATTCATCTACAAACGGCGTGGATAATTGAACGGGGTACTGTGCCACCAGTCGGATGATCTTTCTTTGCTTTATCGCGGCGTGTAAGAATCTCTCTTGCTTTAGCCTTGCATCAAATTCTTCTTGCGTTTCCTTTATTTCCGAGGAACCTTCCACGCTCCCCGTTTCTTCGTCTCCTGAAATAGGTTTCGTTTTTTGGATGGTAGCAAGGTCTACCTCATCCAGGTCTGGGGGAGGACCTGCAGTGTGCGCGAGGTGACGGGATTCGTAGTCGTCTCCGCCACCAATGGGCACGTAATCGTCTCTTGGTACAAAAAGAGGAAGCGGTCGAGAGATCTTTTGCGAATGTTGAATGAGTAAATCTTCAAACATGTTCAGTTTGCGCAAGTAATGGCCCAGCGAATACATGACCGAGCCAGGAAGAACCGCCACAACCCTGGCGCCATCTGGGAAATCGAGCACGAGGGAACCTTCGGAATCGGCCACTCTTACGTGAGAGGGATCGATTCCTTTGTAGGCGGAAGGAGATTGGCCCATCAGATTATTAAAAATGTTCGTGAAAATCTTGTCGTCTCAAAGTTCTTTCTATCGCTTCTAAGCCTTGTTTTATTTGCAGCGTTTGGTGACGTCTGTTTTTTTATTTTTGTTTTTTTGGAGATGTCCACATTTGGCACAAAAAAAAAGACAACTCATTTTTTTTTCGTGCTTCCGTGCCCCACACTGTGTTTATTATAAATAAAAAGCAACAACTTGCTCAAGACCCATACTCTCTTCGTTTTATCTTTCCTCGTTTCGACACAGGATACTCGGGCATACATGCTCGACTTCCAAACGGAATCGTCGTGCTTCGCTCGTCTCGACTTCGCTTCGCGCCCTTGCTGCGTTTGCGCACCTTCCCGTGCTGCAAAAGTGCTTGTTCCAGAAAGTGGGAAGAAGCAGAATTGCGCCCCATGGTTCCAATCTCGGATGCACACAAAAAAAAGGACGCGGTGTCCGAAGAAAACCACACCCCCGGTTTTTCGTGCTCAAGGAGAAACTCGGGTGTTGGCACTTTGTGCAGTTCGTCTTTCAGCACGAGAGGTGTTTCGGAAGGTGTCGATATGTGCGCAAGCGACTCGTTGGAATTTCCCTTGCTTTTGTCGTCTGAATCTTCTCCAGGCTCGTAGTCATAGACTATCGCCTCGTGCATCGGTTCGTTCTTTTTAGAAAGTCTCCAGGTACGCATATAGCACGTATTGCAATACGTTGAGCGTTTGGTCAATTCATTGGTGCACGAAGGAGTGCTGCATGTCTTTTCTTCGTGCCCTGAAGAATGTCTCGCGCATTTCCCATGTTTGTCTTTTGCCAATCGCTTGCATCCGGAGACATGGCAATGATTTTTGGCGTAGAACTTTTTGTAATGGGTCTTGCAAAGCATCCTCTTCTTGTTGGCGATGCATTTGTTCCTAATCGGGGGCTGTTGCACGAAACATTCTTTACAATATTTCTCTTGGTGGGTTCCAGGGTGTCGTTTCATGCATACCGCATTTTTCTGAACTGTTCCCCGTTTGCAAACCAAGGTTTCGCACCGAATAGTGCCCCGTTGTATGGCTGATTTCGTATCGTAGCCAAGAAGGAATACTGGAGATATGGGATTGTTCTATCGCGTGATAGTGGTTCTCTTCGTGCTTTTTTTTTGAATGATGTTTCTTTCCTTTTTGTGTCGACCGGCTTATCGCTTGTTGTGCTGTGCTGGGTCTCACAAAAAGAAAAGAAAATATTTTTTTTTCAAAAATGCTCGAAAAGAACAAAGTGTCTGTGACTCGTTTGTTGTGCTGAAAAAAAGGTAGGGAACGGATTCAATGAATAAAGCCACCGTTTCAATTTTTTTGGATAAACAATTCATGTATTGCTGTGCCACTGTTATTCAATACATTTCATCTGCGCTACAATATCCCCTGGATCTCGGCGCTCACAAGATCAATCGTCACCCTCGCCGGAGGGTATATATTTGGGCTGAGTACCACTTGGAGTTTTCGTTTCTTGGACGTCTTGGTCTCTGGTTCATACACGCGAGTAAATCCATTCATAGACAATCTTCCGTTGGACCTTTTCCTGGGTTTTTGGATATGTGCAGGATACGACTTTTCCTCAAAATAATCGTCAATCTTGTGGTTGTCGTCTTGGGGAGAGAGCACGGAGTATCGAGTGTTTCCGTGGAGACGACACATAGAATTCAAATGCTTTGTATCTCTCGTGCAAACAAAAGAAGACAACGACCAATAGGCAAGATTCCATCCTATTCTACGAATGGGGGGTATGAGTTCTTCGCGGCTTTTCATGTCGGTGACTGCACGGTTTTTGAATTGAGCCAAGAGGTCGCACTGGCTGAGTCCCTTGATGTATTCTTCTTTTTCTTTCAGAGTGCCATTGGCCGTTGATTGCGTAATCATTCTATCCCTTTTAGTTTCCGCACGCTGTTTTCGTTTGTTAGTCAAAGTAGTCTCGACGGCGTCCCAATCCATGTGCTCGTTTTCGGTTATCCCAAGGTTCATGTGAATCTGTTCTCTCAGTTTGCGTGGGTCTTTTCTCAAATGGAACAATGTGGTGTAGTGCTCTTTGGGGAAAAAGCATTCCGAATAACCATGCTTTCGCTCAAGTACTTTTTCGAGTTTCTCCAATGTTTCGATATCCTCCTCATTCTCCCAAGAATACACTTTTTTGGTTGGTTTCTTATCGGATTTGATGTTTTTGAGTTTGTCCAGCTTGTACTGGATTGCGGCGAGTTCTGATCTATGGAGTGTTTTTTCTTTTTTGAGGGCGACGATGGTCGAGTTAATGTTCCCAAGGGCCAAAGCATAGCGGTACGCAAGATTGAAAAAGCTCAGAACCTTCTTCTCGTCAATGGATATGGAAAGCGTCTTGATCGAGGAGAATTTCCGTCCAAACATCGCACTTTTAGCACGAGGAAGAGTCTCCACATGAGTCCGAATGGAAATGGCCTTTGAGAGTAATCTGTACCCACCCAAGTCAAACACAGTGGTGATCTTTTCGAACCCAATCCCAGGGCGAGGATCCACGAAATCGGATCCGCAACAGAGGAACATCAGACAAAGCGTTTCCACGGGATTTCTGACACCGGGGTGCAGCACTTTGAAGTAACTTTTAATGCCCTTAGTAAGGGCGTTGATGTCCGCAATTCCAGTAAGAGAGATTCTTTCGTTTTCGCCAACGACTCTTTTCAGAATGCGGTTGTAAATCCTCTTTCCCATGGGCTTGTTTCGGTGCACGGTTTTATCAAAACACGCAACGATGTCTCGCACCGTACCTCCAGGACGCGTGTCCAGTGCCACGACAAAATGCGGCGAAGAGAGCAAAGGGAAATTCATCATATTCAGCAACATAATCAGTAGGATGTCTGTGTCTGCGCTGACGACAAAACACGTGCCACAGTACGGTACGGTGGCAGTCTTGTTTTTATGGGCAAGCGCCTCGGCAAGTCTTCGTGTATAATAAGCAACTTTGATGTCGCTCTCTCCCATGTTGGGTCTCTGGTGAGGTCCTTTGTAGCCAAAAAAAAGTTCACTGTCCCCGTCTTCTCGCCGCAACCACAGGGGTCGGACTTCCATCCCCAATTCTTCTGGGGATGGAGAATCAGTAGGAGAATTCACGATGGAGACAGAAGAATATGGATGGTCCAACGTCAAGGCAAGAGGCGCCTCTCGGGGTGTCCACGTTATTTTGCACAACGGGATGACTTTTTCATCTTCGTGCGCATGGCATTCCACTTCGTCCGGAACAGACATGGAACTTCTTCTCTTGGTCAGAGGCGTTCCGTCGTCGTCGGTGGTTGCAGAAAAGAGTTGATCTGGGGAAGAGAAGTACGTAGATACATTCATCCCGTCTATGTAAAGGCCAATGTGTTTGGGTATGCGTCCAGAGGAAACGAGTTGAATCATGCAGTTGGCGATGAATACCACCAAATCTTTTCGAAGCTCTCTCGTGCGGATGTATCTCTCGTAGAACACAGCAAACGCTGACTTTTTCCCACTCACGACATCGGCTTCTTTGGAATAAGTCGCCTCGATGGAGTCTTCAATATTCGGGTTCATGGATGAAATCACGCCGCCGTCGAGGATTTTATTTCTTTCTCGTGCTGCAAGAGGTTTTCCACGTTTTCCTTGGGTGGGAGCCTTTCCAAGAGGCACGTGTTTTTGTTCATCCAAGAGAATCACGATGGTGTTCAAATTGGGAAATGCCTTGACGTAGTTCAAGATACTGTATTGTATATTTCGCACGAGACGTTCGTAGGACAGCTCTGGGTGGTATCCTACATTGTGCACGTCGAGAAGAAAATCCACGAGGACAAAGTTTACATCTTCCCGAAACTTTTTTTTCCTTATATCGTCTCTGGTCTTCCAGCCAGTGGACGCTCTTACCTTGAGCAAGTTTTTTGATTTTGCTGGATTTCCCAATCCCATGGTTTCAAGTAAAGAACTTCCTTATCGCTGGTTTGCTGTTGCACGTAGCGCGTCTTTGGGAAAAATGAAAAATAAATGGGCACTTTTTCATATTTATTTTTTTTTTCTTTCTTACATTATTTCCTTTGTCCCCTTTGTGCTTGGTTCTTTTTTTTTCTTGTTTTCACAAAAGAAGAGAACAGCGATTAAGGAACAAGAACACCCACGTGCCATGGAGCAAAATATTTCCATCAAAACAAGAGTGTTTCAAGAAGCTTACCGTTTGTACAAAGGTCCGTTGAAAAGGGAATGGTCCAAAGAACTGCAAGACGATACAGACAAGGCATCCGAATGGATGCGGGAAGAGTGCGTTCGCTTGTCGTGCATGCTGACCATCCCAGATGACCTCCTCATGCTACGTTTCTCCGCGGGTCTCTTTGCGAATCCAAAAACAATGCTTGCAATATGTCAACAGTGGGAACGCATGGCCTTGCATACCATCGCCCCAGAAGCCCTTGCCGGAGAAGGAAGAGTTTGGACACTCTTGCTTCATTTGATGATATGTGAGCCCAACCTGGAGATTGGCATTGAACCCATGTTCCAGGATTACCAAAGTATGGTTTTCTTGATGGGTATGCAAGAGTGCCCCTTCATTGAATTGATGTACAAATACGACTTGTTCAAAGATTCTCCTCTGGACATTAAGCACGAAGAAAGTCGAGTAATGTGTCCAGCGTTCTTGAGGTTCGATGCACACTTTTTGCTTACCATTTCAGGGAGAACCACACTGAGCTTGATCACCGCGCGAAAGTGTTTTGATTCCGTCGGATACCAAGAAAACTCAAACATCTCTTATCTTCTTTCGTGCTTGAAAGAATCCTTGGCGCCCGTCTACGAGACAATGTTCCATCACTTTCGGCCGTGCATTCTTGCGTGCATGCTCGTGTCCATCTGCTGGGCTTGTTGCTCTCGTGGCTCTGTCTATAGGAAATCTATGGCCGGGTGCCTGGCGCATCTGTTGACGTTTTTGGAAAGACTTCCGGTTCAGATAGACCTTCTTCGTGCGCAGGGTGCCTTTTTGGAAGAAAAGCACGACGAATATCTTCTCAAGAAGATTGTGCATAGGACGCGACCGCTTCTTGAGACAATCCAGTATTTCCAAAACGACTTCAAGGATTCTGGGTATTCTCTTCGTGCATTGGACGCCCTGTTTTCAGCACGATGGAATGCCATGCGTGCCATGTAATACGTGCAGAAAATTTTGTTCATTTATTTAAATGGCTCGTTTTTTTTTCACTCTCGCACAACATCGTACGTCCATCTCTTTGAGTGTGAAACACAAACATTTCAAGAGAGAAATACACAAGCTTTCGAGTCGCCAAAAAAAACTTAGTAACCCTTCCTTTCCGGGTATCCGTACTGAGGATAGGAATACATTTCACGAGAGTGAGTCACGGTGATGCCACGCCTTTCTTCTTGTGTTGCATTCCTTTCCATAACCATGATGATTTCCACTACAGTTTTGGAGCCTCCATAGTATTCGTTTTGTTTTTTGAACTCGCTGGAGCAAAAGTACCACTCCATAGTGAAGTACATAGTCGCAACGGACAACAGCAGGGTAATTGCAATGTAAATGCCCATGGAAGTGTAACGTCCGTCAATTCCAGTCATGACGTCTACCACAATCATCAACACCGTTGCGGCGGCCAGGATGGTCCAGTACAGGAAATTGGCAATTCCAACGACGTATCGGTACGAAGAATAGACGTACTTTTTCCACCTTCTGGACGAATAGTAGTCCGCTGTGTATACATGAGGCCAGAAGAACATCAGCATCATAACTATGTATACAATCCAGTTTACGGCGTCGTACAAGCCGTCTTTGTCTGGCTTGTCTTCGTCCACGTGGATGAATGTGGCCGGGATCATCAGTCCGAGCCAGACAAGGGCTGCGAGGGTCATGGATAAGATACTCGGCATAAAGGCGAGAGGATGTCCACACATCTTGGCTCTTTTGTCGCAAATGTTCGTGAGTTTGCCAATAGAAGTTACGGCAAGGGGGACTGCCACCAAGGCAGAAATTCCATAGAGTCGGAACCAGAATTCCGGGTGATCGTCTGCGCCCATTTTTTATTATTCCTCTTTGAGCGTGCTTGTGTCCTCAGAGTAGTTATCCTCTGCGGGTTTGAAAACATTGGTGTGTTTCTTTCGTTTCTTTTTTTTTGCAAAACAAAACATCCTCTTTCTTTGGTTAAATAGCTTCTTTTTTTGGGAAATAATGTTTAAAAGTTGCATTTTTTGTTTTGCCTGTATAGCACGAAAAGAAAAATAAAGAAACACCAACCAAGTCCCATACACGCGATGGAAGCAAAATCAAAACCACAGAACCAGATAGACCAAGATTCCCTCAACATCAGAATGGAGAAACGAAAACGCGGTCCACAAGGAACCAGTCGCGTTATGCAAACGTGGAACGGAGAGGCACGTAAGGTCAAAAGACGCATTCATCACGTGCCACACACCGTAGAAACGGAAAGCATAGACACAAGCACGACAAAGTATCATTTAGGAAGAGACCCAATCACTCTAATGGCTTTGCTACGATCGCCTACATTCCTCTTTGTGACTACCCTTTTGTTCTTGTTTGCCATAAACACCGCGACCGCAAACACAGAACGCGTCGTGCTTGAAAACAATTGGTTCGACGCCATACCCTCCGTGGAGAGTGAAACCGTCTTTCCATTTCACTGCACGTCCAATCAGCAATGTATACAAGATTCCATTGAAGCTATGGACAAGGGGCTTCTCGATGAACCTCTCCCCTTTTGCTGGCTCAATCATGAATGCCAAGGAGAAAGACAGTTTGCGCTCAGCTTGGGAAACACAAGCAACGACGTTTCTTCGGCGTACCCCGTGTTTCATCAAGGCGACATCATGTGCGCAACCGCACTGTTCAACCCTTCTCTCGTGCTCATCGACCAGCTGTGGCCGCCTGATCAAGACGAATCGCATGACATGACGCTGCAGCAAAAGCGCTTGGTTTTGTTCCAAACCATTCCCATGAAGATAACCATTGAGGAGCTTTGGATGTGTTCCTCCAAGGAAAATGCACGTACGCCCAAACACAAAAAGGGTACAGACAAATTCCAAATCCTGGGAAACGGAGAGAATCGACCTGTAGCACGAGAAGACGTCGTGCCACACACGTTCATACAACATTACGACGCAGGGCTTCCAGAGTCTACGGGGTGCAAAAGCCAAGACCCGTCCATCCGAAAGAGGTTGATGTACCGCGCAGACCAAAAAAATAGCGGTGCAAAGGTGTACCCCTCTTCCTCGGGACTCTCGGCCAAAGTATGTTTCGAAGCGCACGTGCTTGGTCTGCCAGACGTCCCGTGCCTTGTGGACGCCAAAGTCTCGATTCAACTCCAACGCAAAACGGAAGACCAGGACCTGTCCATGTATGTCAACTTACTCGAGGCGTTTGGCTTGAATGCAACGTGCACGACAAGTATTCCTCGTGCTAAAGAAGACAAAGACGCAGGGTGTGTTGCGGAAAGCCACACGGAGAGCACGAAGAAGGGAAAGAGAAAGCACGGAAATAGAAACCGCAATACCCAAGAGCCAAAGCTTTCTTGTCCAACGTTTACTCCAGAAGAGGAACGTCTGTGTTCTACGAGTGCACGAGTGACAAGTTCGGAAACACTAGCACCGCATGTTCCAACGGCCAAGACAACAACGCTTCGAGAACCCGGAACGGGCGTAGTACGCGTGGATGAAGGGGTTTCAACTCGAACGGTGGGGTATTATTACTATTACGACCCGGAATTCCACGGGTACTACTATCACCATCCACACGTGCATTGTGACTGGGACCTGACGTTTGACGATGGCGCTGGGATATGCGAAGTTCCAGGGAAGATAGATGAAGACACGTTTCACGTATTCACCATCGTGCTTGCTGGGTTTGGGTTTGCCGCCGGGTTGGTGTTTTACGCATTTGACTGGAAATCACGTGCATTGTTTGTCCATTAAAAAAATTTTTTTTCCATTATTATTTCAACGACACACCTGAACACGCGATGAACATCGAAATTAGGACTATTGAAGAAAGCATAGCATTTGAGAAATATACCAACTCAATGCAAAAGGACTTTGGGAAAATTGGTACAAATCCAAAAATCTCGAAATTTATGTCCTGTGTTGTAATTTCAGGCAGCGACGGTACGGTTGACTATGCAAAGTCAAAACAAAACATCCGTGAGGTACTCAGCAGTATGCACCTCGAGTATAAAGCTGAAATGTACATGCTCCGGCTTTTTCTGACTAGAGTTGCCAATGGTCCCATGATGACAGTGCGCGTTGCAGCCAGCTGGTGGTACGAAAATAACTACCGTCTGAAGAAGATAATTGTTGTATCTCTCGTGCTCGAGGCAGCCAACCGACGTTTAATTATTACGGACGACCCCGTTGTGATCCTCGACATCCCACTATGCATTTGTGCTGTGGCTAGATGGATGGCCGATATAAGTAAGTCTGATATCTATACCTCGATTAGAAAGGAGCAGACAGACGGATGGGAGCAACTCCCGGAACTCGCTGCACTGTTTGTTGATTCTTGAAGCGACAAACGTGACCAAAGAATTCTTGGAATGAATTTAAAAAGATGGGAACGCGTTCCCACATTTTCGTTTCCTGCAAAAATACAAGTGTCCGTCAAAAATAAAAAACGTATTCTTTATTCTCGAATACACACGGATGCACGCGATGGCCACACCAAAAATACCTGAATTCAAATGGGATTTTCCATTTCCCATGGACATGCCTTCTCGAGAAGATCTCGTATACACGGGTACAATGAATATATGCACGCAAGACAATGTGGACGGAGAGAATAGTCACGGAAGTACCTCACGAATCATCTCCGTGTTTGGATACAGAGATCCACGAGAATCGCACAAAGGAAACCTCTTCTTTTTTATGGCCTTTGATGATGTGGATAAGTTCGATAAACTCAAACTCGACGGAGAGTTCCCACTCACGGGAATTATTTTTTCACACGAGTATTCGAACGGTGTCGGGTTAGAGAAAAAATTACACGTTTTACTTCATTTGAGAAGTACGTCGACCAAAGACATGGACCCGTCCATCGCGCCGGAAGAATTTCCTTGCCCGTCCTCGGATTTCACATGTTTCCGAGGCGAAGCAATACTGGTTGGTGTCCCGTATGGTCACGACGAACCTATTTCCATTTACTTTTACTACAACACAAAGAAGAACGCCTTGAAATATGCTGTGTTTTCTATGACAGACGTGATGTACAACGACGCTTTATGGCACTATGAAGCAACAATGCACGTGGAACAATATCGTCACACTATGGAAACGAGGGCAGAACATATGCGCAGAGTTCCATTGTGTTTTAAAGAAGAAAAAGAAGACAACCGCAAGGACAAAAAATCTGAGTCTGAGTGTATGGCAACTATTCCTTTTATTAGAAACCCCCGTACGACCCGCCGTCACTTTTAAAAGTAATAAAGCTTTTACTCATTCAAGACAATTCGGCCAATTGCCCCTTCACTTGCACGTACGCTTCCTTGGCTTCTGTCCCCACTTGACTTAATTTCTCCGTCCAGTCCATTGCATTCCACATGCACGACGTCTCTTCTTCTTCTTCTTCTTCTTCTTCTTCTTCGTGCTCCTTGCCCTCTTCTTCTTCCTCTTCCTCAATGGAATCTCCAGCACGAATGTGGGCCTTGAGGCGTACCATGCACGGAGTGTGAGCCTTGATGATGTATCCTATGATCTTGCCCATGCTGGGGAGTTGCTCTGCACGTGTCAAGTATCTCCCTCCCTGCTTGACGCGTTTAAATCCTTTGCGCTTTTTGGAAGGCTTTTGTGCACCCGCAATCCCCGTTCGCTTTCCGTCGTAATAATCTTTCATGTAATACACGTAAAAGGTGCGCTCCAGCGTTTCCAGAATCGAAGAAAAGTAAATTGCCACGTCCATGTTGGCAGCACCTCCGTCCATCCTGGAACGCCGCGTGTAATCCACAATCATTCTCTTGGTAAACAGGCCCGAGGGAAGGCCCTCCGACAATTCAAGCCATTCGTGCTTCAAGGAAAGCCGAGATTGGGCAGGAATCGCGCGGACTTTGTCCCCGCTTGCTTTTTTCGAACCTCTCCGGCGGAGTGGAACAGGGAAGCACGCTTGGTCTATGAATGTCTTGGCAATGACCATTCCTTCGTGCACCGTCTTTCGATACGCTTTCAAATTTTCACACCCCTTCATGCTCGGAAGCGCGAAATGGTTTCCTTCCTTTCCAGAAATGTGATCGTGCAACCATTGCACGGGCCACAGAGAGAGTTTCTTCACAAATGGCCCAAAGATTACGTTTGGCGGAAAGTTGTCCTTGGAGCACGAAGGATATTTCAAATGCGTGAATTTCCGCACGTTGCACACCGAGTCCTCAATGGAAATATCCTGCGTATGCTTGCAGTCCTTGGGCCCCTTGTTTTCGCAATCACACAAAAGAAATACGTCAATAAGCTTGTACTTTCGAACAAGCTTGTAGATCTGTTCTTGGGTTGCATCGCGACATACGATATTCCCAGAAATCCATCGTGTCTGTGGAGGAAACTCGATGGGTTCTTCTTGGGCCTTTTTCTTCATCTTCCCTTCTTTCATGGCCTGGACGGGATTCATGTAGAACGTGGCAAGGGTATGACCCTTTCCAGAAATCAGCGATTCCATGTCCAGTTCCCGAAACAATCGTTTGGCAATCATGCTCATGGTTTGCTTCACCACGGGGTGTCTCTCTTGTGGATTCTGCGTCACGTAAAAGGGGTGGAACGACCGAATCCCAAAGGTTTCTGCACGACGTTCCGCAGTTACAATGCCTGTCTCTGGGTCAATCATCTGAATTACCCTGGGACCTTGGGTCAGTTTCGATTTTGATTTCGACTTGGACGAAGAGGCCGTCGTAGCCCTTCCTCGTGCAGACAAAAGCTTGACGCGAAACCACTTGTTCACACGCACTTCTCGTGCCCATTGAAGCATCTTGGACTCTAGGCCAGAGTTGAGGTATTTCGTCAGAAACTTGTTCAAGGAAACCACCACCATCGGGGACATGATGTCGAGCGCCTTTTGCACGTAAAACGACGTCAAATTCAAGACATTGTCCGGAAACTCTGCGGCGGTAGGGTTCCACGTGGTATTGCCTTTTTTCTTACTCGAAGAGTTGTAGTCTGTGTCGTAGACGGTGTGCCCATACTCGTCAATCTCGTGCTTTCCCCATCCCGTGGGGTCGTAGATGGGAACCCCGTACAGTATGGCAATGCCTCCTTTTGTGGTGTCGATGGACGCTGCGCCTGTGTCTTGGCAGCACATGGGAACCATGGCTTTTACAAACTCTTGTAGATCTTGCCACGCAATGTTTTCTCCGTACGAATGCTTGTAGCACTCTTCTACGATGTCTTCCAGGGCATGACCAAGGGCAGTCTGCAAGATCCCGAGGTGGTTTTTGGAACATTTGGACGACAAATTGTATGGCGCAGAACCCACGACTTTCTTGGTCACTGCCTTGAAGAGAAAGACAACCCGCGGCTTTGGATCTCCTTGCCATAGAACAATGCGGTTGTGGTCAATGGCACGCTCTTCAAAGGCACACTCTTGGCAATATTCTTTAAATTGAAGCGTCAGACAGTCTAGTTTTTGCCTTGATTCCCGTCGACTGGTGTCGGCCAAGTGGAGCAAGTGGCTTGGCTTAGCACGAGAGAACTTGTTTTGGTCCTTTCGCATCGCCGCAGTGCATCCAGGCTCTTGCAGCACGTAATCGTACGAATTGTCTTCCCAAGATTTGACGTGCATGTCTCTCCGCAAAATCAGCTTGGGGTCGCTCCATGAATCCTTCAACCCACACCCTTGGAAACCCGTTCCTTTAAAGGTTCCAAATGCATATACGTTGGGCCTTCCGGGGACCTGGTGGAATGCATGGCACACTTTCTTGCCGTTGTGCACTTCGTTTGGCCCGACGTACCGGGGAGTATTCGAAAAACAAGGATGCGCTGTGTAGTCCAGCTCCAAATCTTCCAAGTGGCCTCCGTCCAGCCGATGGGCCTCATAATCCACGTCTTTGCTTGTGCCAGAATCCGCGTCTGGTTGCTCTTCGGGGATAGAGGTAGAAACGCGTTTGGCGAGTGTCCATTGCTCTCCATCGAGATTTTTGTGTGGGCGCATCGGGGCTTGATTGAGCAAGCCCGTGTTCCGGTGTTCTGTTTGAAAGAATACAGCGTATTCTTCCTCTTCGGAAGAAGAAGAAGAAGAAGAACCGTCTTGGAGGTCTCTTGCGTGGTAAAGGGGTGTGATGTGATACTCCTCGTGCTCGTATTCAATTCCGGGTATGGTGTCTGAGGGATACTCTTCAATGTCTTCAAATTCTTCGGATGGCCCCTTTCCCCTTGGGTCGTCTGGAGCACGTCGAAGTCGTTTGTGCGTTCGCCTGTACCTGGCCTGAATTTTCTCTGCGGCATGGCACTCGTCTTGTATCACGTTGGCGTCGTATTCGAAAGCACGAGAAAGTCTCGCATTTTTTGTGGGCGGTCCAGCACGAGGAACAAAGGGTGTTCCCCCTTTATCCACGGGTGCACCCACAATCATGGTTTGATCGCTCGCCTTGTTCTCTCTTCGTGCTTGTTTCCTTTGTGTCCAGCCGATACTATTTTGGGTGATTTTTTTTCGGACTTATATTTGCACGAGAAAGTACACACGTTGTGTTTTCTCTTTTTTTTCCTTACAGCAAAGAAGCAACACGAATTCGCGATGAGAAAACAATATATCCTTATAGCATTTTGTGCAGTCTTTGTGTTCACATTCGTATGGGAATACACATGTTTGGAACACGGGTGGCCGAATAAACCATCCAAGTTTTTCAAGATTGGCTCCGAGTTTATCCAAGAACAATGGGAAAACTTAGGCTACCTGTTCGCCAAGATCAGCGCCTTATTTACGTGGATAAAGCTCGAAAAAGTATTTCAAGCGCTCTCGGATCTGCTTGAACCCCTCGTAGAAATAATTCTTTCACCCGTGTACTTTATCAAGGGATACGTAGACACGGCCAACTTGTACGACCATCCGTACATGGTCGGCATAGGATCTTTTGTACTACTGATGGGTATAGGCTACGTATTGACGCGGTTTGGAATCCATTCCAAGGTATGGAAGGTCGCGAAAATATGGATTCCGGAATGGCTCTATTCCAGAGTGCAGCAATCGTTGGTTACCTTGAAATACATAGCAGAAACACCCATATACTGCGGTCTACCTGACGAAGGGGATACCAGAAGAAAAGAAGAGTAACTTTGCCCCAAGTTCATGAAATAAAAATGTTTTCTTCCAAAACGAGTTTCTTCCTTTTCATTTTACTTTACGTGCACGGGTCCAACAAACAAGCGATTAACATATATGGAAATTACACGAACGTTTCTTACTTCCGATGCTCTGGCAGATACTATCCCGTACCTCACTCCGACGAGGGACGAAGATGGGTTTTCCCATGTGAATTGCTATGAATGTGGTGCGGAGTTGACCTATGGCGTTGATTTTTTCAAATGCGTAGGCGTAAAAAGGGATGGCAATGTAGTATCTTCTCCTGTGTGTATGTCATGCCCATTCAACCCACCTCCGGAAACGGGATGCTGTCGATGTGACAATCCAGTCGATCCTATGAGAAGTGTATTAACGCTATTCTTTGCGTCGTGTCGCAGTCACAATGTAGCAAAGGTTGGGTACTGTTGCTGTTCCGCAGAGTGTAGCAAACAATACCTCACCGAGGTGCACGGTGGACGTGGTGGTACGTTGGCGGTAAGTTATCAGTGCAAAAATTGCAAAATCAAAATTGATGGCACCCCGACGTTGTGCGAAATATGTGATTTCGTGACGTACTGCTCTTCCAATTGTCTAGACATGGATGTGGAAACCCACCAAGCTCTCTGCAACGCCACTGTAGCTGCAGGATAGACCAGAAGAAAAGAAGAGTAACTTTGCCCCAAATTCATCTGAATAAACATGTTCACTTCCAAAAGAAGTTCCTTTTATTTTTTGGATTTCCAAAAAGAAAAAAAAAAGAAATCGTTTTCCTTGACGTTGCGCTGGTTTCTGCGTTCTAAGATAGAAGACATGGAAGGCTCTTCGACGGAAGAGGCGACACGTCGCGGAGAAAAACGTCGAGGAAAAGGTAAAGAAAAAAAAGGTACCAAAAGAGTACGCACGGTCGACGAAGATGGCAAAGAGCGAATCCTCGACAACCCCGCGTCGTTTTTCGAGTTGCCCCATATCGCTCAGGAAAAGATTCTGACGGATTTTGGGATGAACCCACTGGATATTGACGTGCTTTGCGAATGGGCCAGAACCCATGAATCGGAGGAAGCGCAAATCTTTATCCTCTTTATATGCGACAGTTACAACTTCTGGAAAAGGAAATACAACAAAGATTTCGGGGGGATCGTCTTCGAGAAACTCATCCGTAAACACGAAGACGACACCGACTTGAAGTTTTGGAAATCCATGTACGAGCAAGCCTTCTTTGAAGCTCAAAAAAAGTTTTCTCATTTTGTCAACACCGGAGATGTTGCTATAGTAGATAGAATAGTGAAGAGCGGAATCAATATAAACGTACGGGCCAACAATGGGACGACTGCTCTAATATTGGCATCCTTTTTAGGTCACGATGAAATTGTCAGACTATTGATAAAGGCTGGAGCCGACTTGGATTCACAACTCGATGTTGACAAGGAGACAGGGCGCCCTGTTAACAAGGCGACTGCTTTGATGGTAGCAGTCCAACAACGTCATACGACGGTTGTTGCAATGCTGATACGTTATGGTGCCAATCTGGATCTTCAGAGCATAAAGGGAGATACTGCTTTGTTAGTGGCAATCAAACAAAATGATATTCAAATTGCCGTGATGCTGATACGTGCTGGAGCCAATCTGGATCGTGGGGACAACCAAGGCATTACTCCCTTGATACACGCTTCCGGTAATGGGTATTCAGTAATTGTCTCGAGACTGATGCGTGCTGGAGCCAATCTGGATCTTGTAGACGACCGCGGTGTTACTGCCTTGTTACGTGCATCTGAAGAGAGACATGCGACGATTGTTATGATTCTGGTACGCGCTGGGGCCAATGTCGATATGCAGAGCATCGATGGACTCACGGCCTTGATGATTGCATCTAGGAGAGGTCAAACGGATATTGTTGATCAACTGATCGATGCTGGTGCAACCATTGATATTCGGAACAGCGCTGGTTTCACTGCTTTGGCCGAAGCAATCGTTGCTAACCGCGTGGACATTGTTGACCGCGCGAACGTTGTTGCAAAGCTGATACGTGCTGGTGCCAATGTTTCCGTCAGGGTCAACATTACCCCTCGAAATTCCATTGGATTCAGTCTTTTGTTCTTGGCATCTAAGCTCGGACACACGAGAATTGTACGAAGACTCTTGTTCGAAGGTGCCAATGTCGATTTTCAGGACAATGATGGGTCTACCTCGTTGATGATCGCATCGAAGCGAGATCATAAGGAGATTGTTCTACAGTTGCTACGTGCTCGTGCAAAAGTTAATCTTCAGGATCTTATTGGAAACACGGCTTTGATACTTGCAACTGTTCAAGGTGATGTAGAAATTGTTAAGCTTCTTCTGAGGGCTCGGGTAAACCCGACCCTTCAGGACGACGACGGCCGCACGGCATTGGCGTGGGCACTTTTGGGAAATCAAACGGCAATGATTGCCATACTTGACCCTGCAACTCTGGAATGGCTGCGTGCAGCGCACTTTCCAGAGCTCATACCCCCTTCTCGTCGTCTTCCCCGCCGTAACAACGCGCGTTTCATGGAAACAAGACGACAAGACAGAACGCCAAAGACATTGAAGGGGTGGATGGAATGAAGCACGATAAAGTACCCTTTCTGAGAATAAAAAGGTTTATTTTTTTCCAAGCATCCTTCGTGCTACACGTGTAGTGCCGGAATGTCACAAAAGGATGTATTGAGATCATGAATGGTCCACTCAATGTCTCTTTCTATATGCTCCATGATGTTGAACTGCCCAGGAGTGCTGCTCAAAAAGGTCAACATATCTTCCGAAGTGAGCTTTGTTATGTCTGGGTCACACAGCACGACGTCAAGAAACCATGAAATTATCTCCAAGGCTGTATCCGGCGAGTTTTTTTCTGTTGAATGAAATGCACCCATTGCATACAACTTCCAAATACACATAATGAATGGCATCGGACACGTCTTGTCTCGAATGGACCACAGCCACTTTACAATGCAAAGGTGGTTTCGTTTTACCGCATCAGAAAGTATGCTGGGCACGTATATCTTCACGCCCTTTTCGTACAGCAATTGAATTGTCCCAAGGTATTCCGGTCGGATTATATTCAAAGGGATGAACATTCCGTCGGTAACATAACGCTCGATATCCTCTATGCTCTCTGCATACCACACAAGTAGAGTAGGATTTCTACAAGTCAGTGCCGTGGATAAGTCAACCCATGTTTTCCCTCGTGCTTTAAGCCACTCTATTTCTTCGACCCACCCACTTCGCGTGTAGAAACGGATGGGTATATCGTCATATATATCCGGGTATGGACTGTGTGGATCATTTTCAATTCTCTTGATCAAGTATTCCATCATAGCAATGTGCATTTTTCCAGATTTTCCGCTTCTGTCGTGGAAACAACCAGTAATCGTATCCCGGTTGATATGAAATGTTCCAAATCTTTCCAGTACCTCAAATACGTCTGGGTTCATGGAGATAGCAGCATTCTTTGCGACCCAATCTTGAATTTCGTTTTTTCTTATCGCCAGATAAAAAGACCCCCGAATCTTCTCCATTCTATAGGTAAGCATCCACTCAAGCATATCCAGATTGCCATCAAAAAGAACTTGGTGCAACATTTCTATGTATCTATATATGGACATACCATTTTCATCCAACCACCGAACGATGGGGTACGCTTTTTCCGCAACGGCAGTCGATATCAAATACTTGTTCTCGTCCCGGAAAAAGAAATTGGACATCTGTGTGCTAATGAGTTTTTGAAGGAATTCCAAATTTCCGTGCATGATAATAGCACCCATGACGTTCCTTTTAAATGTTTCCCCCGCAGGGCATACTCCGTGCGTAGGTGGACCCGAACGCCAGTCTATGAGTTCCGTCATACGTTTCATGCATCGTTTGGCCGAAAACAGTCCAATCGAATAAGGAATCAATTCAGCAAGAACATTGAACTCTCCTGCTGCCCAGTTTTGAACTATCCATTCCAATAATTCCACATCGTTTCTCTTTATTGCATGAAATAACGGAAGGATTGTATTGTACAATCCTCTACTTTTGGCCCATGTTAGAGCACGAATGGGCGTTTCGCTGTATTGAGCCAAGTAATCTCCTGCAGTTTTCTGAGGAAACCCTCGGACAAATATGAATATTTTCAAAGCAGTTTTCATATTTTCGTCACCTTTCCGATGACGCGCGGTGGTGGCAAACACAAAATGGAAGTATTTTACTTCCTCTTCTGTATAATCAAACATTGGATATTTCTCCTGCAGTCTGGATAGAGTCCAGTCTGAAAACCTCGGTCCATCGATGCTAAACGCCCATTCTTCGTGAAATGGCGACGAATTCATGTCTTCTTTTCTCATGATTCCTTCCTTCTTTGCGGCCGTAAAATAGTCTTTCACGATATAGTTCCAACGCTTACAGATGATCCGTGCAATACACCAATCCCACGGACGTACATGATCACGTAAAATAAAGTCTAAGATCTCAATCGGGATCCACTCCTCGAAAGGGGGGCTTAGGTTTTCTTCAACACACATCTTTTTGGGAATGCCTTGTTCAGGCAGTGCTTGCACATCGTTTCGTTCTCTTTTGGGATCCATCGCTCCTCAAGTACAACAGCACGTGTAGAATAAGCTTTGGTGTATTTTAAGGCAACGTCGCTTTGTGGGGCAATTTATTACGTGCACATTATAATTCTAAAAATGCTGAAAATTCTATCCCACGCGCCATACCAAAGGTTGTTTCTATGTTGCAAAAGCGTTCGTTGTTCAAATGGCCTACGATAAACTGTCTCCAAGAAGGACCATCCTTGGCCCAATCAAGTCTTTCTTCTTGCGTGATCTTGGTTACTTCCGGATCGACCCGAACAACATTGCGAAACCATACAACCACTTCTGTCCGTCCACGGAAATCGCACATATGCGGTGCAAACGCTTCAAACACGTTCCATACAACTGCGCTGTTCTTCTTCGTGCTTATCTTCGTTCGATTCTCCCATAGCCATTTTAGAAGAGTCATTTTGCACGAAGTCATGGCCCCAAGAATACAAGAATAAATATTCTCTGCCAATTCCAGGGAACAGAGTTTTTTAACGATGTCAATGCACCCATTGGTTCCCAGAGTCCAGTACGTGAACCCTCTATTTTCTATGCACGAAGAGAGGTCTTCCACATTGTCAATGTACCATTCCACCAATTCAAATCGTTTGCATCTCACTGCGAGATCAAATTCGATCCATGGAGATCCTCTGTCTTTAAGCCATTGTATTTCTTCAATACACCCCAATGGGGCTAAACTGTCTACGGTAAAATAGTTTAGAAATCTTTCCGCGGACACCCCTTCCCTATCCTTCGCCTCTTGTAGCACGTAGTTGATCATACGGACGTGCTGTGCACCGGACTTGCCATGTCTACTTAGGAGTATGTCAGGAACAGCGGACTGCCATTGGATTTCACCAAACTGTTTCAACGTTTCGAATATTTCTGGGTGCATACTTATGAGTGCAAGGTCAAACATTAAATCTGAAATGACACGCGTTTCGTCAACAGCAAGGTAGGCTATTTCGTAGATGTCACTCCGTTTTTGCGAAAGTACCCAATGCACCATTTCTGCATCTCCATCGTGCACAGATAGCGTAAGTATTCTTTTCCAGAGTTGGGTGACTGCTCCTCCTTGAATCAATCGCCGAATGATGACATTGTTTCTGCGCAGGCAAGCCACATCCAACAGCTCATTGAGAGTCTCTTGGAAAAACGGATTTCCTACGCGCTCTCCCATGAGTTTGTTTAGGAAATCCAAATTCCCATGGGAGACGGCAGCCTTCATATTTGCCATCTCCCACAGTTCTATGTCGCCGAAAAGACGTCCTTCGTGTATATCGCATTTCAATTTTTTGAAACATTGCTTGGCAGAAAACAGCCCAATCAGATAGGAGATTTCTTGAATTATAGAAAAACGCACGCGTTTTCCCTGCTTGTCGGCTTGGTCCAATACCCAACACAGCATTTTGTAGTCGTCCCGCTCCACTGCATAATACAATGGAAGTGTAGAAAGTGTCGCGCCTTGTGATTTTGCCCATTCAAGTGCCTTGATGGGTGCGTTGACCTTTGCTAAATAATCTAGTGCATTTTTCCTCGGAAGGTTTCTGCTATTGATGCCAAACGTTAATCTGAAAATGGTTGTTTGAAAATATCCAGGAAACCCCAAGGTTCCATAATACATATGGTAGATGACCAAGAATTGATCAAGCGTATAATCCCCGACGGTTCCGCGCATCTTCGTTTTTTCAAACTCGTCGCGGCGTGTGTTCAGACATTTCGAGACATCCAGGGACCCTGCCCGAGAAAAAAGTTCGCTGTTTTTTAGCACTCGCTTTCGTTCTTCTTCCATATACGCAGGAAAGAATAGGTTGCTTGCTTCGTTCCACACACGGCACACGAGCCGTGTAACTTCATACGACCCTGGGTCCATGAAAACCTGGAATATATACATCCATACCTCCATCGGAATCGAATAGAAAATGGAATCTTCTGTTTCTTCCTCACCACAAGGGCGCTTGGGGCTTTGGGTCGAGTCGTTTTCTACCTTTCTTTTTTTTTGGTTGTTCATCGCTGCGTGCAAATACAATAAAGAAGCACGAAAAAGTGGACATATGCATTTATTTATATTATTTTTTTTGTCCATCACCAAAACAAATTTTCCTTTTCTTCGTCCGAACTCTCGGAGACCTTGTCCGAAATACGCACTTCATCGTGCACTGTCTCCCGTGCAGCCGCTTTCGCCGTCTTTACGCAAGACGATCTACTTTTGGCTGGTGAAGACTTTGCGACAACAGGCTGTGCTTTCTTCGCTCCTTGCACCCTCTTTGCCGAAATTTGCATTTTCCTTTCCTTTTCGTGCCTTTTCTGCATGGCAACCATTCGTGCATATACGGGACAGGGTTGCGTGCTTTTTAGTGTATTGCGACGGAGAATCTTGGAATCCGTGGGTGGGAAATCAATTTCCCATTCTGCTTCCTTCAAGGCTTCTCGTGCGTCGTCTTCTGCAATTTCCTCTGGCGTTCTTTCGTCGTCCACGATATTCCTGATAGCGTTAATCATGGGCAAATTACGTCGCATTATCTCAAGCGTGGTTTCTTGAACGTCTTCGGCATCTTCCCTAGACATAGAGACGACTTTAGCACGAGGAATGGGAGGTGGCTCGCGCGTCGGCATCACTGGGTCTCTAGGAGGCAACGCCGGGGGTTCTAAGGATATTGGAGGAATTTTGGGGAGTTCTCTACGTCGGACACGAGCTTCTTGTGCTCGAATACTGTTTTTGGCCGCCCGAGTGGCCAGCGCAACAACATTTTTTTGCGCCTGATCTTGTTCCTTCGCGCTCTTCAAGAGACTGGATCCAATACCGACGATATCGACTTTGGCGTCGTCCACCTTTTCCAAGACATCTTCGGCCGCGGCATCCAAATCTTTCTTGTCTTTTGCAAAGCCAAGCTTGGATTCTGAAGGATGGTGCTCGACTTCTCGTGCCAAGCAATCATCTGCCATCGTGCGATAATATTCCACTTTTATCTCGATGTCGTCGATATCCTTCCGTACGTCAACCAAGTCCTCTATGGCTTCTTTGGTTTTTCGCTCTGCTTTCTCTAGGGATTCTGTCAATCCTTCAATAATAGGCATGGCTATTTTCCATACGCTGTCCGCAATGCGGGTGCCCTGGGCTTCGAGCACTTCCTTGACGAACTCGATGTCGTGAGGTCCCAGTGTTTTTTTGCGTGCCGGTTTCTTTTTGCGTCCTCGAAAAAGTCCAAAGAAATTGGCAGCCGCTTCATGTTCCATCATCTTATCCCATGTCTCCCTGTCCAAATCATCCTCGTGCTCATCCACATCAACGTAATATCCTTCAGGATTATCTTCCTCTTCGTATTCGCCTGCATCTTCATACTCGTCTGAATCGAAATAAGCACGAGGGTAGTCTTTTGAATCTACATAGTCGTATTCTCCATCGTCGTATTCTACTTCGTCTTCTTCGCCAACATAAGTATCTGCGTCTACGTAGGCATAGTTGTCGTCATCGTCGCTTTCCCCGTAGAACTCTCCTTCTCCGGGGACAAAGTGAACGCGACGCCCTCTCATTGTCTTGAATCACGTTTGTAATATATACTATCTTTATTCCTTGTGGAAGCAAGGGGTTGGTTTTTTCTTTTTTTTTTGGGAATCCTTTTCTTTCTGTTCCCAAAAAAAAGTGTACATAAGTTGGCTTTAAAAACACTACAAGAAAAAAATTATATCAACGAGATTAGAGTTATTTCCCACATTCGTCCACCATACATAACCCATAGTTCTGCAGAAGAACTCTGTATTGCTTTTCTTTTTTTTAAAAACTTTCTCTCCAAGTCATGAGTGAAACAGAAGCACGAAGGATAACCAGTTCTGCTGGCCTCCCGTGGACTGCACGTGGAAAACCGTTGTGGGACAAGTGGGCTTCAAATCTCAAAGCACAAGGAAACTTTGAGACACAGGCCACACGTGCCAACTTTTCTCTTTATGTAAAACAAGCACGAAGTGGGAAAACGGCACTACATTCCGAGGACGAAGAAGACGACGATGAATCCTTTTTGGACATGTCCGATTCATCCACTCAAGAACTCAGTCTGGAAGATGAAATCCTAGAGTCCATTGCGTCTGAAGGAAAGCACGAAAAAAGAAACTTGAGCACCGTGGGCTCTGGCTTACTCAATCTCGCAAGAACCCTCAATGGAACCGAAGAAGAAGAAGAAGAAGAGGATAGCATGGAAGAAGAGACCTCAAGTATCCACCGTCGCAATCGAAGAAAGTACATTGCTTCGTCAGGGGACATGGCACCCACGGCAGGAGAGCTGGACGCAGCCAAAGAAGAATCGTCTGATTTCATCAACATGATGTCTTCCAGAAATGCAGGCACAAAGTCCCGCAAAGCAAGGAACACCGAAGACTTTTTTGACGAATACTCGGGAGAGTCTGACGAGGAAGAGGCAGAGCACGAAGAGGCAGAGCACGAAGAAATCGGCAGCGCCGAGAAAACCATGGCCGCACTTGCATCCACTGCCATGGAGGCCGTACAAAGCAATACGAAGCAACTCGCAAAGATGCTTCAGTGTTTAAGCACGAGGAGTGGCCAAGACATGGTACTCGACAAACTCGAAACCTGCTGTATGGGCAAAATCCACACGGATCACGAGAAATGCACATCAGGCAAGATGGCTTTTGACTGCGCCATGTCCAAGGGATGCCCGCACTTTTCTGGCATTGGGTCAGAAGAAGACTACAAAGGGTTGGTTGAACTGCATAGCCAACTCAAGCACGCAACAGACGACGACGTTTCCTCTACCATCCTTTCTCAATGCGCGGAAGAAGTGTTCAGCGACGTGGCGGATGTCGCCATACGAGCGTACGAAAGCAACGGAACCGACGTAGTATTTGACGTTATTGGGAAAAGCGTGACCGACGAAAGGGACATTTCCAAGATTGACGACGACCAACTCAGGGCGATTACGCGCAATTACCAGCAAGTCCAAACCGCTGCGTTTGCCACGTGGGGAGATTCTGCACTCACAGCTCATCTTTCAGTCACCAAGGCCAAAGCGCAGAATCTTTCGAGAGAAGTGATCGACTGGTTACGAGTTGGGTCTGGGTCCAACTACGAAAAAGGCGTTTACCTCGGCTACCAATGCTCCGTGGCCATCTTGATCTCCATCATTTCGCATGCAAACCAAAAGCACGGCACGGAAGTAGACATTGGACGAAGGTCCCATTTGGTCAAGAAAATGCTCACTCATATCGAAACCAGCCAGTCCCTAGGATTCATTGACCCAGAGTTGCTGAAATACGAAATTACTGGACACACTCCTGTTAAACACAGAAAGCGCTCCAAGTTCTTAAAGTTTGGACGAAGGACATTCAAATCTGGACGAAGGACATTCAAATCGATTGCCAAGATGACAACAAAGAACGAGTTTAAGTTCCTTCGTAGCATCGTCATGAAGTGCGCAAACAATTACGCCGATCGGTTGGTTCTTCTCGAAGAAGAAGACCCAGACGCTCCGCTCTCAATCGAAACAAAGAATGCCGCTGCACGAGAGATGCTGGACGCGTATTTGGACAAAATAGGGACACAAGAAGCTAAAAAGATGTTCAGGGCCATACGCGTCTTGTCTGCAGGCGGTCGCGTTTTCTACAATTTCCGCATGGCCCTCCGCGTCATGGCTCTCTTGGCTTCTTCTCTTTTGATATCCAAGTCTGCGTACAAAGGCATAGCGAGTCCCCTGGTGGCCCAGAATCTGACAGACTTGGGAGGATTCCTTCCCACGGCCATTGAAAATGCAGGACTGGACGTTCGCGCCTACAAGCACTTGGGGGGAATGGCGCGACGCAGTCCAAGCGGTATTGACTTTGAGAAATCAAATTCTACCAAGTTGAAAAGTGGACTGGGTGGGGCCACTGTCCTGGCTTCTGGGATTCCACACCCCACCTTGCCACCGCAAGACAAGATACTCGAAAAGCACGAAAGAGACTTTATTACTCGTGCTGTACTCAGTGCCGTGGATTTCAGGAACGACGTGATGCACCAAGAATTCGAAAGCGGCAAAAGTTGGGCCGGAAAGGAAAGCCAAAAATCGTCTCTCCCAAAGCAATTCACCTTTGCCGTGGTCATCCCAGAAGAACGCAAATTCCGCAACCCAAAGACACGCAAGGTCACGCTGGACAACGCCTTCCGCTGGGTGATGCAAGAACCAAATATCCCTACCGTGGATTCTCCAAACACGTACAGGAAACCCTCTGTACATAGAGTGTGGACCTCCCTTCCCGACGAAAGGGACCCCGACGTGTCTTTGGAATCTCCCGGACGCTTCAAGTTTAGATTTTACCCTAAAACGAGGAGACTGGAGCGTATGGCCACAGCCATGCCCCCAAAGCACTCTTCGTACATGGATGAAGATGGAAAGGTCGTTCGCCTGAAAACAAACCGAGACAAGAAGCACGTGTACGTTTCGGACCCCTTCAAGCCATCCGACGCCATTTCCAAGAACCTGCTTTCTGATTTGGATATCCACGTCCCGTCGAGTGTTCACTTTACATTCAGGAGATCCTTTGGGTAATTCCTTTGGGACGGTTCCTTGTGCGAAAAGAAAAATAAAATAAAACGAAAAAAAAATACATCACGGATTACAGTTTTGCTCTTAAACCTGCGCCCCAAAAAAAGTCTAAAGACAATGCGCGGACGCGCCAGCCTTCGTAAGAAGTTGGCACAAAAAGCATGGAGTGAATCAGACGACTCGGGTTCCGAAGAAGAAATCTTCAGTAATCCAAAAAGGAATCACGCTTCTTGGAAAACCCATAAACCACCCCGTTCCCGAAAGAAGAACAGACGCACCGTGGACATCGACGCAGAGGCTATCCCCATTGAAATGCACAACCTCGATGAAGATTACGATTCCGAAGAGCACGAAGAAGACGGTGACCTACAGCATGATGATTTCTACACTTATGAAGACGACGAAGAAGAAACTCACCTTCGTGCTTTTGTACCACATTCCAAATACGAGATTTACAACACGGAACAAGGAGAGAAATTTTTATTGCAGTCCATTCAAGAAAACAACATGCTTGCTCAAAACTACACATCCGTTGGTTTGGATAGGAAACAGCACACGTTGACCTTTCGTCGTCCGGAACATCCTGGGCCAGGTAGCATCACAGGAACCAACCCCATTACGGAAGATGGCTATTTAAATAAAGCAGAACGTGATGCCCCCACCATACATCCTTATAGACCAAGGTATGTCAAGGAATTGTTGGATAGGAACGACGTTATCCGAACGCACCCAGACTATGAGTTTCTGAGCCAATTCGCTTCGCATTTGAGCCTAATGATTGAAGACGTCTTTCTGGAAGAATCGGTGACTCGCAAGCAAGCTGCCACGAGTGCGTTGCTTGAAGCAGTGACGGCTCGTCATCAAGCGCGATCTTTGCAGCTTCAAACGCTGGGTAGGCGGATGGAACGACTTCGTAATTCCATCACAATTGCACAGGAAGACCTTGATGCTAAAGTGGGTTCCCTTTTGGAAACCGATTCACCAGAGGCAGTCCAAATAATAACAATACTCAAAGACAAGCTTAACAACCTTGATGCCATTTCCAAGTTTCACAAGTTCGTATTTCTTGTGCAAGACCTTTTGGGTAGCCGCGGACTCAACATGAGATCTGTGCGAAACCAAACGGCCCCCGCTGAAGCGAGAGATAATATGTACATTTCGCATGCAGAAGATTACCTGAAATTGTCCTCTCCCAACAGCAACCGCACTCTCACGAGACAAGTATTGCGTAACTTTTCTAATTTTAAAGGGAGTGACATCGTTGGCACGGCCGCAAAAAATGCACTTCTTGTGTTTGCATTGGTCGATTTCTACATGTCCTTTGTAGGAACGTTTTCAGATACAATCCTATTCGCATTTATGGTACCTGCTGAACCGGCTATACTTATTCCCCCAGGACTCAGAGGAAGGGATTGGAGATCCATTAACATCCGTCTCGTGCTTTCCAAAGACGAAGACGACAAGGACAAAAAGGGAGTACGTGGAAAGCGAGCCATATCCGAAGAAGAAAGATCGGAAGTAGACCTTTTGGATGCCATCTTTGCCGGTCGAGACGATCACGAAATACCGCGTTTCGTGCGCACGAATTTAATTCAGGACGTTTTGGATACACTGGATACAGAAACCCTTGCGTCTTACGTGAGGTCGCTTGGGGAAAACTACAATTCCATAATGGCTCTTTTGGTTGGATTGACTGGGGGACCCACAAACCATATCAACGATCTCGCGGACGCTGTAGTGATAAGTGAACATCAAATAAATGCAGACGCAAAACATATGTCCGGAGAAGCGGTGAGATTCTTAGCACGAGACAACATCGAGCCCACACTCGGCACTCTTGGCATTGGCGTAGATCTCGCTGCCCTTACTTTTGCCTTGGCTGGAGGACACAATGTCTACGAACAAGTGCATGATATTTTAGCACGATGGAGAACATCCTTGAGTGCCATGAAACAAAAAACAAGTCGAGACATTCATCTGTCAGAGCGTGCAGTGGAAGAAATCCAAGACAGAATAGACGTTATCACAAGAACCGGACGAGGGCCAGGAGAAGCAGAGATCGATGTTCCATTCCGCACGAGCCTAGAGTGGGCCCTGAAGCCCATCAACACAGGCCGGATGGAAGTGGCTTCCTGGGTTACTTCGGCCATCAATTCTGGTCACGCCGCGTTCAAGAGATATGCAGCACGAGGACAGACCTTCGAATGGACCAAAATAGATCGAAACATCATCCAACGAGACGAACTCATGGGACCTTTGTTTGCAGAGTTTTGCGCGACGTTTGTCAGCAAAGCAAAGATCGCCAACCCAAGGAGATACATGCGATCGGGTGCAGAGAAGGAAAGGTTGCTTCGAAAGGCGTCCATCCTAAAGTCGATGCTGATGGACCTGCGCTACATCTCTGCGACGAAATCTTTTAGTACTTTTTAAGCACGAGAGGAGGCTCCCCCGCCTCACCGGAGTGGGTCTTTGTGTAAGGAAAGTGTTAAAGAGAAAGTTAAGAAGTTTTTTTCTCGGGATAATTCGCATCTTTGTTGCGTGCATCTATAAACGCAATGGTGTATTTTTAGCCTCAGAAACAAACACACATGTAAAAATCCACCCATAACAATGAATTGCGTACAAAGGAAGAGATAACCTTGCAATGTACTATCCTTCTTCGCACGAGAGAGGTGGGTACAGGCAAGACGATGCGTGGAGAGCCAACACACCCGCAATGGAAAGACAGAGTAGACCTCCGCGAACATTTCCTACGGGCCCACCTCGTGCCAACGTCCGAACTTCGTATGGTGCTCAAGGTCGACCCCCGTACCGTCCCGTGGGTCAAACTCGAATGCCTTTGAACTATCATTACGAAGAAGACAAGCACGACTGGGTGTTGCTCGGTCGGGATTTATATTCGCACAAACACGGAATTCAACGACGTGCCAATATATTCTTCGCGTTGGCGCTGTTGTTCGATCTTGCCTTGCTTGCTTGGCCATCCACGGCAATCCCTGTGTGGGGAATACAAAATGCAATACTCACACTCGCATTTGGCATCCACTTGTTCAAGGCCTTGGTCTTGCTGTGGGCGTTGGTCGCGGAAACGCACGTGTACAAGATGTACGGAAGACGAGCACATTCCTTTGTGTGGGGAATCTGGACACGCAGATCACACGTCCGAACCAATACTGCTCTTTCTATATACGGTTTTACCTATGGCTGGGTACAAATTCCCCTCATGGTTGTGTACATCATCTTGGCCTTGACGTCACATCCACTGGGCTTGCCGGCTGTTCTGTGGTGGACCCAATGGCCCATGGGGTTTGTCAGTCTCGTGCTTGGGTACATTTCTTGGTGCTTCATCGTGTCTGAGATGGCCATCCGAAAGAACTTGGAACAATATGTCGCCTTTGGTCCTTCGGAACGCAGACGTTTGGTGCGTTGCGCGGAGGAGCAGAGGTAAAACATTAGAACATATTCTGTCATTTTTTTGCGAAAGAAAATGTAGATATAATTCTTTTTTTTCAAGCTCAAAGCGACATGCGGCATTCTGAAAAATAAAAATTAGAGCAAAAATGTAATAACCGATTATTACAATTCCTTAGCAAAAAAATTTTGAATACAGAAACGCACCCGAATGTAATAATCGGTTATTACAAAAAGCTAAAAATTTTTTTTGGCAATT
>SDBT01001317.1_pt1 | contig 43365 bp, 65 predicted proteins | sample 2277101 | NCBI WGS metagenome assembly SDBT01 (sample SAMN10404973, study PRJNA504765) | marine sediment metagenome | isolation source: marine sediment core GS10_PC15, 103 cmbsf | place: Arctic Ocean: Southern Knipovich Ridge | collected 2010
AGGAAACATTACAATTGTAACCCCACAAGGAGCAACTAATGATGCAGCCGTAATAGGCGGACTTATTGGAAATCTAGATATGATTAATGGCGCAGATGTAACAGATTGTTATTACACTGGAGATATAAATGTTACAGCTGGAGATTGCTTTAGCCTTGGAGGGTTAATAGGTGAATTAACTGGAGTTTTTAGTGGCATAACAACTATAACCGGATGTTATTCCACTGGTGGTATAACGATTAATGCCCTATCTGTGACTTTTATTGGTGGCTTAATTGGATCTTTAGATAATTGGTATACTACGAGCGAAGTATCAAAATGTTACTACAATGGAACGATGACTATGACGGTAGATACTAGAGACGCCTTAGACATAGGTGGATTGATCGGGCACTGTGAACTTAGAGGAGATTCTCAATTAAAGGATTGCTATACAAAGGGATCTATGTCCATAACCGGAGTCTCCGGCACAGACATGACGAATATAGGAGGGACATTTGGGAATCTTCTATTATTCGGTTCCGATGATCCGAAAGTCAGCAATTGCTATAATTCGATGACTGTTACTTGTACCGGAAATGATGCTTCGGGATTCAGCGAGATTGGCGGGTTTGTCGGGCTTTATGCGAGCAATGGAGGAACTCCGGCGACGACCGAGGGGATGTTTAATTGTTACTCTGTTGGATTGGTCACAATTCAGGATCATCTTGCAAATAATGTGACGGGTGGAGTTGTCGGCGGGTTTGGAGGTAAGATGAGTTCAGGGGCCGTAAGAAATCTATCTTGGTGGACAGGCGCATGGAATCAAGCTATGGGAAACCCAAGCGGAACGAGTTTTGCCGGATCGAATAGGGGAACAGATGAGGCGGATGCTGATAATTTCAAAACAGATACAAGCCATACTGTTTATGCACAATAGAGAGGATTTAAAATGGCGGGATTGTTTCCGTGGGATTTTACTGACCCGTGGGCTACAAATTGCACGGACTATCCGGATTTTGTAGGTTCATTATGTAATTTTAACGGAGTTGACGGAACCGGTACGGTTTCAGACGGAGCGGGGGGTACAGTGGCAGCATTTTGTGCTTATGTAGAAGTTGGTCAAGTTAGGAAAATGGTCAGTTCAGTTTCAGGGCTCGATCATCTTGAGGGCGAGGCAATCCAGATTCAAATGGATGGAATCCTCCCGACTGACACAAATGACAAATTGGTTACTAATTCATTTACAGTTTCAAGTGGGGCGATCACTTTACCGAAGCCGGCTGCTGTCGTTCATGCCGGACTTCCTTATGACGGGAAACTTCAACTTTTGAAATCAAGCGGTGGATCGGCTATCGGGTCCGGTCAGACAAAAATGAGGAGAACGTACCTTGCTGTCGTTAGATTCTTCAAAAGTCTCGGTTTGAAAGTTGGGCCCGATGAGGATAATTTAAGCCCGATATTTTTAGATGTTCCAGCCTTGCCATTGCACACAGGAGATAAAAAGAAATTACCGGTTGCCCCGTGGAACGATGAAACAGAAATGGTGTTTAAAATGGAAGATCCTCTCCCATGTTTTATTTTGTCAATATTGACCGAAAGTGAAGTTGAGGAAAAAGGCTAATGTCATTTTTAAGTGCAAATACAGCGAAGATTTTAGGGGCCGTTGGTGGAGTAGTTCAAGGCGTTGGACAATTAGTTAATGCTCGGGAAGAAATTGAGGTCGGGAATTTTAATGCTCGAATCTCAGAGCAAAGAGCGGCCGCTGAAAGATCAAGCCAAGAACTCCTTGAAGCTCAAAAACGTAAAGTGATTAAGAGACAAATCGGGACTCAGATAGCTTTATTCGGAAAAAGTGGCATACAATTCTCTGGAAGCCCGATCGATGTTGTGACCGATAGCTTGGCTAACGCTGAACTTGATTTGGCGATTGATCGATTCAATAGTGAGGTTACAGCGAGGCAATTTGAAACGGAGGCAGATTTACAGAGGTTTGAGGCGCGGCAACGCTCGAGAGTAAAAACTGCAAAGGCAGGATCTTCATTTTTATCAATAGCTTCCGACTTATTGCAATCGCAACAGACATTAGGCAATAAAGGTAAACAATTAGGGGCAGGGACAACTTCTCGTGGGATTAAGGTTCCTTCGAGATTTGTTCCGGCAAGATAATTTATGGCTAAAATACCACGTATAGCAGTACCATTAAGAAAACCAACAACACAAGTGCCCGGCCGTCCTATCCGTCAGGGTTCGGCAACCGGTGATGTCTTGCAATCTTTAGGAGAGGCCGCACAAGAAATATTCGGAAAGGTCCAAAGGGCGCAATCTCTCGCAGAGACTACTAAGGCTCAAAATGAGCGGGATCTCCGACTATCTGACATACAGACTAGGGCAGTAAATGAAACTGATTTATCTACCGCCACACAAAAGAGTTATGAAGATGAAATTAATAAGGTCAACAAGGAATCTGCCAAATCAATCACGATCCCGGCAGATCGTTCATTATTTGAACTTGAATCGGAAAATAAGGCGAATATCTCCCGCGCTAAAATACAGGGCAGTTTTAGAAAGAAAATTGTTGAACAAGGAGCGGCTGATCTTAGCATCTTTATTGGGAATAAAGAGAACGAGTTTATCCAAGCAAATTCTGTCGCAGGGAAGCAATCAGCTATTTTAGAGAGAAATGACAAGATTCGCGAGGCTGTCAAATCCGGATATATCAGCGGTGCGGAAGCGACTGAAAAGATTGATGAGTTAGATAAGGAATGGGGCAAGGCGCAAGTTGAATATGATATTGCGACCAACCCTTTAATGGCCAGAGAGCTTCTTAATGCGAAGGCTTATCCAAATGTCAGTGAATTGGAGCGCGTGGAATTACTGAAAAAAGTTGATACTGAAATGAAGCGGCAGAGCACAGAACTCGAGGACGATATAAACCAGAAATTTTTGGATGAGGATATAACGATCGAGGAGATTGAGGCGGCCGGATTTAAGAAAACTGATGGCGGGATAGGATCCAAGACTGCCCGGACATTAATAGGCCAACTTGAGAGACAGCAAAAGGCTGTTATAAAAGATATTACGACGGATAATGAAGCTGCGAAAAGCTACGTTGATCTAGTCGATCGGATGGTTACTGACCGCGTTGATAATTTTAATGCAAAGCAGTCTCTTGTTGAAGCGATGTCCGATGGTGTTATTACAAGCGAAGAATCAGATAAATTCAATAAAATAAATCAGAATCTTAATGACCAAAAATTCAACAAAGAAGGCGGTCCCTTGATAAATGCCGTGAAAAAGATTAAAGCGTGGGCCGGCGCCAGTAATGCGACTGACGAAGAGTTATCCGTTTCTTTAAGAAAGCTCGTGAATGATTCAGATAAGCCTAATCCAGAGGCGATTGCTGATGAAATCATTAAGCAAAATAATGTAAACGCAAATCCTCAGTGGTCAAATCTCAAAGTTGGAGATACTGTTAGTACGCCGACCGGATCAGTGATTATTAAAGGATTTTTCCCTGATGGTGAACCTGATGTGGAGCCTGTAAAATAATGGTACGATTATCAGAAGTGATGGATGCGCCTGAAACTGCGGACATTGAAAAGACTCCCCGGCCGAGAATGCGCCTCAGCGATGCCATGCGCATGGGTGCGTATGAGATCCCGCAAGTGGAGGCAGTTGATAAAGGATTCGGTGGAAACATTGTCGAAGGAGTCCTAAAGGGGTTTGCAAGCGCGCCGCAAGTTTTAGGTAACGTCACGATGGCTTTTGGTGATTATGTCCGGAGCGAGAAACATTCAACGATCTTTGGGACAAAGCCTATCTTAGATGTTCGACCGATTGCACAAAGAGTCTTTGAGACTGGAAAGAGGATCACCGAATCAAACGAGCGCTTTATCGCTGAGAAGTTCCCGGAGCAGAAAGGTTTGACATTTTCTGATAAATTTGCTCAAGGGGTTGGCCAGGGAGCAGTATCTTTAGCATCTGCAATCGGATTAGGTGTAATGGCTGGGCCCGGAGCGGCCGCAATCGCCTTCGGAGGAGTCGCGGGAACAGAAGGATTTAATGAGGCTCGCCTTAAAGACAAGGATTTAGATACATCGCTCTCAATCGCAGGTACATTGGGCTTTGTTGAAGGCGGCCTAGAATTTTGGGGAATTAACCGGCTAATAAAAATCAAAGGTGGATCGATTAGAAAAATCGTTGCCGGCGCCGTAAACGGAATGGTCACAGAATTTAGTCAAGAGTTTGCACAATCTTCATCGTCCGGAGTCATAAAGACCGGAACAGGTTTGAGGGAGTTTAAAGGTTTAGAAAGCGTCAAGCGAATAATTGGTGAGGCGCTTTTTGAAGGTGCGATCGGCGCGGTGTTGGGCGGTAGTGCCGGCATCTCATTTTCTTTATTTCAAAGAGAAGCCGTTGAAGAAGGTCTTGAAAAGATGGGGATGGAAAAACAACAGGCGGTCGAAGTGGCTGATGGCATGATGAGAGACACTATTGAACAGACAATATCGGAAGTTGAGACATTGCCGGAAAGTACAGGTGAAGTGGTGGCGGAAGAGGAAATCGCACAACCGGACGTAACTGTGGCTCAACAGGAGGCGCAATTAGAGCTCTTTACTGCATTGAGCGAAGAAATCACAGAAAAAGGCGATATATCTCAGGAATTTGTAAAGGAGCAACTTGATGTCAATTTACAGAGAGAAATCGCAGAATTTGAAGAAACGGAAGGGAAGCGAATTTCTTTACAAGAACAAGCGAAAATCGAATTGAAAAATGTTAATGCTACGATTCAAGCGATTCAAGAGACAGCCGAATTTGCTGAAACAGGACAGGTTTTATTTGAAGGAAAAGAAGAACTTTTGAAAAGCCTCCGTGAAGATAAAAAGATACTGCAGGAGAAAATTAAGGAATTACAGCCAAAGAAAATTGTTAAGCGTGAGGGTGTCGCCTTAAAGGAAAAAGTTAAAAGTGTTGAACGTGGTGTCCGTATTGGGAAAGTGCAGACTAAGGCTGAAATTAAATCTAGTCAGACTAGCTTAGTTAAACTTTTGCAGGAATCCGATTTGGAAGCAAAAGATAAAGCGAAATTTATTAGCGCAATCAAGAATGTTCAAACACAACAGCAACTTGAAAAGATATTACCTCAAATAACTGAACGCATCCAATCCCTTGAAGTTGCTGAACAAAAAAGAGATTTGATTGGTGAATTTAAAAAGTCGACTCAGAAATCCAGAGTCAAAAAACTTCGTCCGGAATTTCAAAAACCTGTCCAAAATATCATCGAGGGTTTAGACGTGACAAAATTATCCGAGAAAAAAGTCCTCACCGATTTAACCAGCCTCGCGCGCGCGTTAACTTCTGAGGAAGGAAACCAGATACCGAAAGCCCGAATTGAACAGTTGCAACGATTGGAGAAAATCCCTCTGGTAGATATGACTGTCGATGAAATTCAAACTATTGTCAACAGTGTTCAACATCTTCTGAAATTGAATGAATTGAAAAACACAATTATCGTTAAGGGTAAATTACGGACTGCAAATGAAGTCGTGGAGGAAGTCACCACAAATATGCTCTTGCAGTCAGAGCGTCTTGATGGTTCGATTGATGGACTTGATTCATTTCAGGCGGAACAAGAGCGGCCGCTTTGGGCTAAGATTTTTGGCGCGGATTCGTATAACGCCGAACTAAAAACAGAAATCTTGGAAGATAAAGAACAAGGCATGGCATGGCAAGTCATATTTAAGGGCATCGATCAGGGTGAAACCGATCGGCTTAAATTCATGCAGAACGCAGAGGACTTTTTATTTGATAAGTTAAAAGGTCTCGACATGAGTAAATGGAGCAAGAATTTTCAAGTTAAGGAAAAGAATATTATTAAGGTGAAGATCCCGATTTCCGAAGGTCGTACGTTGAACATGAGTAAAGGTGAAAGAATCGCTTTTGTTCTTCATTCAAGGAATCAAAACAATTTCCGGCATTTAATCGAGGGTGGAATTTCATTCGCAAAGACACCATCAAAAATAATAAAATTAACTGAATCTGATATAGCAAAAGTTGTAAATAGTGCTACTGTTGGCGAGTTACGAGTTGCCGATGCAATTGACGAATATCTCAATACGATTCAGAAGCGCGAAATCAATAAGGTATCGGTGGATCTCAATGGCCATGAGATCGCAACTGAGCCAGACTATTTCCCTATCCGGACAAATTTCCTCGATCGGTTCAGGGATGATTTGTTGAAGGCCGGCAAGTTTGGACAAATCTCATTAGAAGGATTAGGGATATTTAAGGAACGCCAGGCGGCCACAAATGCTTTGATATTAGATGATGCCTTTATAGCGACCTACAAAAGCATTAAGCAGACTGGATCTTATGTAGGATACGCGAAACCTCTTCGTAGTGCAAAAGCATTGTTGAAAGATAATGATTTCCAGATCGCCGCAAGAGACATCAATCGGAAAAATTACATTGACTCACTTGACGCTTATTTGAGAAGAGTCGAAGGTGAATCTATCCGGCTCGACAATGTGGACAAATTGACGACAGATTTAATCAACAAACTCGATGTTTCTATTCTTGGACTCAATCCTTTTGTGATGCTAAAGCAACCTATCTCATATCTTGGCGCGTCGACTGAAATGGACTTTAAACACCTGAAAGGAAATTTCAAATTTAAGGCGACTGAATCAGAAGTTAATGAAATCATAAAACACTCACCACAATTAAGAGATCGATTCAGAGGAAATATCACGCGCGAACTTGGAGAGATCGCAGAGGTTGGCAGGCCAAAGAAATTCTGGACCGGAGAAGAAGTCGTCAGCCAAAAATATATGAAGGGTATCGCCTTCTTTGATCGTTCTGCGATTGTATCACTTTGGCGATCATCAAAGGCAGAGATCAGAGACAAATTTCCGGACTTAAAAGGTGGTGAATTTTTTGCCAAAGTCACAGAACGCACGGAGGAATTAGTCCGTAAAACACAACCGACATTTAATGTCAAAGATCGGTCTACGATCGGCATGAGTCAAAATGTATGGATTCGATTATTGACAAAATACTCATCTCAAAGAAACAAGAATTGGATGATTATGAGACGAGCCATGATGAAATATAACCAAAGCCATAAAACGCCGCGCGATAAGGCAAAAGTGGCGCAGGCTTTCTTCATTATAAACGTCGTATCTCCGATGTTGTTGATGCTCTTGGATGAAACCAGAGATAAGTTCTTTGACAGAGAAGAAAAAAGGAATATATTTCAGCGCATTATCTCAAGATGGATCACTCTTGCCATCGGCAATATTTACTTTCTCGGAACCGGAGTCAATTCTTTAGTGAGCAAAATCGAGCGCGGAACATGGGCTGGGTATGACATTAATGATCCCCTCAGTTCAACAATGGATGATATTATAGATAGCGTCGCTGGTGCGTTTATTGGAATAGGACAGGCGATAAGCGGCGAGAAGTATAAATCTGGAAGAAGGGAAGGCGAAGAAAAGTGGAAGTCGACTTTATCAAAATCTTTCACAGGAACATTGGACACAGCCGGGAAACTTAGAGGAATCCCGGTCAAAGGTGTCCGTAGGATATTAGAGGGTTTATATAAATTACCCGAGCGTATATTCGGAAAATCAACCAAATTCTAAAGGAGCCCTACCATGAAAAAACTATTCCTATCACTGTTATTAACATTCTGTATGGCGACTAATGTATTTGCCTATGCCGACAGAACAAATGCCACAGTTCTTTTTGATACGGAATCTATGGTGTCCGCAACAGCAGAGCAATCCGCAGGGGTTAGGGTACGGCATAACGTCGGATTCGCAATCCTTATTGTAACAGAAGATATTGCCGGTGGCGCAGGCGACGTTGACATCTATGCCGAATATTCCATTGATAACTCAACTTGGTTAAGACCTAATATTTCTAATATGTCCGGCACGATTACGGAAGAGGGAAATATCGCAACAGCATTCGGAGATCAAACAGACCTCATTATATTCACGGTTCGTATGGGGAATTTCATCCGTATTGTTTTTGATCCCGATGCTAATAGTACAATTGACGCAACATTAATATTTTTAGAGGATAAATAAAATGAAAAAAATATTGTCTTTGTCTTGTGCATTTCTACTTGTAGCAACTTCTGTATTCGCTTACTTTGGTAGTGCGCGTTTTGGCGACGGGGCGTTTGGGACAACGGCTTTCTCTATCGGGGCTTTTGGAGAAGGTGTGGATCCGTTTGCTGGGCTTGGGCTTACGTTCCTAAAACAATACGACATCAACCAAGCGAGTTTAGACGCTGACAGGTCAGTTGGTTCTAAAACAGCCACCTTCACCGCCTCAAGAGGAGCCACAACCCCTGCTACGACCATAGAGACACAGGATGGGAATGCTTTGTTGTTTAGTGGGGTAGATAATGGGACTGATGAGGATGTTACTATTCCTGCGGATGAGTCTATTCAGATATTTGGGAGTACGGCGTATTCCCTTCATGCGACTATTAATGCACAGAGTTTAGGCGTAGGAACTCCACCAATATTAGATACAACAGGAGGACAGGCAGTACGTTTTAGGCTTATTAATGTTAGTGATAATACTTCTGAAGTTACTCTAAAAGTAGATTTTGGTGCAGGAACAGATGCAGTTGCAACAACAACTGGGAATGTTATAAAGTTTGGAACTAAACATAATATAGCGGCAGTTTTTAATGAAGATTCGGATAATAAAATAAAAATATATGTAGATGGAGTTTTAGCTTCTCTATCAACAGATACAGCAGGAATTGGAACAATAGATGATGATAGCTCGGATGTTAAACTTATTGGAAACGTTACTAACGGTAGTGGAACATTTGACGGTCAAATCTTCGACCTAAAAATCTTCCGAAACAAAGCCCTATCATCCGCAGAAGTATCAACCCTAAACAACGGAGGTACAGTCACAGGAGCAACCGCCCACTGGGACATGAATGAAGGAACAGGAACCACTATCACCGATATTGTTAATTCCAATATTGGTACACTCGAAGGTTCTCCTCTTCCCAAATGGCTCACAGACGGCTCAACCTACGTCACTAAAGTAACAGCAGATGATACAGCTAGGTTTACTACAGGCACCTATACTCAAAACGGTACTTTCACGTCAAGACCTGGTTTGATAGTTGAAAGGGCAAGTACGAATTTGTTAATTCATGGAATATTTGACGCTGATACGGCAGGGTTGGCGACGGGGTGGACAGTATCTGATGATGTTACAAATTCTCCGACGACGACAATAGTTGAAGAAACAGTCACCAATATAAGTAATTCTCATGCTCAAAGGTGGCAGCATACGTTTGGGGATGGTACGTTTTCCTTTTTTCTTGGTACAAATACAGCAGTTGGTTCTGTAGTTCAAAACGAATTAGTCACTTTCAGCGTTTGGTTAAAAGGAACAGTAACAGGAATTAACACTTTTTCAATGAGAATCAGGGAAAAAGATTCCTCTGGTATAGATGGGTCAGAAGGTGTTAGTACAGATATAAAGGCAAGCATAAGTTCTACAGATTGGAAAAGGTTTGAATTTACATATACAGCAGTAGACGCTGATGCCAGCCTTGTGAATGTTAGATTTCTTGCATCACACTCAGGCTCAGGCTCCATAGACATGAATATTATGGGCGCACAGGTACAACAAAAGGCATATGCTGATTCTCTCATCCCTACAACATCAGCGGCTCTAACAAGAAACACAGAGGTTCTAAAATATAAAATTAGCGGAAACATGACCGCTGCAATACAGACTATTGTTGTAAAGGTTACGCCCAATCATTCATCTGCAACAGCGGGTGAACGGAATAATAACATCATTGATACAGACACAAAAAGGAGATTTCTTGCAAGAGAATCTGGGCAAGCCCAATTTAGAATGTTTCCTAATACTACAGACAGCAGCACTTCTCTTGTCCAAGATGTTGTCAGTTCATGGAGCGCTTATGATTCATTAGTTCTTGGATATTCTATGCAATCAGGCACGTCTCCTTATATATCAGGATATTTGAGTGGGGTTGCAGCGGGTACTGATGAAACAACTGATGACTTTACAGCAAACGCATGGGGAACGGATTTTTTGGTAGGAGATGATACTAATGGCAATAATAATTTTGACGGAATAATTGAAGCAGTAGCATTTTTCGATAAGTTTCTCACAGCGGCAGAACATTTAAGAGTTAAAAATATCCTAAATCCATAAGGAGAGATATGTATACCTCGATACTTATACTAGCAGTACTCATATTAACTCCCGACGGAACAGCGCTAAAACCTGACCTCCCATTTCGTACTTACTCCCAAATATGCGTGGCAGAAGGTAAGAGGGTACGGATGCACGATTTATCTAATGAAGGGAAAGAAGTTCTTTGTAAGGTGGATTACAGAAGCGCACCCCACCAAAACCCTGACGTTAAGGTTGAGACTGAAATTGCCGAAGCCTTCGCCGGGAATTTAGGCCAGGATTGGTCTGTGATTCAAAAAGATTCTCGATACACAAAGCATTACAGCATTACAAAGGAAGATGCTCTTGCTACGTATAGTGATTTAGGAGTCAAGACACCTTACAACGGTGCGGATAAATTAGAGGTTACGAAGTTTACTCAGTGGGATATTAAACCAATAGAGGAGGACGAGCTATGAATTACATCCAGAAGTGCCTTTTAACAGTTGGCTTAGTCCTCCTGTTTTGTACGCCGGTTATGGCACAGGAAGCAATTAACCCGGACGGCGAGTGGGTTACTACTGAAGGTGTGACGACAGATGGTTGCGTTACTCAATGGTGTGGCGCAAAATGGCCGCCAAGCGAAGGAAGCGATAGAACTTACGGTAAGGACAACTGTGGAAATGTCTGCATTAAAATTGCTACTGATAAAACTATTGAGGTAGAGAAAATAGTTGAAGTTGAAAAGATTGTTGAAGTTGAAAAAATCGTTGAAGTCGAGAAGATTGTTGAGGTAGAGAAGATCATCGAGATTGAGAAAATTATCGAAGTCGGAAAAGAAAATAAATCAAGTATTTCCGTTACACTATCCAGTGATGAAAATGGCAGCCCTGTCTTTAACGCTTCCTGCCCTACTTCCGGAAAACTCAATGAATGGGAATTGAAAGCCCTTCAGTCAGGATTTGTCGCTAAGTTAAAAACCAGGAACGGAAAAGTGTATACGATTTATGAAAAATAAATGGCTAGAACCTAAAGGAATTACAGCAATTATTGTAATGATTGCGGCTTTGGCAGGAGCGATTGTTGTAACTTCTACATACATAACCCTTCCGAAAGACGTTGAAGCTCTCGAGGAAGATGTTGCTAACTTGAATAAAATTGCCGACTATTATTATCGAAGAGATCAGGAGCAGCAACAGCAATATCAGAAACCTTATCGGCAACAAGCGCCGCCATATCCACAAGCTCCCCAAGAATGTTGGGAATACTGGACAGACGGATATAAGTATCCTACGAATTGTGAGACGGGGGAGTGGAAATGAACGTAACAGAGATCGTCTTGATTATAGGCTGCATCTTTTCGGTTTTAGGTTCTGTCGTTACCGTTGTCTGGGTAATATCGCACAAGGTATCATATAGCTATGCCAACGCGACTTTCCAACGTAAGGATTTACACGTTCAAGAATACAATACTTTGATTGATAAGATCGACGAGTTGAAAATTGCAATAGAAGAAATAAAGAATAGGGGATAAAATGCCTCAATGCACGTGGGAGAAAATAGCCGAAGTTAAGCACGCCTTATCCGAAGAAAGAACAATAATTTGCGGCATTATAATAAGACTTAAAAATCTTGATGTTCCTCACACAATAGAAAGATTCGAGGCGATTGACAAGAGACTTAAAGTATTAGAAGATCAATTAGTAAATTTAATCGAGGAGGCTGGTAATGGATCTTAACAAGTTGCTTAGTGGTAAATATTTCTTTACGGTTATCACGGCCGTTGTATTCATATATTCCGTCCACACTAAAGTCCTAAACGGAGAACAAATCTATGGAATTATTATGCTGGTGGTGGCGGCGTACTTTGGCCGTAATCCTTCTAGTAACAACAATCAGCCTAAGTAGTTGCACGTTCTACAAACACACGATCATTACAGCTAAAGGTGATAAATTGTCAGTACCACTCGCTGGATTTGTGGCAACAGCAAAAGGGGAGAAAGTTGAAATTGAGTTAGACCGGGTTGTATGTATAGGGAAGTGCGATGATAAACTAATTAATTAACAAACAAAAAAGGAGAAGCAACATGAGAGATTCAATTATTTTAGCAGCGCTGTTAATCGCAGCAGTATTCGCTTTACCGGCTTCTGCCGAAACAGTCACAACGTCCGATGAAAGACATGGCGAGCATACGGTAACGGTCCATGATGCAACCGAAGATCGATATGAGGAGTTTGATTGGGGTTATTATGGCCAAGCAATTGTCTATGAAACTCCAAATACTGAGTGGGGATTTTTAGGTACTTACCTAAATGATTCTGACGAAACAAGAGTCATGGCCGGTGGGAAGATTTACCTGAATAGAATGACTTATCAAAAGCAAAAATAAGAGAAATCGAATATTGTCACAAGACGGCTGATTAATTTCAGCCGTCTTTTTTTATTTTGAAATAAGTGTTGACATGACATCATGGCGGTTATATACTCTCAAATAAAGGAGGTGGGAATATGAAGAAAGATAACCCAAGAATAACAGTAAGACCCGACGACAAACTATTCCAGAGATTCCGAAGAAAATGTTTCAATTTAGGTGTTTCCCAAGACAGCATAATCATTCAATTAATTAAAAAATGGACAAAGGAGAATAATGCCAAATAAACTCTTTGAAGCAAAATGTTTGCTCGGTGCGATTGTAGGGTGTGTTCTTTTGATAGTGATGGCGGTCTCTGTGAATGGAATTGAAGCAGACGAGCCTTTATTCGGTCACGATTTTATGTGCGGGAAAATTACACCTTTTGATAACGGCTACCGGATTATTCATAAAGTCTACCTAGAGACAACAAGGGATATTTCAGCCGATGAAATGGTTGAGATTCAGAAGGAGCATTGTCCTTTTGTGGAGTGGCCGAAATGAAAGAAATAATCATCACGCTTCTTATCCTTGTAACGGCTCTCGTTTCTTGCGTATTTGGTTTTTACAAAGGAAAAGTATCAGCCTTTAATGACATAGTGTCAGAAAAATGCTGGTTAAATAAACAATCACGCGACATTGAATGTATCGAGTATATTGATTAGGAAGATATGAGCCAAACCGAAATTTTCTTCAACCTAATGCAAGCTGATCTAAAGGATCTCAAGAACGGACATTTTACGATTCATAATATGATTAGTTATGTTTTAATCTTTGGAGGGAGGGGTTAGATGAAAGATTCTCGTCAGAAAATATTTGGAAGATTAACAATTATAAAATATTCTCATTGCTCTAAAGGTCACTATTTTTGGTTATGTAAATGTCATTGCGGAAATGAAAAGATACTCGATAAGGGTAACTTAGTTTCTGGAAATACAAAAAGCTGCGGATGTTTACTTTCAGAAACTTCAAGAAGCCAGGGAAAGAAAAACAAAACGCATGGGATGAGTAAGAAGAGTATATATAATATATGGCGATCTATGAGAAAAAGATGTTTAGTTAAAAGCACCACTATGTATAGATATTACGGAGGACGAGGGATTAAAATATGCAAAAGATGGGATATTTTCGAGAATTTCTATAAAGACATGGGAGATCGGCCAAAAGGTCTGACGATTGACCGTATTAATAATAACAAAAATTACACACCAAATAATTGTCGATGGGCTACCGAATTAGAGCAACATAATAACACTAGCGCGAATATAATCGTTACATTCGATGGTATTAAAAGAAGCATCGCTGAGTGGTGTCGAATTAAGAAAATAAATAGTAATCTTGTATATTATAGGAAAAATAAAGGCATGAGCCCTAAAAATGCTATATTATTCGTCGAGAGATTTACATAATACAAAAATGATTGACGGGTTTCCATCTAAAGCATGGGCGCCTGTATTGCCAGAAAGGTTGTTTTGAAATACTTTTCAATGTTTTCAGGGATAGGAGGGTTTGAGTATGGAATACAACGAGCCAGTCAGATTAGGAGGGCTATGGGGGGAGAAACAAGCCGGTTCGATATGGGATATAAGAGGAATATGCCCAACGCTAAAGACTCCATCAGGCGGACATTCAGTTCCGTTGATTGTATTGGTTATTCCGAAATTGACAAGTATTCAATCCAAATCTACGAAAAACACTTTAAAGGACACAAAAACTATGGAGACGCAACCAGAATTGTTCCAGAAGAAATCGAAGACTTTGACCTCCTCTGCGGTGGATTCCCTTGTCAGTCATTTAGTATCGCAGGAAAGCGAGGGGGATTTAAAGACACTCGAGGGACTATGTTCTTTGAGATCGCACGGATTCTATCCGTTAAAAGACCTAAACTATTGCTCTTGGAAAACGTCAAAGGACTTCTCAGCCATGATAACGGGAGAACCTTTGGAACAATCCTCGCAACCCTTTCTGAGTTGGGGTATATTTGTCAATGGCAGGTACTTAACAGCAAGAATTTCGGGGTCCCCCAAAATAGGGAGCGAGTGTTCATTGTCGGACATCTTAGAGGAACAAGTAGACCAGAAGTATTTCCTATTGGAGAAAACGGCGGCGAAGCTGTTTTCGGGGCAATTAAAAACACATATTATAAAGGACAAACAACTGGTTCATACATTGAATCGGAGGCAAAAATTAGACGCCTAACTCCAGTTGAATGTGAAAGGCTGCAAGGATTCCCAGATGGGTGGACAGAAGGGATAAGCGATACTCAAAGGTATAAATGCTTAGGCAATGCGGTCACGGTTAATGTGATTGAAGCGATAATGAAAAAACTAACATGACCACCACACCAAAACCACAACTTCACAATCCCCCAAACCATAAGGAGCCATACCATGAATGAAGAATACGGAAAGTTAGTAACGGATCTGTTTGCCCTCATAAAAACAGAGGACTTAATTAAAGCATCAGAAATCCTAAAAAAGATGCTCGATTTAATTTATAAAGACAGAATATCAAGTGGAGGAGGTGGAAGATGAATGGTTTTGATTTAGAAAAAGATTTGGTTCCGATAATAAAGGGCAAGATTCAGATACCTAACTATGAAGAAATCCCATTGGAAAAAGGTGTTGCGAATATATCTGCTGGCGGAGGGTTGGCTACTGTTGAGGGAATTAATAATGCCAAGCCGCCAGGGAGCAAATCTAACTGGGGGCATTGGGCTAGATATTTTCTAATGAGAACTCAGGGTGGAGGCTATGACGGAACCGGATATGTCATGTTTTGGGATAAATCAAAAGGTAGGATAGGTCATTTTGCTATTTGTGTTCATAAGAAAATTGATTCCCCGGGAGCAAATCATCAAAGAGGATGGCATCCCGGAAGATGCGAGAAATGCGGTTTAGATATGACTGTTGATTCTAGTGATTAATAAACAAAAGTAAGGATTTAGAATGTCAATAAAAAACTTCATATGCCCTGATTCTGGAATTATTAGAACAAGCGACTGCCTCAAAGAAGGCGGTTGCCGAATGGGCGAGCGGTGCGCTACCCGCCCCTACCTTATGATGGCGTGTTCAGAACGGTTGCAAAGATTTCGATGTAAGAATGGACATGAACACACTCTACCAGCCACAAACAAAGACTTCAATCAGAGGTGCTGTACTGCTATTCAAGCAAGCAACAAAGGTCATCTTAATTGTGGAGAACGCCTTGAGTATGTACCATCCACCACCCAACTAATCGCCGGCACTATGGACGCATTTCTACGGCTTACCACCGACTTCGATACCTCACCTGACAGTCGCGCCTTTATGATTACCGGCACAAAAGGTCATGCCGCACTCGAATCTTTTGATGATGAATGTTCTATTCTTGAAGAAAGTTTCTCCGACGATTTAGACCATACAAGCATCGCCGATCTGTTGACACAGGAGGATGGGTTCACAATACTTTCAGATTATAAAGTTAGTGGCTCGTTTAAGGTCGCTAAGGCTTTGGGTTTTGAAATATTCGACGAGCCCACAGGAGAAATATATAAGAAAGATACGAAATATCATAAAAAAGGTGAGGACAAAACAAGAAAGGTTGTCCGACGTAATCCTGATGCTATTGACAGATTTGAATGGACGTTACAACTTAATGACTACCGAATAAAATTTGAGAGAAAAGGCTTTAAAGTTGACAAAATGAAAATCCAATGCGTTGTCCGTGATGGAAATACTTATATCGCTCGATCGCGCGGAGTTTTCCGAAATATATATTACTTCGATATTGAAAGGCTTGACGACCAATTTGTCCTAGATTACTTTGCAAACAAAAAGAAGGCACTCTTAACAGCCCTACGACAAGGATTCTGGAATGATGTTTGCAGTAGTAGAGAGAACTGGGACGGTTTGAAATGCGCGTCATATTGCGATGGTGCAAATCATTGCACGATGGGAAAATATCTTAAACGAGAAAAAACAAAGGGGGATGAACAAATGCCAATCAAAGGACTATCAGAATCAAGAAGGTTGCCAAGAATGGGGAAAATCAGGCTCGGGATTATGACTGAAAATAACGCTGGGGTTAAATATCCGAAGGAAGTTAAGCATTTTATATTAGACCCGGCTGTCGCAAATCCGGAGGAGAGAAAAAAGCTGTTAGACATTTGGGAAAGTACATACGGGAAAGAACCAACCTCAATCGATGTTATGTTTCCGGTTGCGGATCTTGAAAAGGTTTTTCCTCAGTATTATAAAAGCTACGGAAAATCAACAATGATGAAATGTAAGGGCGACGGGGCAACAGCAGAGACAAATGACCAAGAGTATATCAGTAACCTCGAGAGTCTAGGTGACGGTGATTTTGGCAAAATCGTAAAATGTAATGGTAGGGACTGTCCGTATTATATGAATAAAAAATGTTCAGAGGTTGCCACACTTTCAGTCTTACTTCCAGAGCTTCCAGGTTCCGGGGTTTGGCAAGTTTCGACTGGATCAATCCATTCGATATTAAATCTCAATTCATGTTTCGATTATATCCGGGCTCTTGCCGGACGATTCCACATGATTCCTTTAAAACTTGAACGCCGCGAGCAACCGGTCCAGCACGACGGGAAAAAGACAATCCATTATGTGCTCCATATAAACCTTGAAATCTCATTGAAGAACCTTCAACAGAGAGCGCTTATTGATCCTGTAAAATCCGCTATGGAATTGCCGCCGATTGCAGATGAAGCAAAGGATCTTTATCTCGAGCATAATGAGACGATCAATCCGGAAGTTGTGCCGGTTCAGCCTTGCAAGCCTCTTGGAGATCCGGCAGATCCGCCGCCGGAACCTTTACCCGATCAACTTGGAAACAATGACAAAACGGATCCCGGTCCTAATGAGAAAACTCAACAGGAGAAACCATCTGAGTGGGATGGTGATCCAACATCAGAACAAGCTGAGCTTGAATTACAGATCGAAGCTGCAATTAATGAGTGCGAGACGCTTGAAATATTTAACGAAGTCAAAAAGCGTTTTGCAATACATTTTAAAGAAGGAGAAAACCAGCTTACGACTAAGCAAAGATTGGATCTCAATAAAATAATGAAAAAACGTGCGGATCAGTTAAATGAAAAGTGAGGTTCCAAGTGAAGAAGAAAACCAAAAAGAAGTTAGTGATAAATCTGTGTGATGCTAGAGTCGTTTATGGCGTTATCCTTTTCACATGGATTCTTGTTCTCGGAGATGCGATCATTATACACGGTTTAGCTCGAGACAGAATCGATAAACCATCGATGCATGAAATTGCGTACAATAAACATATTGTGCGCATTGAGGAGCGTGTGGATACGATTGAGGATAGTATGGATTCAATTCAATCTCAACATAATGTTGTTGTCAAAACTTTTGAAATGCTTTATATGCAAATTAAAAATCACAAAGATTCACTCCACTACGGGAGAATCAAAAATGTCCCTAATAAACGATCTAATCAATAACCAAGTATCCGAATTGTTTGCCTTAATATGCTTCTTTGTCGGAGCAGGGATTATGTGGGCGATGATGATGGATGCAAAACCAAATAGAAAGGGGTAAAAATGCCAGATCCAGAAAACCCAACACCGGATCCAGTGGATCCAACAACACAACCAACACCCGAAACAACGCCTGCCGAGAATCAGCCGGCAGCTGAAAAGCCGCCAACCGAGGGGCCTCAAATCGGTGCAGATCCCGCAACACCACCAGAGCAACCCCAGGCGGATGCACCGCCAACTGAAACTCCAACACCCGAGCAGCCGGTGTCAGGAACTTGTAAAGACTGCGGTTGCACGGAACAAACCCCCTGCGAAGGTGGCTGTGCGTGGCATGATGAAATGAAGGATCTTTGTTCAAAATGCGCGCTTAAAAGGGACGGAAATCCAGAAATCAACAAACCAGCGTTGAAGGATGGATCAACAGCGTTCAAAGGAAATGCTGGGCCGGCGAAAGAGGAATAATTAATCGGGGGATCCGCTGTGTAGTTGGCAAGCGCGCGAAAGCGGCAGTGAGTTCAAATCTCACGGATCTCTCAAAATGGAGTGTGGTGTGATAACCTGACCTTGTGGCGCGAAACCCAGCCTGAAATAGCAGAGTGCAAGCCTCTGGCACAAGTTGTTGCAGATCAACTGCCACTCCTTTAACACGAAAGGAACAATCAATGTCAAACCGCGTCAATGGAACAGTTAAATGGTTCAGCTCACAAAAAGGTTACGGATTCGTAAGTGATGAGAATGGAAACGATTATTTCACCCATGTTTCGGAAATTCCGGATGGAAAAAATCTGGATCAAGGTGATGAAGTCAGCTTTGAACCGATCGAAGGCACAAAGGGCTCAAAGGCAACAAAATTAGAAATATTATAAAACGAAAATCAAAATAACGGAGGTAAAAAGTGATGGCTAAAAAATCACAAAAAGCACCTGGAACAAGAACGGACTCAAAGGGCCAAATCGAATTGACGATCGATGAAACGCCTCTTTATTTGGCATCGGAAAAGCTCGTGATGACTAAATCAAAGGTTATGGGCGCAAAAAAGGAGCTCGAACTTGCCGAAAACGATTGGTGCGAGCAGATGAAGGCGGCAAAAATGTCAAAAATCAATCATAAGGGCGATATTATCCAACACGTCAAAGGAAAAACGACCGAGGATCATGCGCGTTTTGTGAAGGCTTAACTTAACAACAGAGGGATAGTTTACAACAAATGAAAGGGAAAATAAAATGGAACAAATTACAGAATCGATCAGAAATTTCATAGCAGAAGAATATGATGTTGACGTTGATATGGTGACGGAATTAAATATCTCGTTTAAAATCGAGAAGGGCTACCAATTTGGTGAAGTTCCTCCTGTTTCGGTTCGCGGAGATAAGGGCCAAAAGCCTGAAACCAAGAAAAAGAAGGGCCGCGGACGCAAAAAAGGATCCAAAAATAAGCCAAAAGACGATGTAATCGCGGGAGCCGGCGCGGATTGATCACTTGGAAAGCAGTTCGTTGAAATTTAACCCTAAAAGTACCCCTAGAACCATGCAAATTAAGGCGTCTGTCGGATGGCCAGCCCACAAATCGAAAAAGGTCATGTTAAAATTGCAAATGATCTCTTTGAGAGGATTTTGGAATACCCGTTTACCGGCGTTGAACTCAAGATCGTGTGGGCGGTCATTCGATACACCTATGGATGGAACAGAACCAAAGCACATATGACGTTTTACCAAATCTCAAAGATGATCAATCAGGACCGGTCGAATGTGAGAAAATCTGTTCATAAACTGAACAAAGAAAAAGTGATGTTCATGCAAATGTGCCGCGATGGTTCGTTCCTGATCGGCATTAACAAAAATTATGATGAGTGGGAAAGGAGATTAACCCATGAATAAACTAAACGTAGAGGAGTTTATTAAAAAGTTTAAAGATAAGTTTTTCTTCTGGGCTGGCTGGAAAGAACAGAATGAATGGCTAAGAAAAAACCTCCCTAGAGTTTCGCAGGGGGTAGATGAACTATCAGAGATAATCGAGAAAAAACTACACCATATCGTTCTACATAAAGATTATTTAAAATGGAGGCACACAAACTCATTTAGTCTGACAGTTAATGACGTAAGGCAAGTAGTCGCTAAAGAATTAGCCAAAGAAATCGCCAACCTCATCCCTATAAGCGGTCAATGCTCTAAGGTGAGTGAGGGGGCTGAGATGGATAGCGATTACTTAAAAGACATAATTTATTGCACAACTCAGTATTTAGGTATACCCGACAAAAAAGTAGCCTTATTAAACAAGAGACTATATGATTCCCTATCCCCACATTTAAACCATTTCTTTAAAGAACCAGAATCCTCCCAAACCCCTACTAATAGCGGTGTGAGTGTGGAGGAGTTGGCAGATTTACTAAAACATCACCCTGCAATTAAGCCATCATCGAATGTTGAGAAAAGCGGAAAAATGTATAACAAATTAGCACAAGCAATCCTTAACCGCATTAACAGTAGTGAGGAGGGGAAATGAAAGAATACAAATATTTTGTTTCATATTGGTTTTCTAATGTTAGCGGGAAAACAGGGTTTGGTTCAATAGAGATAACTTTAAATTATGAGATTAATAATTACGACAAGGTAGAGAAAATCAAGGAATATTTAGATTCCGATATGGTTAGGATGCAAGGAGAAAAAGGAAATTGCATTGTTCTAAATTTTATACTATTAAAGTAATACAGTAGTGACAAGGGAGGTGGGTGATGTTGAAATTTGGAGATTATATTTTAGTTGAAATGAATAGATATGGTGCGAAAAACGAATTTTATATTCATAAGGTTATAGGAACGCTTGAATCAAATTCCTATACTAATGTTCCGGTTGTTTCGATAGGAGAAAAAACAGGGCATGATAAAATGGTTCTAGTAGTGGATTGTATTCAATGTGGTGTTTGCGAAGAGGAAGTTGTAAGATTTAGAATATCTGATGTTAAATACGACCACAGTGAAGCCCGCCCCACCCCTATTGATACCAAAGCATTTGTTGAGAGGTTTGAGAAGGAGTTTGTTCTTCAACTTATCGGGAAAGAGCATTGGCAAAATGGGATTTCTCCAAGTATGATTAAAAACTACCTCACAACAGAGCTAAATAAACTAAATGAAAGGGGTTAAGATGAAGATAACAAAGGAATGGTTAAAAGAAGAGAGAGCTTGTTCAGATGGGTATAAATGGTCAATAGATACGCTCAAAAATAAGCCGATGGAAGATAAGTTATTTGTAAAGAAACTAGTTAAATGTGAACATTACGATTGGGCGAATTGGATATTTGAGAGGATATTCAGCAAGAAACAATCTGTCCAATATTCAATATTTGCGGCAGAACAAGTAATATTTAATTTTGAAAAGAAATATCCTAATGATGATAGACCGAGAAAGGCTATTGAAGCGGCTAAGTTAGTACTGGAAAAGGATACAGAAAAAAATAGGAGTGCGGCGAGTGCGGCGGCGAGTGCGGCGTGGAGTGCGGCGAGGAGTGCGGCGAGTGCGGAGAGTGCGAGGAGTGCGGCGTGGAGTGCGAGGAGTGCGGCGAGGAGTGCGGCGAGTGCGGAGAGTGCGAGGAGTGCGGCGTGGAGTGCGAGGAGTGCGGCGAGTGCGGCGAGTGCGGCGAGTGCGGAGAGTGCGGAGAGTGCGGAGAGTGAAATGCAAAAAAAGATAATTTCGCATGGTATTACAATATTAGAATAGAGCTAAATAAGATTGGAGGGTATATGAAGATACAAGACATAGTAGACAGGCTAAAGAAATTACAAGAGCAATTTGAAGATGGAAATATTATTGATGGAGAAGATATTAGTATGCTTATTGATGATATTGAGAGAGCGAGAGCATAACCCAACAACCCTAGATTTGCAGAGGGAGGAGGTAGGTGATGGAACAACTAATCAAAAAGATGGATGAGGAGTTTGGTGACTTAGGGGAGGATTTAAAGAGGTTCTTGAGGGAGAATATAGTAAAGAGTTGTGTGCCGCCGAGGAAGGAAGAAAAAGGATTAAATCTTTCACCAGAAAAATCATGGTTTCAGGGCTTCAACGCTTGTCTCGACAAAGTAATCCAACTCAATAAGGAGGGTGGGGATGGCACTTAAATATCATTTACATACGATTGGTTACGATACTGCTTGTGGATTGGGTGGCGGTAGGTATAGGAATAATTTAAAAAAGGAAGATTTTAAACGAATGCCTAAAAACCTAATCTGTAAAAGATGTTGGGCGATTCTAAAAAAGAACACCTTTAACCACCCAAACACCTAAAGATGGAAACAGGAGCCGCCGTTGAGTCGGTGGACACAATCTCAATATTCGCTTAAACCAAGGAGGTGGGACATGAGTCATTTTACAGTTTTAGTAATCGGAGAAAATTGGGAAGAACAACTCAAGCCATATCAAGAAAATAACATGGACGATTGCCCAAAGGAGTTTCTTACATTTAATGAAGATGAAGATTCCGAAGTTGATGAAACAACAGGGAAAAGAGGTTGGTGGGAAAACAAAAATAGAAAGTGGGATTGGTATTCTATGGGTGGAAGATGGGCAGGGTATTTCAAATTAAAGAGTTTAGAGTTGGCTGGGGTTCAAGGACACCATAGGGCTAAAGATTTTGCGAATATTTCTGGGAAGGAAATTGATGACTTACCTATAGACAGGGTAGACCAAGCAAAAAATATAGACATTGATTTTGAAGGAATGAAATCAGAAGCCATGCAAAAAGCTAAAGATAGATATGAGATGCTTGAGCGTTTGTGTGAAGGGAAAATTCCAAAATTAAAATATCTATGGAAAACCTTAATTAATGATAAAAAATTTAAAGACCTTGATATTGAAGATAAAAGAAGTATTTATCATGGACAAGAAGGAAAAAAGAAAATAGATTCCGCAAGAAAGAAATCTTTAAACGAAAAAGAAAAGAGTTTTCTTACCTGGCTCGAATTAGATGAATATCAAATATCTAAGAAAGAATATATTGAAAAAGAAACAAAAAACAACCTACCTACATTTGCTGTATTAAAAGAAGGTAAATGGTATGAAAAAGGAGATATGGGTTGTTGGGGGTTTGTTGGAGGTGAAAAAGATGGAGATGTTTGGACAACTGAATTTAATAAATTAATAAATCAATTACCAGATGAGACAATCTTTACTATTGTTGATTGTCATATTTGATCCAAACAAACTGCGTAAGCAAATACTGAGCCGTTTTCAGTCGACAACGTCGTGCTAAAGCAACCTAAAGATGGAGGGGAAGGATGAAGAAGAAAAGCTTAGAGGGGTGGGTTGAAAAAGATTGGCGTAGATACTTTGGAAAACACCCTTTGGGTGTGGACACACCACAAGCATACCCTACAAAGAAACAATGTTGTAACAAGCCTGTTAAAGTCCGTATCACCATAGAAGAAATCTGACCCCCAAAAGGAGATATGATGAAATTGATTCTATTTATTATAGTTCTTGGATTACCAATTTTTATCGTGGCACTTTATGGTATGTATGCAGAACTTATTTGGATGATATTTTAACCCCAAAAAGGAGATATGATGGAAGAATACAAAATGGAAAAACCGAAACATAGGAGATCACCTAACGCGAGTCTAAGCAAAAATCGTCCGCTTGATTGGATAGAAACAAGGCTTCAAGTTCCAAAGAAGCAAAGTTGGTATAAGCCGGTGAATCCGGGCATGCGGGGGGTGGGGTAAATGGCTTGGATCGAATCTCATCAAGAATTAGTAGATCACCCGAAAACTTTAGATTTATGTTCCGTAACCGGATGGAGTAAAGATAAGGTTGTTGGAAAACTGCACATATTATGGTGGTGGGCCTTGAAATATGCGGAGGATGGAGATTTGAGTAAATATGATCCCAATGTTTCAATGTCATTGATTTGTGAGAACATTGAGCCGAAAAAAATGCTTCAAATATTAATTCAAGTAAAATTTATTGATAAAAATGGCTTAATTCACGATTGGTTGGATTATGCCGGAAGATACCTATACTCAAAATATCATTCCTCTAACCCTAAGAAATTAAAGGCGATACGAAATAAACACAAGTCCACCCGTAGTACAACCTATTTAACCACTAAAGGTAATCTACCAACCTTAACCAACCAACCAACCTTAACCAACCAACCTATAATAACGGAGCAAGTCAAAAACTTGCTCGGTACTTTTGACAGCAACTTCCAAAATAAGATAAAAACGTATTTCGATCGAATATCCAATAAAAATAAATCTAAGATCATAACTGAGGGCAGAAAAATCACCCTTCTTAATGAGTTGTTCGCGGCTAAAGACCGGTGTAATGACGATAAAGTATTTGGATATGCAATGGATCAAGCAATAAACCGGGATGCTTGTAATATTGGATATATAAATGCTATCATAAAAAATAAAAAAACGGAAAAGCCAAGATGTTAATGCCTGATTATTTGAAAGATGAGGTTGAGAAATATTGCTTTGCGAATAATATCTCTATAACCCGAGGAAAAGTACCGGCTAATCATATAAACGAGGTTCAGATATTTATTCATAACAAATTAAAAAGAGATCGGGTTAAGACCAGAAGAATTGAAGAAAAGGACTCTATAAAAATTGAGAATATTTTAGGTGGCCTAATGGGTTCAGTATCTCCATGTGAATCTCCTATCGAAGAGTTTATGTATCAAGCTATTAAGAATGCAGGATTAGAAGATTCATGTAAACCACAATTTGAAATTGGTACAAAGCGCGTTGATTTTGCTTTCCCTGCATCAATGCTTATTGTTGAATGTGACGGTAAGGAATATCATTTTACGGATGAGGGGCAAATAGAAAAGGATCAGGCAAGAGATAAATATTTAGCTCGAAAGGGTTGGCGCGTAATTCATTTTGAAGGCCTGGCAATAAGACGAAAGATAGAGTTGTGCATTGAAAAGATAAAATGTAATATAAAACAAACAACACCAACAACTTAGAGAAATCTAATTACATCATACAAACCAAAAGTGTCACACCTAAAAAAGACGGGGTACACATACCCCTATGTGGAAGGAGAGAATTGATGGATGAGGTAACGATGTATCAAAAACTTGCATTAACCATTGACGCCTCAAAAGTGTTTATGATTTTATGTTGCGGTATGATGTTCATTTACTTAATAAAGATCCTCAAGAAGATCGAGAGAAAAATGAAATAGGAGGAGTGATGAAAACTATAATCAAAATTGCTATTGCGTTAATAATTGGAGCCTTTATTGGATACATGGCTCGAGAGGGAGATAGTTGTCCTCATTATTTTGACGCCGGGTATGACGTTGCTTATGAATCATGTGAAAGAGATCGGCAGTGGATAAAACGTCATATCGGACATATTGGTTTAGAATCAGATTTCATATTTTACAGTGGAACTCAATGGATGGAAGACCCGCCAACGATAATGACTAATTGTTGGACCGCTTGTGAAGAGACAGAGCCCGTGAGTTGGAAAGAATATGTTGAACGATACCACGCAAGTAAAATGAAATTAGATAACCCGGGGGGTGAGTTATGAAAATAAAAGACATTTTTGAAATAACAGTGATAGTGATAATAATTTTCTTTTGTGCGACTATTGTCTTGATAATTGTAGGCGCTCTTACTAAATATTGGGCTTACCCAATTCTTGATTGGATTTTTTAATGATAACCTTCTTCGTACAAGGCCATCCGGTTGCATGGCAACGCGCCGGACGTTGTGGCAATAGATCGTTCACACCAAAGAAAACGGCAACGTGGAAAACCACGATTGCTTGGGCTGCCAAGTTGCATCGGCCGAGAGAGTTGATGGAAGGGCCGTTGGCAATGGAATTAGTATTTCATTTTAAAAGACCAAAAAACGTAAAAAAAGATGTGCACCATTGTATTGGTCGGAGCGATGTTGACAACTTTGCAAAGTCAGTAATGGACGCGTTGCATGATATATTTTACAAGAATGATAACCAGATAGTTCTACTGAAAGCATCTAAAGACTATGGCGATCCTGGCGTTGTAATCACCGTCGGGGAGATTGACGAGCTCTGAAAACCTCAAAAAACACCCTCACTTACAACATATTTTAAGATAATCAAAATTCTTCTTTACAAACCCACCATCTTACTATCAAGATAATACAGTATGGTCATGTGTTTCCTCCTTGTTGGTTAAGCGGGGCGCCTGTTCTGATGCCGGCAGGCGCTCCAAATTACAATTAATCTATTATGAAATTACCAGAAAAAATTAAGGGAATGAATAAAGTAAGGGACTTTGCTATTGTCAAATGTTTCAAGATTGACAGCATGGATTATAAAGCGATCGCTGAAAAGTTTAATCTTACAGAACGCCGTATATTACAGATACTTGTAAATAATCATGCTGTTCTTAAAAGAGATAAAAAATGGGAGAAGGAAAAGCGCATAAATGTCATAAATCGTTTAATAAAATCCAAAAAAGAAATTACGAATAAAGACATTATTGATTTGCTTGCTGAGTTGAGAAAAGAAATTGAAGGCGAAGAAGGCGGTCCAAAAGGCGGCGACTCAAAGATAATTATTATTTATCCACCATCGGTAAAAGCCAATGAAAATACTCCTCAAAGAATTTCAAGCAGCGTTCTTGCCTAGTGTCAAAAGATTCCCCTGCATGATTGCGGCAGTTGGAACCGGCAAGTCGATGATGCTATTGCTGAAAATATGGAACTATTGTGAATTATATCCTAATTCTCTCGCTTTAATCATTCGCAAAGAATTTACTGATTTACGCGACTCGACAATCAAAGATTTTCAAACATACTTTGGCGTTACCATTGATGGCAACAAAGAATATAAATTCCCAAATGGATCGGTGATTATGTTTCGTCACGGCGCGGAGATGGCTGTCTTAAAGAACATGAACCTTTCTGTTGCCGGTATTGAACAAGCCGAAGAGTTTGAAACAGACGAAGTATTTACGTTCCTGAGAGATCGCCTTCGTCGTCAGAATGCGCCGTACAGACAGCTGATTGTTATTGCAAATGCAAACGGCCACAATTGGTTATGGAGGCTTTTCATTCAACCGGCAAAGGATATAAGAGTCATTGATGAAGCAACAGGGCAAATCGTTAGAGAGCGCGGCGAGTATTTATGTGTTGAGGCTAATACACTCGCCAATAAAGATAACCTTCCGCCTGATTTTATTGCTGATCTAATGACGATGAAAGAGGACGCCCCGAATCATTACATGCGATATGTAATGAACAGCCACGAAGAAGTTGATGCGGATGATTTGTTGTTTAATTCTAAGGACGTATATGACAGCCCGGACATCATCATTGACAATGAGAACAGGATAATTAAAAGAGTCATGGGCCTTGACGTTGCACGCTTTGGTAACGACGAGACAGTATTCACAATCATAGAACAAAAGGATTTATACCGATGGGAACAGGTCTTCAAAGAGGAAAAAAAGAAAGTAGATACAGTATGGACTAGTGGATATGCGATGGAGTTGGAGAGGAGATTCAATCTTGACCTTACAGTTGTTGACGATATTGGCGTTGGTGGTGGTGTTACTGATAACTTGAAAAGTAACAACGGCCGGATTCTGCCTTTTATCGCCAACTCCAATGCGAGTGTTAATAATCAAAAGTTTTATGAGGATAGCAATACCGAAGGTTTCTGCATGATGGCTGATCTACTTAAGAAGGCGTGGCTCAAGTTACTCCCCGACCATATACAAGCTGAACAGATAATGACGACACGCTTTAAATATAAAGCGGCCAAGAAACAGATTTTAACTAAAGAAGAAATGCGGATTAAATATAAAGAGATTAGTTCACCGGATCGCGCTAAAGCATTGATGATGGCTGTATGGGGCACAGACAAGAAACCGATGGACTTAGAGAATCAAAGAATTAATCTACCGAAGTACGGGATGGTCGAGTATGATGTTCCAGGTGTGTCGAGTCAATATGCAACTAGGGATTTATTACCAAATCACGGGAGGACAGACTAATGGCCTTTTTAGCCCCTATAGGAGCAGGATTATTGGGTTTAACTGGAACAGCGGCAACTGGATTCGGAGCAAGTCTTGCCGGTGGATTAGCTGTCGCAACTGCCGGGGTTGGAATTGCGGCAAGTACGAAATCACTGCTTAGCAGGGGAAGTCAACAACAACGAACTCCTGCCCCCGAGCCAAAACCAATACCTAAAGCGCCGACAGTTGAGGACGCGACAAAGAAGGCTGAAAGCCAAGTGGCGCGCAGACGTAGAATAAGTTTATTGTCCGGCGGTCAAACTAATATTACAAGAGGTCAAGCGACATTATCGGAGAGTGATGTTGGAAAAAAATCTTTGCTTGGATCGTAGCGTCATTATTAAAATTGCAAAGCCGAATGACTTACCAGTCATATTCGAGTTTTGTGATGAATACAATGACGGAATGAACATCGATCGCACCAAAGCTAAGAACGCGATTCGTGATTTTGTTTACATTGATGGTGCGTTGTTGGCCGAGTATGAGGATAAGATCATCGGCGGTCTTGCCGGATATGCGATGCCATGTATGTTTACGAATGATTTGATTTTCCAAGTCATGTTCTTTTATGTTAAACCTGATTTTAGATTCTTAACGTCGCGCATTATCAAAGAGATTGAGTTGGTTTTATTGCCGACAAAGGTGACGAAGATTGTGTTTGGTGTGCCCGTGTTTGAAAACAAGAAGCCGGAGATATTGGTTAAGTATTATAATCTCAGAGGATATAAACCGTTGGAAGTACATTTGTTTAAAAGGATTGCTGATGCCCCCAAAGAATAAACCAAAGCCACGGCCGAAGCCGAAAAGGAGTTATTGATGGCCACAAACGTCAGAGACATAATCCTCGATAACAAATTCCTGCGTAACCAGAACGCTAATCACCGCGATTATATGCAGGACTTGGCTGACTTCATTCAACCGCGCAAGGCATGGATCACATCGATTCGGACTAAGGGTGAACGAATCAAATTCAATTTTCTTTATGACTCAACAGCCATTCTCGGCCTGCGCGATGCCGCAAGCAATTTCCATACAAACTTATCGGATCAGTCCTCCCGTTGGTTCGGACTTGAAACGCTTGATAAGAACCACATGAAATCTCTTGATGTCCGGACCTATTTCAAAGAGGTTGAGGATATTATGTATTCAACGCTCAACCGATCAAACTATTACAATATCATTCAGGAATTTTACACTGACTTCATCGGGTTCAGTCCGGGCTCATTTTCAATGCTTTCTGATCCAAAGGATTTCGTCAGGTTCCAATCTATCCCAGTTAAAGAAGCTATCCGTGTTGTTGATGCTAATGGCAGGCTTACTGAGTTCCATAGGAATTTCAGATTAACGGCAAGGCAGGCTGTTAGTATGTGGGGCAATAATGTCGGCAAAGAAATCCTCGACAGCTTTACTGACAGTTCAAAGGGTGGAAGCAAAGGACAATTTACCGAGTTCGATTTCATTTGGTATACCGGCCCGCGCCATGTCCGTGATGTCTCTAAAAAAGATGCAGTCAATATGCCTATTCAATCTTTATGGATTGCTGTCAAAGGAGAGCATTTAATTAAAGAGAGCGGATTTATTGAAATGCCAACTATGTCTGAAGTGTTTTATTCTGACAGCGATGATCCAAATGGTTTCTCACCCGCGATGGATATTCTCCCGGTCATAAAATTAGTCAACGCTCAACAGAGAACATTCATCCGGTCGGATATGAAGAATGCTGACCCGGCATACATCATGCCTTCGCGCGGATTTGTTCTGCCTTTAAATTTGAATCCAGCGGCCACAAACTATCGGGATGAGAAAACAAATAAAGATGATTTGCAATTAGTGCCTAGACCGGCTGGTGGAATGTCAACAACGATCGATCACATTAGCAGGAACCAAGATATAATCCGCGAAGGATTATTCATTCCGTTATTCCGATCATTGACTGATATTACCAAGAACATGACCATCCCTGAAGTCCAACAAAGGATCTCTGAGAACATGAAGATCCTCGGCCCCACTGTCGGTCGCATATTGCACGGCGTCCATGACCCGACACTATTGAGACTTTATTTTATGTTACAAAGGGCTGATATGTTACCGGACCCACCGGAGGAAATTCAGGAGGAGGACTTCGTACCGGTTTATTTATCGAATCTCGCAAAGGTTCAGAAGCAATCACAGATCACAGATATTCAGCTTTATCTTAATGACATCGCGGCCATTGGTGAGGTTAAGCCGGCAATCTATGATAATATTGATGAGGATAAAGTGGCGAATGTGTTGGCGCGTTTGCGCGGGGTTACGCCGGAGATACAGCGCGAAGAAGATGTTATTAAAAGGATTCGTGAAACTAAGGCAGAACAGGATCAATTAATCGCTCAGTTGCAGGCAGGGGCTTCGATCACGAAAAGTGCGCGGGATGCCGGAGCAGCTGAGAAGAGTATGGCGGAGGCGGCGGCATAATGGATAATTTTATCATTCACCCAAAAGGAAAAGTAACTAAGCGTGCTGGAACTAAGTTTATTTCGGAATGTGATCCGAATGCAGGAAGATTGACATTGCTTGGTCGTACAGACGAATATATTTTTATCGGAATAGAAACAAAAGAAGGTTTACCTTTATCAGTTTTACAGGATAAAAGGGATATAAAAGAATATGACCCTAATCCAAGTTAAAAACAGAACAGTCCTTGCAATACCGTCGTTGTTTCGTGAAGTCTTACGGAGCATTTACGCGTTAGAATCCATGACCCCGATGGAACATGACACGATGATGTATTCTATCGAGGGGTGGACAAAGCATCTTAAATATAAAAAAGAAATGGGTTTGAGTGCAGTTGATGAAGAAACTAAAGTCTCACTGATGATAATGATGTCATTGATTAAATTGGACCAAGAAGGAAAACTTGATCAGCGCAAAGCTATGTTTAAAGAAAAGGGTATTGATTACAGAAAATTCCATAGACTGAGCGAAGCATTTACCCAAGAGGATTTTGATAAAGGTGCGAGGGCATTAGAAAAACACAAGAAGGATAACCCGGGGGATTATAATGCGAATTGAAATAATGAAAGAAAAAGTTCTAATGTGGATTGTTTGGAGACTACCGAAAAAGATAGTGATGTGGTGTGCTGTTAGAGTTGGTGCTCACGCCACAACGGGTAAATATGAAAGGCAGATTGTCCCAGAGTTGAATTTTATGGATGCTTTAAAACGATGGGAGACAGCATGAAAATTGAACTCTGCGAAGATAACGGCTTCTTGAATGACGGGAAACCGACGTTGGTTGTCTTGGTCATCGATGGCGTTCACCGAATCCCATACGAGGCAACCAAGACGATTCAGGAGTTGTATGAGGATGTTGCGAAGATGCCGTTGGTTTTGGATCCTGATAAGGTGACGTTGCCATTAGATATAACTCCTGTGAGTGTTCAAATTCCACCGGAAAATATTATAAAGACAAGCGATCATACTGACTTTTCTAAGCTATCCCAAGAACCTAACGGGAAACTTATTTTATTAACTGACGAAATCGAAAAAGAGGACATCGTTAAATGTGTCAAAGTTCACCCACGCCTAGAAGGCGCCGATGTTGATTTAGAGGTTGGCGGTGAGTATCGAGTATTGAGCATTAAAAAAGAACGAGGACAGGTCATGTCTTACGATCTGATGAATGATAATTCTAAGACTCAATTCAGAATTACTTGTACGCCGGATGAGGTCGAGCTGTTACGCAAGCGAAAGATAAAAACGAATCCGGTTAAGACGGATTATAAGCAAGAGATTATGAAGTGTGCTGTTTGCCATACGGAGAATGCCCTTGAATTGGTGGGCGATAAATATGTCGGTGAGTGCACTAAATGTAAAGCTAAGTTAATAATGCCGAGACCTGTAAATGCCGAACCCACTACATGACAAACTATTAACACTGGACGAGGAAAGAGTCGCTAAACTTTACCAAACTGTTTTTGGTTCTGGTGAAGGGCAATTGGTATTGGAGGATTTGAGGAATCGGTGCTTCGTGAAGACATCAACTTTTGAAGGGTTTGAACCTATTTCATTAATCAACGAGGGAAAGAGAACCGTCGTTTTACATATAGAAACACAAATCAATTACGAACCGGTTGATCCGGAGAAAGTGAGTCAAGAATAATGGATAACTTTAACCGCTTATGGCGACAATTAAAGCCCGTGTATTACCGAGCATTGTATTTTATCAACGGATTACCATATCACGGACCAGTCGGCGGAGGAGAAGAAACGCCCCCTCCAGAAACACCACCAGAAACACCTCCCGAAACTCCGCCGGAGACACCTCCGGAGACACCACCCGATCCAAACGCCAATCCATTCTTTGATGGATTATCGGAAGAAAATCGTGCTGTCAATAAAGACAATGTTGCGACATTATCAAAATTTAAGACAGCCGATGATTTAGCCAAAAGCTATATTGAGTTGGAAACAAAGGTCGGAGCGAAAGGGATTCTTGTTCCCGATGCAAATGCGACACCGGAAGCAAGAGAGAAATTTCTTAATGACCTCGGCAGACCGGAAAAGCCTGAAGGATATAAACTCGATGCGGTTGATGGGGTGCATGAGTCAATCAAAGTCACGCCCGAGACGACGGCTCATTTTAATGCTGAAATGCATAAGATCGGAATTACAAATGATCAGGCAAATGCCGTCAACAAGATGCAAGTGATGTTTGTTGATCAAGCTCTTAAAGCACAGGACAAGGCGGACCAAGAAGCCTCACAAGCCGCAGAGACAGCTTTGCGCGCTGAGTGGAAAGAAAATTACGATGTCAATAAAGCAAATGTCACAAGGCTTTTTATGAAAGCCGGCGGACAAGAAGCGATTGATGCACTCGGCGAAAAAGGAAATGATCCTATCGTCCTGAAAGCTCTCAGCGTTATCGCTAGTGCCATGAGTGAAGATCAGATGGGTAGTTTTAGAAGCCCTATAGGACATGAAGCCGGCAATGAAACTCCGGATCAAGCAAAGAGCAGGATTGCCGAAATTGAAAATAAGGATGGTGAAGATTACAAAGCATTGAATGACCAAAATCATGTAAATCATAAAAAGATCGTTGACGAGAGAACGAGACTTTATCAAAAAGCATATCCAGCGTAAGGAGATTAATGGATAATTTAGACCTGACTAATAAAGAAATTATTGAGTTGAGGATAAAATGTTTAGCGCCGTACGTTGCTATCGCGGCAAGAGCTAATATTCTTGACGATGTAATTATAAAAAAAGCTGAAGTTGCATGGGACTATGCAATAAAGCCTTTGAAAGAAAGAGGCGAAACTGACAAACTTGAGACAACTGTTCAACAGCCTTAGCTTGTCAACTTTGGTTCTTTAGAAGATTGAGATAACTCCGTGAGGAGCCTCGCAGACAACACCAGCCCTTTAAGGATAACTGGTATTAACTACAGTTAAACCTCGTTAAAAAAGGAGCTATTATGGCTACTCCGGATACAGCGTTTGTCCAGCAGTATAAAAATAACATTACGATGCTGGCGCAACAAATGGAAACACGACTCAGATCGACTGTGATGGTCGATACTGATTTTAAGTCAGAAAAGAAATTCTACGAACAGTATGCCTCGGACGATTTAGTTGAACTTTCTAATCGTTACGCGGACACACCTCTCCAATTGCCGGATCACAGGCGACGCGTTGTCACTCCTCGGTTCTTTGTTGGAGCCACACTCGAAGACCCAATTGATGCAAAGCAAATGTTGGTTGATCCAAAGTCAACCTATATGCAGGCCAAGCAAGCGGCCGCGGGACGTAAGATCGATGATCTTATCGTCACGGCTCTTTTCGCCGATGCTTCAACAGGAAAAACAGGAACAGGGACCGCTACGTTTACAGCAGGAAATATCGTGGCCGTCAATGAAGGTGGTGGTGGTTCTGATGTTGGCCTGAACAAAAAGAAAGTTTTAAAGGCCAAGCGTCTTTTGGATGCGGCAGAAGTTGAGGATGAGGAACGAACATTCGGGATTACAGCAAGGCAACTCGAGGACTTATTGAATATCACCGAAGTAGCATCAGGTGATTTTAATACAGTCAAAGCGTTGGTTGAAGGAACAATATCTCATTGGGTTGGGTTTGATTGGAAGCGGACTCAGAGATTTGTTACAGATACCAATAGCGATCGAAGATGTTATGCCTGGCATAAAAAGGGTATGCAGTTGGCCATAGCACAAGAGCCTGAAGGCCGTATTGATGAGAGAGTGGATAAAAATATGGCATGGCAGGTTTATTTGCGCCTTTGTTTTGGGGTTACTCGTCTTGAGGAAGCTCGTGTAGTTCAGATTCTCTGTGACGAGAGCTAATTAAAATTAACTTATTAAATAATGGAGGCCAATTATGGCGACTTTAAAAGCTGATATTGCAACCCTGTTGGACGCCGGAGGCGTTTCAACTATTGCTGGTGGAAGGGTTAATGCCCGACCGAAAATTGACACCGATTCGTATACAGCGGACGGAGGAACAGAAACATCGGGAAGTACGATCGACATAGGACGGCACGTTCCAAAAGGTTCGAGAATGGTCGCTCTTATGATCTTTGTTGACACCGCTCAATCATCTTTGACGATCGACATTGGGGATGATGAGAGTACAACGCGTTATGCTTCTGCGGACACATCATTGCAGGCAGTAGGAACGTATTTGTTCAGTCTTCAGAATTATCTTGTTGACTTAACAACCGCATCAACACCGGATGATCAAATTGTTATTACGACCGGTGGCGCAACAATGACTGCGGGGCAACTTGAGTTCGTTGTTATCTCAACAATCGACTAAGGCAAATAATCGGGGTCGGGCAACCGGCCCCATAAATGGAGAAAATTATGAGAAAGTTTATCGTATTATTGGCCATGTGTTTCTTGGCTATCTCAAGCACTCCATCTTTTGCCTCAGTTGGCGTACAGGTGGATAACGAGAAACTGGGATCAGCTACTAATCTTAGATTCAACACCAGTGGTTTAGCGCAAAAAAACAAAGCAATGAATTTTGACGGTAGCACGTTGACTTTCAATTTGCTGCAATCCGGTACTGGAACAAGTGGTGCTACATCTCTCGGGACAGGTGATCAAGATGTTCAAAGAGGTTATAGTATCACCTACAAGGATATAGGATCGGGCGCAGAAACAGGTATTATCCATCGCGGGTTGCCTGGTGAATTAATAACAATAAGGTCAACAGCAGGTGGTGGAGGTACTTGGACTTTAACCGACTCCACTTCGACAACTTGGAATCAAATTATATTCAACGCTATAGATCAAACTATATCGCTTTTATACATCAGCGATACGGTTGGTTGGATACAATTTGGAGATGCAAGTGCCATTGTTGTTTTAGCAGATCCTAGTTAATAACCAGGGCCGGTATTCAATCCGGCCCTTACATTTTATGGATACCATTAAATCATACATAGTCGCTGGTTTAATGCTCATGGCAGGGCTTATGCCCGCAATAAAATATTCGCTTCCGTTAGCTATGGGTGCGAAATATTGGCATTGGTGGGTTCTTATGTCTGGTTTTATGGGATTCTATACGATGTTCTTGAGAGTTCCGTTCATTGTTAAATTTGTCGCGGTCGGGTCTTTCATATTGTGCTTTTTCAGCATTTCTCCGTCAGTATCATTCACTCAATATATTGTCGTCGTCTTTTGCTGCTATTTTTATATCCTGTGTTTGAGCATAAAAGATTACACGTTCATTTATAGATGCCTTCAATGCCTATTACTCTTCAATCTGTTTTTCTTTCTCATTCAAATTACACACAATGATTCCCTGCTCAACTTTGGAAATTCAGGGCAAGTAACTAATTATGGGATCATCGGTTATCGAATGCAGAGCGCCAGTTTTATCACGATATTATCTGCCGCATTGATACCCTTTTTTCCTGTTAACATCGTTACACCATTCGTGACATCAGCCATTTGCAATTCAGCAGGGTCATTTGCATCTGTGTCCGTAGGATTAATCTGCTACCTGGAAAAAAAGATTGACAGAAAAACCCTAGTGAAATTATCAGCGTTCCTATTTTTCATGTTCTCATTATGGATGGTTTTAACAGGCAAGTTAATTCAGAACTTGAACATGGAGATGACTGGGGGAAGGTTTATTGTATGGATAAAAAGTTTGCAGCTATCGTGGCAGCACCCATTTACCGGTTTTGGCATAGCAACATATAAAGGTGTTTTCCCGGCTTTAAGCGGGGTCACCGGAATACCGTGGAGAACAGCGCACAATTCTTGGGTGCAATTGATCGTCGAGACAGGTTACTTATTCTCCTCGGTCATGTTCGGTTATTTCGTTTACATTTTAATAAAACTTTTGAAATTAGCAAAGAGGAAAATAATCCGAGAACAAGCCTTGAAATGCACAGTAGGATTTTTAATCATCGGTATGGAAATGCAATTCCATTTCCCGGAGCGCATGATACAGGCAGTCTTAATTATAATATTCTTTTTGGCATATTGTCAGAAAGTCATCTACGACGGAGGGCGAGAAAATGGCAGCGGACAAAGTAATAGTTGCGAACCTTGCGCTGGGTAAGATTGGGAGCCAAGCAATCACATCACTCACGCAGTCTGGAAGCCGTGAAGCTGTTGCTGTAAATAATGTCTATAATGACATCCTTGAAGAAGTGCTTTCGGAGCATCCTTGGGGCTTTGCTCAAAGGAGAGCGACTTTGATTGCAGTCGTACCCGCCGATGTCTCTCGCACGATCGATGAGGAAGTATTTACTCCGCTTGAGATAACTGCCGCGACTGCCGCAAGCCCTGTTGTAATTACTTCAGCTGCACATGGATTACAAAATGGAGATAAATTCATTATCAATGGTGTCACCGGAATGACAGAATTGAATGGAAACACATATTATGTCTCCGCCAAAACCAATGATACCATTAGCCTAGTTGACGTGAATGAGGACAGCATTGACGGATCAGGATTCACGACATATACATCAGGCGGCCAGATATTCAAAGCCACGGCTGGTACGCCTATTATCATTACGGCTGCAACTGCCGCTAATCCGGTCGTGATAACTTCCGCAGCGCATGGTCTCTCTGACGGTGACTGGGTTAAAATCATTGGGGTAAACGGCATGACTGACCTCAATGGTACATTTTTCATAGTCGATGATTCCACGACAAACACATTCTCTCTTAATGACACCGATGGTGACGATGTAGACGGATCAGCTTTTTCAGCTTATACCTATGGTGGGCGAATCTATGAAGCTCCTGATATGGTTCAGACAGATCAACGGGCAAATGACATTGTTGTCTACCAAGCGCCGACTGATCTTGTAAAGGTTATAAAAAAGAGTGAGATAAACGCACTTGTCAATATCGAACAAGACAAGATCATTTCTGACATTGAAAATCTATTGATTAAATACACATATCTCAACGTGACAGTCTCCCAATATTCTAAGAAGTTTGTTCAGGCTCTTGCGACTCGTCTTGCATCAGAGATAGCGTTTACAATAATGAACTCTGTTAGCAAAGCTACAACTTTAATGGATTTGTATTTAGAGAAAACTTTGCCTGCGGCCATAGCTGTTGATTCAACGGAAGGAACGCCTGATCAAGTTCGAGATGATGAGTGGGATGTTGCTAGGTTAAGAGGAACATGGCCATTCACGACAGGGCAAACTTGGCATCCGGCATAAAATGAATGAATATTTTATTGTTAATAATTGCTTTTTTGTTTTTGCCTATCGGGTCTTTTGCACAGTCGCCCGAATTTGGGAATGCTTACAACTCAAAGACGGGGAAGAAAGATATTTGCATAAAGATGCGTACAGAGGACGGCACGACTACAGAAAGCAAGCGGTGTAAGGAACTAAGGATCACAACAGGGTATTTCACGGAGGAAGACGAGTATTTTCTACTTAACGCTGGATCGGGTGTTAGCGACGCAACTTCAATGACATCGGCTGAGACAGCGGTTCCTTTGAGTTTTGCTCACATCAAGAAGGCGATCGCTACTGACCCGGCATTCTCGACAGGCACTTTAGCCGATGGAATAGCAAATCAAACAATAACGATAACCATTACTGAAAATCCGGGAACTCTGACATGGGTTTTGACTCCGACAACAACAACAGGATTTACGAGTATAACATTCTATCGACCAGGCGATTACGCGACATTGGTATTTATGCCGGGAAACATCGGATGGATCATATTCTCAAGGGGAGGAGTTACAATTGAAACCGACAATCCTTTATCACTTACAAAAAGAATCGTCAATAATGATTCCCCATATACAGTCTTATCAAAAGACCAGAATATATTTGCAGACACAGACGGCGGAGCAATAACAATTAATCTTCCGGCGGGATTTGACAGTCGGGAGCTTTTCATAACGAACACAGGAAGTTCAGGCAATGCGGTGACAATATCTCCAAATGGCACAGATTTGTTTTTCGGATCAAATTCAGATTTCGACTTGCTCGATTTAGAGAATTTAGATTTTATGTTTAACATCAGTGAAGGATGGCGTTAATGAAAAAGATACTCGCAGCATTTTTATCTCTAGTCTTATTTGCCTTGCCGGCGAATGCCGACCTTCTTAGGAATGTCAAGATAACAAATCAACAGACAGCCTTTGATGAACTATCCATAGCAGAACTCTCTCCCGTAGTACAGATTCAATTTCCATATAATATAAATTCGGAGTTTATAGAGACAAGAGCCAACGGAGGTACGGTTACTGTTGAAAGTAATATGGCTAAGTTGTCCACTGGCTCAGTGGCTAACCAATCAGTATCCATTCTATCAAAAACCCCCATTAAGTACAATCCAGGTCAGGGAGGACTCGTAAGATTTACCGCTATTTACACAACAGGAGTAGCCAATTCAACCCAATGGGCAGGGATAGGAAACTCCACAGATGGATATTTTATTGGGTATAGCGGAACAACCTTTGGTATCCTAAGACGTAAGGGAGGACTACCAGAAACCCGTAGACTCGCTATAACAACAGCTTCCAACAATGCAGAAGATATTACAATTACCTTAAACGGTGTTGCTGTAACGGATGTAACAGTTTCGGCAGCGGGTGCGGATAGCCCAACAACGAGGGTTGTGACGGCGAATGAAATAGTAGCCCACGACTTCTCAGATGTCGGCGAAGGTTGGGAAGTCCACAACATGGGCCCCAATGTGTTCTTTACCTCTTTTTCTGATGGGGCAAAGTCAGGAACTTTCTCTCTTGCAGGCACATCTCCGATAGTTGGGAGTTTCGCTCAAAGTCTCGCAGGAGTAAGTGCTACAGAAACATTCATAAATCAGACAGATTGGAATGAAGATAAGTTTGACGGTTCTGGTAATTCAGGTAATCCTTCAGGAGTTCTCCTAGACTCTACCAAAGGAAATGTTTATCAAATTAGGTATCAGTGGTTGGGGTTTGGTTCAATAGAGTTTTTTGTAGAACATTCAGATGATGGAGAATTACACCTAGTTCACATTATAAAATATGCAAATAAGAACACATCCCCTTCAGTAGATAATCCCACTCTTCCTTTGTGTGCGATAGCTAAAAACACCTCTAATACAAGTGACGTAATATTAAGGATCGGTTCTATGATGGGAGGGGTTGAAGGGAGAGATAACTTGGAAGGACTCCCCCACTCATTAAATGTTGAGAAGACAGGTGTAGGAACCACCGAAACCCCCGTAATGACTATTCATAGTCACGACATATACCAAAGTACAATCAATAGAGTTAAGATTAAAATGACATTTGGGAATGTCGCAACCGATGGAACAAAAAATACGATTATCAGAGTAAGAAAAAACGCCGTCATTACAGGACCAGTGGCTTTTACCGCACTAGACTCCAATACCTCAACCATCCATCGAGACACCGCTGCCACTGGAATTTCGGGAGGAGTCATTGTTTTTTCGGAAGGAGCAGAAAAAATAGGCAAAGTTCCCATAGACTTAGAAAAGATAGGAGTCACCTTAGTACCACCTGATTTTTTAACATTAACAGTTCAAGCAACAGCAGCCACAAACGTTGATGTTGTGGCGACTTTAAACTGGCAGGAGTTATTCTAAATGCCAAAAACAGACGAGACACAAAATAATTTCACGAATGGAGAAATAGCCCCAACAGCTCTCGGGCGATTTGATCTCTCTAAATATGCCAACTCCGCGAAAGTCGTAGAGAATTTCCTGATCAAGCAATTGGGTGGAGTTATGTTTCGACCCGGAACAAGATATGTCGCTGATGCAAAATCATCGTCGGTAAGAAGCCGACTCCTTAAATTCCTCTTTTCGACAACTCAAACTTATATCATAGAAGCTGGCAATTTATATTTCCGATATTATACGGATAGTGGACAGTTGCAAAGCGGTGGATCGCCTGTTGAGCTGACGACAGTTTTTGAAACGGCAAACCTGAGTAAAATTAAATATGCACAAAATACTGATACACAATATATGGCGACAGGTGTTTATCCCGTCCAGAAACATCAGAGAACAAGCGCGACAGTTTTCACGATTGATGAAGTATCCTTTGTAAGAGGTCCATTTCTTGATGTAAATATAGACCTGACTAAGAGTTTGACAGCATCGGCAGATACAGGGGCGGGAATAACTGTAACGTCCACAGGTCATACACCATTCCTGGCCGGCCATGTAGGGTCTTTATGGCGCATCAAGGCTGGTGTTGTAAAGATAACGGCCTTTGGTAGCACTTCAAGTGTGACAGCTACCGTTCAAGCTGAACCAGATGGAACAGCAGGGGATTTAAACACATCGGCGGCTGCACAAACCGATTGGGCTGAAGGAGCGTGGAGTGCAGTTCGCGGCTATCCTAAAGCTGTAACATTCCATGAAAGCCGTTTGTATTTTGCAAATACAGACTTTCAACCCGAAGGATTATGGGGGAGCGTTCCGTTTGCTTATGAGAATTACGACAAAGGAAATGCTGATGATAATGATGCCGTGACTGCCCTTTTAAATGCCGATACTGTGGTTGCGATAAGATGGTTGTCATCGGGCCCTAAAACAATGCAGGCCGGGACGACCGGCGGGACATTCGCCATAACATCCGGGACAAATCAAGTACCGATAACACCATCCAATATTAATGCCGTCAGAGAGAGCTTATTTGGCACATCAGATATACAAGCGCGCAGGCTTTATAATTATCTTTATTATGTTCAAAACGATTTAAAGAGATTTCTTGAGTCAGGATATTCTTTTGACATTGACCAGAACGACACTTTTGATACAACGCTTTTGGCGGATCATATTCTTCAGGTCGATATTCAAGATGCTATATTCTTTAGAGGAGACGCTTTAAGCGGAGGCGCTTTTGATCTCGATAGCCAACAATCACCTAATAACCGAATATGGATAATAAGAAACGACGGGCAGATCGTTGTCTTAACTCGTAATGTGCGTCAGGAAGTTAATGGATGGTGTCATATTTTGGCCGGAAAAACAGTCTCTTGCGACGGGAAATCAGGGACAGGTAACTTTGAAAGCATTGCTGTTATTCCACAAGATAATGACTCGGATCAAATTTGGGTCATAGTCAACAGAATCATCAACGGAACCACTAAAAGATTTGTGGAGTTTTTCACTACCGAAGAAATCAAATATGAATGGGAGCCGGTTCGATTGGATACCAGTTTAACACTCGATAGCCCGATTTCGATTACTGGTGTTGCTTTAACTGATCCAATTGTCATAACAGCGCCTTTGCATGGATTCTCAAATGGCGATCGTGTAAAGATTGATAATGTCGTCGGGACTCATCAGTTAAATGGAAACGAATATATTGTATCGGCTGCGGCCACGAATACGTTTGAAATTGGAGATCCTCAATAATGGCGACAGTGATTACAACAGTCCAAGGTCTTAAAGATATAAACACCGCTCTTAGTGCTGATTATGAACTCGGTGCTGATATTGATTTAAACGGTGAAGTGAGTTGGTCTCCTTTAGGAACCAGCAGAGCTTTAGTTGACACCGGAACAACAGACGGGACAACTTCTAATAAATTGGTTGATTCAACTCAGAATTTCCAAACAACTATTGCGGTTGGCGATACGGTTATAAATAGGACTGATTCAACTACAGCGACGGTAAGTGGAATAGACAGCGATACGCAATTATCACTCAGTTCCAATATCATGGCTAGTGGTGAAGATTATGATATTTATAATCCGCGCGATGGCTTCACAGGAAAGTTTGATGGCAAAGGATTCACCATAAGCAATTTGGCTCTTACCGACGGAAAGGGTGAGGCTGTTGCATTATTTGGTAAGATAACAGGTGGAACAATAAAGAATTTAACTCTGGTGGACTTTACCCATGTCGCTACGGTTACAAATGTGGCGAACGAGACTCTGACGTGGTGTTCTGCTTTACTCGGTTTAATGGGAGGAACAGGGAACATACTCTCAAATATTACGATAACCGGATATGATTTTGATTACACAAGCAACCATGAAACCCACACGCTTAGAGGAGTCGGGGCTTTGGCTGGGATGGTCCAGGGTTGCACAATATCGAACTGTACGACAGCCGGTACGATCGATGTCACTGGAACGGCCAGCTCGTCTGCAACCGGCGTTTTTAGAGGCATTGGTGGAGCTATTGGAGAAGTCCAAGGAGTGACGACAATAACAGATTCAAGTTCATCTGTTGCGATTACTATAACCGGGAATGATAAAGATTTAACTTCAGTCTTTTCAGGAGGATTCATTGGATGGGCGAGGGGTGACGAATTTTCTGGAGTAACAACGATAAATAATCTTATCCTGACTGACTGCTCGGCTAGTGGTGCGCTAGTTTACGATGTTTGCAGGCCGGAGTGCGGCGGTTTCTCTGGTATATTAAATCTTGATTTGGGAGTTGGAGTGATAACAAGATGTTCCGCTTCTGGTAATTTTACAGTAACAAATGGTAACGGAATACTCATCGGAGGATTTTGTCCATTTGCAGTTAAAGAAAGCGCTGCGACATCATTCACAATGATAGATTGCAGCTATACAGGAAATATTAGTATCACCGCTGACGATCCTGATGAACTTATAGGTGGATTTATAGGGTCATCAATATCAATGAGCCAAATATTAAGATGTTTTGTTACAGGAAACATTACAATTGTAACCCCACAAGGAGCAACTAATGATGCAGCCGTAATAGGCGGACTTATTGGAAATCTAGATATGATTAATGGCGCAGATGTAACAGATTGTTATTACACTGGAGA
>SDBT01001318.1_pt1 | contig 43360 bp, 59 predicted proteins | sample 2277101 | NCBI WGS metagenome assembly SDBT01 (sample SAMN10404973, study PRJNA504765) | marine sediment metagenome | isolation source: marine sediment core GS10_PC15, 103 cmbsf | place: Arctic Ocean: Southern Knipovich Ridge | collected 2010
CGAGAAGTGCGGGCGGGGAGCCTTTGGTTTCCGGGCCAGCATCAAGACGATTAACCTGTGGGCCGGGCGGCTGCGTGTCGCGCGCATCGCCACTGCCAACGCATGGCACGGCAACACGCAGGCTGACAGGCCGATCAATGTTTAGCGCCCGGTTGTATCGCATCGTCCGCAATCCATACTCCGGGTTCACCGTGCAGGTGAAGCGTTGGTGGTTCCCGTGGTGGGCCGATATCTTTTCGGAGCACACTCACGAGGAGGCGCGCAAAAGGGCTGCGGGCCACGCCGCTGGTGTTGTGGAATATCTTGGTCACTGGGCCAAAGAAACAAAGACGCTCCCCGAGGGCATCGTGGACTTCATGCCTATCGACGCGGATGGATTCGGTATCGCTGTGATGCGCACGGCGGAACACTATGTGCGGGACACGCCGCTGCCGGTGCGTCAGGAGCACGCCAGACGGATGGGATGGGAGGTGCCAAGTGAGTAACAGAGCATGTCCAAACACTAAGCGTGCGTTCAATACGTGGTTCAAGAGCCACGAATGGTGGCACGAAGACGATGCGTGTGAGCGGCTGCTTCCGATCTACTTCAATCTCGCTGAAACCATTGACGCGGTCGATGTCGAATGGTGCATGGACACGGTGATCAGTGTGATGCGGAACGAATACGGGGAGTGATCCTCGACGGGACGAGACGGTGTAGTGACCGTCTAGTGGATGGCAGTCCATGATGGGAAGCGGGGTCACTCTCCGCAACACTGCCCCTGACCACGGATGTGGATGGCGTGAACGGCTTGCGTCAATACAAGTGTCTAGCGGGGAGGGAGCGATCCTGTCGAAGCGCAAAGCACAGCCGAAAGTCAAAAGCATTTCTCGCGCCAGAAAACGGGAGACGCCGCTGATGAGTCAAATTTTTGACGCAAAAATTTCAGCGTAAAAATTTCGGGCGAACTAAACACTCAATGTGCCCTACAGTATACATTAACCGGGTTAATGGGCCATAGAGGTTACATTACGAACTACAATTTTATTGTGTATAAACACAGTTATTTCCACTGGTCCCCCGTAGCAGCGACGAGAGCAAACGCCACCGGTCCCACCGTGAACAAATTTGTGTGCGTCTCCGGCTCAACGCAACGACTTTTCCATCCGATGAAACGACAGCGCTGTCCCGCGAGAAACCACGGAGCGTTGTTGTAGAAGTTCCGTGAGAATACCGGGCCAATCAACAGCCAGCGGTAAATGCGCAAGAGAAACCATGCGCGCTTTCCATCAACTATTTTCCAGAACTTAATCTCCATCAGGATCAGCGATGTTGATGTTGCTGTGGGCCGGTGTGACTACCATGAGGCTCCATGGATGCCCACGTTTTTTACGTGGATGCTGCTCAAGGCGCACAGAGATGCCATCCTCCATGTCGAATACTCTGGCTGAATACCGTTTGAGAAACTGACCGAAGGAGCTGGTGTTGTAGGTGAACCCGGTTTCACTGTCAATATTCTTCTCTTTCTTGATCCCTGCCATACCGAGGTCCAACCGAATGGCCATCTCACGCAGACCTTCGGCCTTGCTGCCGGGCTGTATCTTGACATCGACTTCCGTCGCTCCGAACGTATCCCACCACGCCTCGACAAATTCCTGAATGCTATCGCTCTCGCCATCCGAGGCACGTTCTTTCAGCGTGTTGCGGTTGTCCATGAATTTCAGAAGTCCGGCACTTTCAAGCACACCACCGATCACACGGGTCCAGTTCTCATAGGTCGCCAGAGGGGCCGTCTGAGGGTCAGGCATATCTTCAGCTATCCAGTGCTGAATGAGCGTGAGACAGGCCCACACGAGCCCTCCACGGTTCTCTCTGCACCATCCAATAATATCTTTGTGTCTCCACCCCGTCCGGTCTGCTGGATTTGCCATTTTGGCATCGAGGTCGATCATGCAGAGGCGACGCAGCAGTTCAGTTGAAAGTGATACGTTGTTACCTGTGAACACCCACGCGCATCTGACGGCAACAGGGATGACGTTTGATTTTCCCAACTCGCGCGCGTTGTAAACTGCCGCAGTCATCGCCGCCGCAAGCTCACCGGAATCGAGGCTTTCGTTGATGTTATCAAACCAGACAATCGGACTGGCGGACCGAAACAAGGAGAACAGTGTCTGCCGAATTTCGTGCAAATTTCCCGATGGGAATGTTGTAGCAGCTCCCCGTGTGCCCAGCGCGATCATGTGCATGACTTCTGTCAACAAGCTGGCTCCCACACCGGGAGAGGGCTTGGTGATCATGTGTCCCGGGGTTGGTCCGTCGATCATCTCCCGAACGAATGGAAGAATAATGAGCCCGACCATGTTTGTCACCGCCGAAATACCCTCACCGTGGAGGGCGTCAGTAACGATCTCTTCGCGGGTGCGACCACCAATTGGAAAGTCTGCCAGCACCTCTTCGATCAAGAGCCGCTTCGCTTCGGTGACCTCTACTTCTGTTGGATTTTTTGTCACGGGCGGTATTGTCAGAGTCAAATCGGGCACGTAATAAAGCTGTGACGGTGCGTGATAACCTTCATTCGTTATCATGCTGCCTTCATAAGCAAACGTTGGTGTATTAACCACACCCCGGAGGGGCGGAAACTGATCAATATTACTTGAGAAGAGGTGATCTACAACTGCTTTTGGAGCGAACACTCCCCGCTTTATATCATCACCGATCCTTTCTTCGAACCGCGCGACGCAGTTGAGTTCATACGCAAAGGCAGCTTTGTCCATATTTTCGATGAAACACATTCCCTGCTCATCTTCACCGATGCGCGCGAAGCTGCGCATGTAACGGAACAAGTGTGGGACTTTGTCGTTTGAATCCTCAAGACGGCGCAATGCGTATTCACACATTTTAGCATCATCCGTTTCCCGAATAATTGGAAATCCCTTGAAGTTCTTCGTATCCGCGTCTTCAATCTTCTTTGCCGCGATCTTCTCTTCCCGCTGCAACTCGGACCACATAGCTCTCAGGTCGATTTTCTTGAGGCGAGTATTCCGATCCAAAATATCCTTCACGGAATTCCACACGGTGCGGTCAGTTGTTTCCACCCGGAGCTGCTTCAGAAAAATCTTTATTGCTGCTTCGGATGAAGACATTCCAAACTCAGTCGCGCGCTCGTCTGGTGTCTTGTATTTTTCGTCACCGTCATAAACTGTGGTGGATTCTTTTTCTTTCTCTTCGTCGCCGTCTTCCCCCGCCGCCATGAAACTGTCGTCGGTCAGGACGCTTTCCTCAAACCAGTCGTCTTTCAGCGCCTGCTCAAGAAATTCCAACTTCTTCCTGTCCTGACAGGAATCGTGATGACAGAACCACGTCCAGTATCCGCTGTCGGAATCAAGCGCGTTCATCGCCATGGTGGCGGTGCCGCCTTCCTTGCTGTGAAGGTGTTCGAATGGGCATTCGGTGTGGACCGTTCCGGACGCTTCCGCCCCCGACGCACGAATCTTGTCGATGGCAAAATGCTCAATAACATCCGCCAGCATGAAGCGCTCTTTGAAACGTGTGTGCCACGAGTTCAGAGAGACCCCTGACGGGGTGAAGCAGTCTTTCGGGCGATCCTCCATACCCTCACCAGAGGCGGCTACCAGAAAGGCGTTGTCGGCGTCGTCACCACGTGTCTTGACATAGACACTCTTCTTGTAGGACGGAACCTCGTCGAACGTCAATGGGCGTCCCTGAATGATCAGGGAATTCCAGTTGTCACTGTCGGGATGATGACGCGGTGTGAAGAACAGACGGCACACGTCGGTGCAGGCGGCGTCGAAGTTGACGTTGAGCAGCTTGTGGCCCAGCCCGGTTACCTTGTTTTCCCAGATCGTGCACGCCGCGTCGATTGTTGGGGCGAGGTCGAGCAACTCGACCGGCTCCAGCATCGGGAAAATCAGACGGAATTTTTCCATCGGCGGTGTCTTCAGGCGGATCATCTGACCCTTCGACGGGTGCCGATACTCTTCCTCGATCACAAGTCCGCTGATGAACGGGGTGTCATACTTGCCGCGCTGGTGCTCCGTCAGGTAGCGCCGAACATCAACAATGGATGGTATGTGCTCGATGCGCAGCTTGGACATAACCGTCTGCTGCTTCAGCTCCATCATGGACTTGCCGTTGTTGTAGGAGGTGTGCACGAGACAGAAGATTCCCAGATCGAGAATCTTCTTCACGACACTTCTGAGACTGTCACCGGAATCGATATCGATGCCGATGGCGAACAAACGCACGACAGCATTCTTCAACCGTTCGCCGTCCATCGTCTCTGCAAAGACAAGGGAATCACCATCCTTGTGTGTTGATTCCGGATGCCGGGCCAAACCCCATTCAGGCGTGTTTCCAGCAGCGTCGCCGCCTGCGAGCCATTCGCCCCACGTCAGCTCGGCCCGAATCCAATCACCGCCCTTGGTGTTGCGGGGGTCCTGCCGCCGGGGATCGTCACTCTCGAAGACCTTGCCCACCATGAAGACGGCAGGCTTGTCGAGAAGCGCTTCCATCTCTGGTGTGCTCTCACCGAGGACAAGCGCGTCGTGAAACTCTTCCGGCTCTGGTTCTGGCGCGTCGGGTGTTATCGTTTCGTGGGAAAAGTCTTCTACCTGTGTAGGATTCCGTGCGACGACTTCTGTCAGAAAGGCTGCGTCATCAGCGAGACGGACTTCGTCGGCTTCGGTGGTGTCAGGGACCGCGTCTTCGTCGTCGTCTTCATTTGTTTCATCCGGAACCTCACCACGTGACGCGGAAAGAAAAGCATTGTCCTGTGCGGGGGCGTCGGTTGGTTCCTCCTTTGACTGTGGGTAAAGTTCATCAACGTTATAGTAATCGTTGGTTACACCAACAACTTCCCACCCGTCAACAAGCGAGGGGATAGTGAACGTAACGTATTCAGGAAAAGGATAGTCATCTTTGACTGGTGTGTCAAGCACGAATACTGGCACACGCTTGTCTTCTTTCACCAGCCAGAATGTGGCGTAGTCGTTGCTGTCCTGACGATCCACAACAGCGACCACGTATCCGTCGCTGGTGATCAGCTCGATCTCTGAGCCCGCTTCAAGCAACGCCGCCTCCGCCGATGTAATATGTTCAAACGCAGAAACGTCGTCAGCGGAGGGTGAGTAGATTTTGATCTTGTCGGTTTTGTCGCCAAAGAGGGTGCGGAGGAATTCAATCATTACAGCGAGCTCGCTTTCTTCGTATCGTCTTCAACTGGCAGCTCCCAGCGTCTGCGCCGGGCCTCCTGTCGAGCGAACGTTGTAACACCAAAATGCGCATAAAGCAAGTCGTTACCGGCACCCCCCCTCACGGGGGAGGTGCCGTCTATCGCCTTACGCATCATGTTGTGGGGATCGTAGATGGTGTCACTAGATACCCCGATCTCCGAGAGCAACAGCAGCGAAATAGGGTTCTACCTGTTTCCGCAGCGTTGTCACGGCGACCGGGCCAATCCGCACGAATGCCAAAATGTCTTCGTTGGGGAGGTCGCGGCAGTGTTCCGATTTGAGGAACCGCCGCATGGAGAAGGTCATCATCCGGGCGAGACTCGCACCCTGCGCCAACTCCTCGATAGCGAAGTCGAACGTCGTGCCGATCTTTGTCAGCGCGCCAAGGATGCTTGCGTCGGCCTCGATGCGAACAGTGAATGCGTGTTTGTTGCGTCCGATGTTCACTACAACGGGTGCCGATACCAGCTTCGGGAAGGCTTTGGGGAATTTTTTCATGTGCTTTTTCTCCTCTTGTTGGGGGTTTTTGTCAGGACCGGCGGCTACGCCGCGCGGCTGTATGTGCACGAACGTTCCCGATGTCTTCTGTGACGTTCACTCTGCTTGCGGCATCGTGCAACACCTTCGGGAGGAACGCCAACGTCTTTGTGCCGGAAATCCAATCGCCGATCCGAACCAGCCCGAAAGACATGGCAAAGAGAACGATGGCAAACAGACACAGCACCAGCGCCGCTATAATGAGGCTGAGAATGCCCAAGAGGATGACAGAACCGATGGCGATGGCGAGCACGCCTATCAAGAGGATCACACCATTCGCCCAAAGTGATGTGAGCAGGCGCACCGGAAAGGCGATAACAGGCCGAAGACCTTTCCAGAAACGCGACAGCCACATGGGCTCGGGATTGCCACCTGCCATGGCGGGGGTTATGTCACTGTATTCAAGTGCTGATCCGTCGTCTATGGTCATGGGGTTTCACTCCTTCGTTTCGTTTCGTTGTCTTGTGTGACATTCTTACAACAAAATGGGGCGGGGTGCAAGGAGAAAATGCACCCCGCCCCATCTTTTTTCGAATCAACTCAGAGCTGCGTTCTCCCGAACCTGTGCGAAGGACGTGTCGCGCAGCAATTCGCCGTTCCGCCATACCGGCGTCAGGAGTGCTTCGCGGAGCTCGTAATGACCGAGATCGTTGTCGTCATCCATGCGCACCGTGCGGATACCGGTGGATGTTCTAACCGTCATCAAGCGACCGCGCTTGGAATTCTTGCCGGTGTCGGTCACGGGCTCCTTGTAGACGTCCTGCCAGACACCGTTGATCTTGATCGCGCTGGCTTTCATGGCATACTGCAGCGTGTCACGATCCAATTTCTGAAGAAGACCACCACCCATACCCATGGCGAAGTTGTCTACTGAGATGTTCATTGCCACGGCATTCGCCACGAGCTTTTTGATCGTGTCGAGGTTCATACCATCGCCCTGAATGACCCGCACGCACGATGGCAGCACCTTGTAGCCTTTGCTGTTCGTTGTGAAACCGAACCGGTCCATCAACATCACGATGACATTGAGGGGAACGATGGTAGGACTGCCACTGTCAGGGCGAACCACAAGGGTGCCCTTACGCGCTTCGACCATCTCCTTCAACTCCCGTCCCCAGATGTTGGCGGTAGCGTTGTAGATGTCGTAGCTATCGCTGACACACGCAACGAGCCCCGTGGGGTGCTGTTCCAGAAGATTGCGGTATGCCGCCACCTCATTTTCGCGTCCCCATGCAGTCATCGTCGAGTGCTCCGTGGCGGGGATTGAGAACCCCGGCATGTCACCACCGTAGTATTTCATGGCAGCGACCAAACCCTCGACGGTGTCGGTCCCCATGAAATTGACGAGATGTGCCATCCCACCGAGGCCAGCGGATTCCGCAGAGGACACACCACGCCCGCCGAAGTCGTGCAGCTTGAACGGAATTTCCGCATCCGGATTATCCGACGTGATCTGGAGCCCGGTGTAAATTGCCCGCTTGGCTTCCCGGCTGATCGTCGCGACGGTGGACGGATACCAGACGCCACGCAACAGGCTTGTTTCCAACAGGCTTGTTACCCACGGAAGTTCGTCGTCGGTATTGTGCGCCTGCACCTGTGCGTTCCGGAGGGGCATGACGCTGCCTTCCTCGACGGCCATGATCTCAATGGGCCAGTAGCCGCCGTGCTTGTTCACGATACGCCGGTAGCCCGGCGTGTTGAAAGGTGTGCCGTGTGCATCAAACATTTTCTCGGCGTCACTCACCATTTTGTTGGTGATCCGGATCGACAGATGCCCTTTCAGGTATGCCTGAAGCCCGAAGAAGACGCTCTCGTCGAAGTCGCCTCCCCGCGTCTCGATGTAGGAGGACACGCACTGTGCTCCCGGGGGATACTGCTTGTAGTGGCTCATTTTGTAGCTGTCTACGGCGAAGAGTGGATTGGTCATGAGAAAACTCCTTTCTCGTTTATGCGAGGTCTGTCCCCGACTTAGATGGATACCATCGTCTCGATGATATCGTAGTGATCTTCGAACATCTCGGTGCGGTTCACCTCGCTGAGGGGAACCCAACGCGCTTTGTCAGCGTCGTCGCTGCCCTTGACCTTCGGCAGTTCCCCCCGATCTGAGAGGCGGATGTAGTAAGCCTTCGTGATGATGCGCCCCCGCTGTGAACGGTGCGGATCATCGAACGTGCGGTCGCTCACGATACTACCCCGGAGAACCGGAACCGGCACGGTGATGCGGGTTTCTTCCCGCAACTCACGCAGCATTGAATCCTTGAGTTTCTCGGCGGGGTGGATGTAGCCGCCCGGGAGTGCCCAAAGACCCCGCCCCGGCGCGCTGCGCCGCCGCACAAGCAGGACATGTCCTGACTGAACCACGACAGCATCAACTGTGTTGAAGGTAGGGGTGTAAGGTGCGTCGGCCCAGATGGCTTTGTGCTCGCGAATGAACTGCCGCTCTGTTTTGAGGAAGGTATAGAGACCGGTGTTGGAGAACTTTTTGAGCCAGTCCCGCACAGCCGGAGGACACGCGTCGAAGATGGGCTCATCACCGTCGAGGAACCTGTCCCGTATTTCTGTGGCGTTGACGTCGGCGTAGGCGGGATGATATGCGTCTTCGCTGCCCCACGTGGGGAAGGAATTCAGATAGAAGGATGAGTGATCCTTGGCAAATCCGATGAGCCCGACCTTGACCGGCCCCGCATTCCACGGGTGATGTATGATCGTCCCGACACCCGACTGCACACCGGCAATCCAGCGGTCCAAATTGTAAGTGTGATCCACCTGCGGCACGAACTGGATACGACGCTCCGCCACCTCATCTGGGTAGACGGCGGTGATCATCTCGATCCGGTCAGCAGTGGTGAAAGGGTTGCGCGGGCTGCGCGGCTGGTCGTGGCTACCGATAACAATGGCCACTTTGTCAGCGAGCGTGAGCGCGCGATTGACGACCATCTGGTGTCCGATGTGGAAGGGCTGGAATCTTCCGATGAATGCCAGCGTGTTGTATGGCTTCTGTGCCATGAGCAAAACTCCTTTGCTGTGTTTGCGCCGGTCTGTCCAGCGACTTATGAATTGCTTATACACCACCTTTCAGCGGAATGCAAGCAACATCTTCTATAGGCTCCTTATCGGAGGTGGATCGAAGGGCCTTGCCGCAGCTCGCACACTTCCACGTGAATAGCTCGGTGTTCCCGAAGAACACATGGTTCCCCGTGAACACCCATTTGTGACCCAAAAGACAGCTCAGTGTCATTTATACTGCACGTAAGCGATCTCGCCCCCCGTGTAGAGATCGAACTTCATCGCGATGTCTATAGCCTGCACGGCGGTTGCCCTCATTGACATTGCTCCCAAGGCAAAACCCGCTCCGGTGCCCAGCGCTGCGTAGTCGGAGTGTATCCGCGAAGCGCGCCCGGTGTAATCGAGGCGAAAGAGACCCTGTGTCTGATGGGCTACCAGCATCACGACGTCTTCTGCGATGAGCGACCCCATTCTGTGCCAATTGGCGACGTCGGTGAACTCATCCACCTCAACCGCGCGCCACCAGTCAAAGACACAATTGGCAAAACGCGACGCTCCTGCGATACCGATCAGACTATTAATCCCGGCCTCGATTTTCTTCACACCGTAGAACTTGGTATCATCATAGGTGTGCTGACTATCACAGGCCATAACCCTGTCGCGGAATACTATCGTTGTCATATGGGTATTTCCTCCTCTTGTTGTTGTTACTGGTTGATGTATTCGGTCCCTGCAAGAACCACGTCGAAGTCTTCATCGATGGCGCTCGGACGCACGTAACTCGCCATCATGCTGTCGTCGATATGCTGGGGAATATTCTTCCCCGGACGATCAAGGAGGCGCGCCTGACGGCGCTCTGCGTCGATCTCGACGTAGACGGCGACCTTCGTATACGACTTGGGCACCTGCGACAGAATGCGGTTCCGCTTCGTCACGGTCAGGTTTGTCTGATCCCACACGATGCTGCGCCCCTGCCGGATGGCACGAGAGAACTGCTCCCGGGCAACAAATTCGGCGATTCCGATGTAGGGTTTGAAGCACTCGTTGTAGGTCTCTCCACGATGATCCGCAATCTCGGTGATGGTATCATCCGTCGAGACCACGACATAGTCGTCGTCGGTGAACACGGCCTTGCGGAGGGTAGACTTGCCGGAGCCCGGCAAGCCTACGAGAACCACAATGTGCGCCCGACGCTGATCAAACAAATTCACGGTTGTCATGTGTCATCTCCCAATCTGCGTTGAAGCGCGTTACCGCCACGAACTCTTCGAACTTGTCTCCTGTCGTCGTGCTCTTTTCGAGCGAGCGCATCATCCACTCATACGGCGAGGCTGCTTTGCCATCCCACATTCCAAACACGAACGACCGCAACCACGGCTTCATGGTTTTGAAATGTTCCGACAGAGCAAAGTCACGCTTGGCTGCGTGCTCGATACGCATCGCAGCATACACCAAGTTGGTGTCATACGCAATGCGCTCCATCTCGGTCCCCATCCGCCCGATGTAAGCCATGATGCGTGTAGCCTGCTCCGGCATGATGGCGGGCAAGAGATCATCCATCTTCCCAGAGAAGTAATACTTGAGCAGATGCCGCTCAGAACTCAGCATCTCCTTACCCCAATGCACGCGGACATACCAGTCGGTCTTGATCTTTACGCGGTGACCATCGTCGAACGTGATGACGACACCCTCCTCGCCCTCCTCCTCCCGCTTCTTGTCCGCGACATAGCCGACAAGGTCCGCAATCGTGCTGACCGGATCAATCTCGACCACCTCGATGTCAAACTTCTCTCCCATCATCTCGACGGCGTGGCGCTTCATGTAACCACCAGTGTGGTTGAAGCGCATGTCAACAAGGACGAAACGCGGGGTCGGGTAGTCCAGCACGATCTGATTGTCCCGCGAGCAGAACTCGAAGATCGGCGTGGTGTCCCACCTGATACAGAACTCAGCGAACGCCCGATACTTCTCGTGATCAGCAGCGAATGCTTCCGCGAGCATCGCTACGTCAGTGATTCCCATCTTGGTTCCCCAACGCACACCGGAGCTCAGCGGCAAGGGACGAACCATCGAGCCGTCGAGCTTGTTCAGGTTGATGTGCGGACGGTGCATCTGAATGTCCGCAAGGGGCATGTCAGCGCGCTCGCCAGCGTTGAAAAACTTGTGGAACGGGCGGGACGCAATGTCGCCAGTGCCGGTGAAGAACGCAATACCACGGCACTCCCGGCGCATGGCTGCGCTGAGATTCATCTCCGGCGTGTTTCCCCGAAGGATATCCGGAAACGGGTCGGTTCCCATCTTGGCATAGTTGATGAACGTCAGCTCACCCTTCTCGACAACGCGAAAGTTCTTGGCGTCGATGTGCGGGAGAACATCGGAGATGTTGTGGATGGTGGGAAACTCGTAGTGCAGCGCCATGATCTTTACCTCCCGCGTTCGTGAACAACCTTCTTACCTTGATTCGGGCCGAAGGTCAACCCTCTATTTTATCGATACGCCGTTTGACTGCGCGATGCTCCCGCCACTTCTGGAACAGATATACTCCCCCCGCCAACGTGAGGATGCTGCCGCTGATGGTAAAAAGTGTCGAGATCATGTCAGTCTCCTTCCTTATCTGTGTAGAAGATGTGATTCACGCGCCCCTCCCACCCGATCATTATGATAGCGGTCATCTTTTTGCGCCAACTTGGGTGGACATAGTCCGCGTGGTAGAACAAAGCACCTTCAGTGAAGTTAGTGGGATCGTCGATTACTCTAACCGCCACCGCCAACGCCTGTCTGTAAGCGCTGTGATTGTGATACCTCTCTGGTTTACCATCGCACCAGAATGAGAACTGACACACCCACCGCTTCGATACTAGCTTACCGTCATCATCATACTTCTTCACCATACGCCGCTGTTTCACCACGCCGCACACCGTGTTAGGAAATCGGGTGTCAGTTACCCGATTCATGATAACTTCAGCTATTGCATACTGACCCATTGGAGGCTCAGAGCGTCCCTCGAAATAGAGCGCCATGAGTAGACAGCCTGCTGCTGCACTAATCACCACCGTCTTCCTCCTCTGAGGTATACGCAATGTCCAGACAATCTGGCAACCCGCGCATCCACCGCCCCATGTAGAACATGAGGATTTTCATGTTCTCTGGGTTGTGGAATTCATCTCCGCTGAACATGGCGGCATCGATTTCTTCGAACGCGCGCGCGACCGATGGGTGCAGTGGCTGTGTATGTGGCATCACTTCTTCTCCTCTAAAAGCGCCACGAGGTCAACGGGACGCGTGAACGTGATACACGCAACGTTCTTGTGTCCGAAATACATCGCGACATTCGTGAGCTGTTCCGGATACACGTCGAGCACCTTGCTTGGCGTGTCATCGTAGAAGTCTATGGTGGCGATCAGTTTCAATTCTCGATTACCTCTTCTTCGTCCAGCACAAGCCACACGTCTCCCACAAGGTGAACGCTGCCCTTTTCTATCAAGGTATCAGCCTTACCACACGTGAGAACTGTGCCATACCCCGATTCTCTGACGACGCGGGCAAGTTCCTGCCCTGTGGGCCGGTTCTTCCACACGCAGAGGCGTTCTGAATTTACGTATTCAATGTCAATGGCACGGGTGAATATCCAGACGGTCATTTCACTTCCTCCTCGTCCATGGTCATGGCGTTCTGGCGCACGTTGAAGCTCGACGCCTTGCTGGCAACCTCGACGAGGACGTCAGGATCGATATGAGGGTTGAAGATCGACCGGCTCTTGTAGCGAAACCATTCCTTCACCTCGTGCAGCTCGGCACGCTCGATGGCATGGAACACGATGCTGACGATCTCGTTGCGACACATGTGCATCGACAGGTCATGCTTGGCTCCACGCCACGGCACCTTCTTGCCCGCAATGGGATCGAAGGAAATCTCAGCCTCTTCCGTCACGCCGACCTGAACCCACATGCGCTGATCCTCGACGCCCGTGCGAAAATACCAGCCCTGTTTGTAGGTGATCTGGTCGATGATCTTCTGAAAACCGGACCAGATATCGTGTTCCGAGATATAACTGTCAACAGACACTACAGGATTCTCTACCAGAGCAAGACAGTAAGTATCTCCGTCCCCATCAACGACGAAATCACCACGGTGAATGCCCTGCGCGCGCGCCGTTGGCTGACCCATATCGATAAGCATCTTGATCGTGGGTTTATTATCCCAATTCCAAGTCCTGTCGCGGCTCGGAAAGCGGCGATCTTTGCATGTCATAACCCAGCGTGTCAGAACCATGATCCCCATCAGAAGGCTCCTCTCGTCTTGTCAACCTTCCCCCTACACACAGAGTAGTTGATGTTTTGATCGAAAGACTGTGGCGGTTTGTTTGCAAGCGCCCGCCGAGACAGCTCCACCTGTGTAGTTTGGGCCGGTTTGACCAGTCCCAACAAACGTTTCAGTGTGCGCAGCATCAGAAGTTGCCCTCCGCCACCTGCACGCACAGCAGACCACGGTCGCGCCACATCTCGACAACCTGATCCCGGTCGTCGAACGTGACGGTTGGGTAGTGTCCGTCGGCCCGCATCTGGTCCAGTATCTCGGACTTGACTATGCTGTCCACGCGGTAATCCCTGAACGCACGCATGTAGAAAGCGTGGTAGGGGACACCATTGTCAGCCAGCCACTTCACCGACACATCGCGGTTCTGCTCGCCCCGTCCGGAAGCCATCAGGACCGTCCAGCCCTGATCGAACAGGACGTTGACGGCGCGGATGACGTGCGGGATGGGCGTGTCGAGATTCATTGTCTTCTCGAACGCGGGCCAGTTCTTCGGCTTCGTCGCGACGTAAACGCGGCGGTGCGTCAGGTCTGCGACCGTTCCGTCGATGTCGCAGACCAGCGTCCCGACAGGGGCGAACGCTATGCGCTGCTCACCCTTGTGAACGTCCATCAGATACATCGCGTCTTCCTCTATGCGCAGCATGTTATTCTCCCTCCAACAGTTTCAGCAGTGATTCAAGCCGCGCCAGTGAAGGAGCGACGTGACCGTCCCATTCCCGAAATGCGGTGTCAGAAGCGTCGTGATTTGCTTCGTAGTCGCGCAAGCGCTGGACCAAGAAAGCAGCCTCGACTCTGATATCACCCATCAATTCCGTGAACATACGGTTTCTCCTCCTCAGATAAATTTCCGCCAACCCAGCGGGTTGCCTTCACGGGACGCCCGCCAGATTGCGAGGTCCATTGCTGCTGGTTTTACACCTTCCCGCTCGGTAATGTCAAGGAATATTTTCTCCAATTCAGCATATTTCTTCCCGCTCGGGGTCGTGCGCGGGACGGGGGCGTCCAGACGCAAACTCAGAAACCGCAGAATATGAACATCGAGCGCCGCCACGTTAGCATGGTAGCGAGAGTGCATGATGAAGAAGCGCGCTGTCTTCGGACCGACGCCGGTAATCTCTTCGAGCTCGGCTACAGTGACATGCCGAAGCCAGAACACGTCGCGATTGAGCCAAAGCATGGTCTCGTCAATAGCGCGGGAGAGCGTGCCATACTGCCCGGCCTTAACCTTCCGGAGCAAGACGTCTATCTGCACCCGTGACATGAGTGAGAGATTGAACACATCCCCGTCCAATTCGTATTCGATGAAATCATGGAGCTTGCCCGCCTGCGTGATAGCGGACTTCCCCCGCACAAACAGACAGAAAAGCCAGAACACCATCAACTCCCGCGTGGAGCGGTTGAAGTTGGTGACGTAGCTTGGATCGATGAGGCTTGAATGGTTCATGGTTTTGCCCTCAGTGGATCGAGTGTGATGCGTGTGATCACCCAAAAGTGTATTTTGTAGAAATGCACATACGACTTTGTGTCATCCCGGCAGGTAAGCCAGTCAATTGCTGCTACCGGCAACGCGACAAAATAACTGAGGATGGCACAGAACCACATCAGCGCGCCAAAGGTGCACCAGATCACCACGTTCTTGAATATTCTTTTCGGTGTCATATTATCCCTCCCACAGTCCCGTCACAAGGCCAGCCTGCCCCTCTGACATGTCCACATACAACTGCGTCGTGCCGAGATCGGCGTGGCCAGCAATGGCCTGAACGTCTACAAGGGAACACCCCTGCAGGTTAGCTTTTCGCGCCGCCTGTGTGATGAACGAACGCCGTCCGCTGTGTGAGGAACAGCCGTTCAGACCGGCCTTGTCGTAGATGCGGTTGAACCAGACAACACAAGCATTCGCCCGGCTCTTCAGCCGTGAGGACGAGTTGTTCCGTCCCGGAGGAATGACGTGTGGTGTGGACTGAAGGCGTGACCAGATTTCCGCCTCGACCGCATCGCGGGGTTCGTTGGGCTGATCGCGAAAATCTTTCAAAGCCTGAAGAGCATCGCGGAGGGAGGGGCTCATGGCGATGGTGCGCTCACGCCCATACTTGCCAATGTCTGATCCAACGAACAGCATAGGCTGATCGACGAAGCGCCGATTCTTCTTCCCCTCACGGGTGACAAGGGTGCGCTGGACAGCGAAACCGCCCCCAGCGTTGAGCACATTGCGTTCCCACTGCAGCCCGACAATCTCCTGTGCACGCAGCCCAGCAGCGAACGAAAGGAGGACACGCACACGATCCACCAATGGCGACGGACCGTCTGCGACCACCGAAAGAAGGTGTGCAAGCTGCTGTTTATCCAAGGTTTTTGCGTGAGCGTTGGCCATCTCATAAGCTCCCCGTTTGTTCGTTCAGGGCATGCTTACTACGTTTTGGGTGTTTCGTCAAGTGAAAAAGATGAAGGATGCCGAAAGCCAACCTCAAGCAACTTGACTTTCTGTTTGCCCTTCATCCACGCGGTTGCCGCGTCAATGTCCTCTTGGGTGTCGAATGCTATATAGAGTGGCATTGTGCCGTTGGCCATATTTCGGGCCGCTTCCATGTATTTCGCCAAGTCTTTCATGATGCCTCCGAATCAGTTGATCCACTCGTGTTTCACGGGCTTATCATGGAGCATGGCATAAAATTTGTCAAGCAACTTTTTGTGCCAATATTCGTGCACTGACGATGCGTATGTATTGTATATCTCGGGACCGATCTTCTGGTCGAATGCGTTTTTGAAAAGATGGGAGCGAAGGTAGGCAATAAAACACAGTGCCTGAACTGATTCTTTACTTCCAGTGACGAACACTTCAGCAAAATTATAAGTTCCGAGAAGATCAAATTCTTCCCATTTCATGAGTTTACAAATTAGCACACTGAGCTGGACGTTATTGAAAGCAAAACCATCGCTGGTGTTTGGTGTCGTCATCGCCAAAAGCTCAGCGGCGAGAGCATCGTAGGCATCCAGATACGGCGTCAGGTCAATCGACTGTGACAAGGTCTGTCCCTTCTTCAACGACAGAGTATCCATGGACTGGACAATCGGCGTGAAATATGATTATCTTGCTGCTGTCACGCGTGACGACGTTCCCAGAGCGAGTGAACGCTCCGGGGAGATGGTATTCTACACGCTTCTCGCGGGAGATGGTTCCACGGTCGGTCGGGCATGAGCAGTCAGGCATGAGCAAGTTCTCCGTGTCTGATGAATTACAGCAAAACATCGGGACTGTCAAGAAAGGCTTGCTTTTCAGGCGCGGACACGCTATAACTGATTCGAAATAAACAAACGTGAGGGAGGAAAGCACATGACCGACACCGATTTCTGTAAATTTCCGTCTATTGAATCATTCGCGCATGTGTGGAAGAGATTCAGCCTTCGGTTTGACACGCCGACAGTGCGCCTTGGGCGGAAGATCAAGCTGCACGGCACCAACGGTGGTGTTCGCGTCGCCCCTGACGGGGCCGTCGCTGCACAGTCGAAGTCGCGTGACATCACGTCGGAGAAAGATAACGCTGGTTTCGCCAAGTGGGTAGAGACCAACGTCTCGGCGTTTGCGGCTGTGGCAAAGGGGCAGACCATCACCATCTTCGGTGAGTGGGCCGGGCTCGGCATCCAGAGGAAAGATGTCGTGACGACGTTGAAGGCGAAATACTTCTTCGTCTTCTCGGTGCAGCTCGGTGACTACATGATCACCAATCCCCGTGTCATCGAAATGATGGTGCCCGATCTCGACAACCTTCTGATCATCCCGTGGGATGCCAGTGGTGGGAGCGACCTGATGTTCACCATTGACTTCGGTGACATCGAAGCTGCACGGGAATTCACCGACATGGCCAGCGTCGATGCCGAGAAGGTTGGAGAGCTGGACCCGTTCATCGCGAGTGTCTTCGAGGTCGAGGGATCGGGTGAAGGGCACGTCTACATGCCCATCGATTCACTGATGCGTGATGAGTTTTCGGAGCTGACTTTCAAGGTCAAGGCAGAGAGCCACCGTGTCAAGCAGACTGAGAAAGCCGCGTCCGTCAAGGTGGAAATCCCCGAAGACGTGCAGGACTTCGTCAAGAAGTTTGTCACGGACGCTCGGGGTGAGCAGGCGGTTGCTGAAGCCTGCGGTGGGCTCTACGAGAAACGCTTCATGTCCAAATACATGAAGTGGATGGGACAGGATATCAAGAAGGAGAGCGAGGTGGAGCTCGCTGAGATGGGCAAGGCGTGGAAAGACGTGTCCGCCCCTCTCAACGCCAACGTCGCACGTTGGTATCTCCAGAAGTGTGAGGCCATCTGATGGACGCTTGGTCAGTCATCTGGGTGGTCACCACCGGTAACAAGGGCACGGTGCTGGGGGCCTTCACAGACCCCCTCGCCGTCGCCCGCTACCTCACAGACAATCTGGCACCTCACCCCCGCGTCGTGACCAGTTATTTGGACGGGGCGGGATTGAAGCACGTCAGCCACGTGGGCGAAAAGGAATACCTCGCCGCAGTATAGGACAGGATATGTTTGAAGTAACAGTGACCGACGAGATGCGCGCAATCGCAATAAATGCGGCCAGCCGCATCAGCCACATGCACAACTCCATCACCGATCTTGACGGACTTCCGGCGGGATACTTGGGAGAATACATTGTGGCCGAACACTACGGCGCTCAGTTGTGGAACACACAGGACTATGACTTGATTTTTCCTGATGGGACGAAGGTTGATGTGAAGACAAAGCGTCGTAAAGTAATTCCCAAGGTGTCGTATGAAGGAAGTGTCTCTGACTTCAACACATCGCAGCAGTGTGACATTTACATGTTCGTAAGCGTTATGAAAAACCTGTCCAGAGGATGGATTATGGGATACTATCCGAGAAATGAATACTACGACATCTCTACCTTCATGCGCAAGGGCTCGCTTGATCCGTCCAACGGTTTTCGCGTGCGGGCGGATTGTCACAATGTGCCATACAGCGCTCTTAGACAGTGGGAAGTGAATGCCAAAGTTTAACCGGAAAGACGGTCAGTTCATTGCATATGCTGGGCGTGATCTCACCTTCGAAGAACGTCGGTTTTTCATACACGCCAACTGGAGATTTGAGCGGAAACTGCAGGCGTGGGTGACAACAAATTACGCCGACGCGCTTGAGCTGCGCAGCTTTGCTGTTGGCACAGCCGAGGAGTATATCAAAAACACGGAGACGATCCGCGCTGAATCAATCGCCGGATCGATGGCAGAGGATTACGACGGCGAATTCCCCTGTCCCGAGGGTCTGGCCTATCTTGACTTTCAGAAAGCGGGCATCGCATATGCTCTCGATGGCGACGACACTCTGTTCGCCGATCCTCCGGGGTTGGGTAAGGAACAGTCTGTTGACACAAAAGTTGTAACACCAACGGGCTGGCGCAGAATGGGCGATTTGGTGGTAGGTGACTATGTCATCGGATCGCAGGGGACACCTGTTAAAGTCACCGGGGTCTTTCCGCAGGGCGTGAAGCCGTCATATAAAGTTACATTTCGTGACGGAGCGTCTGTTGAGTGTGGTTTAGATCATCTGTGGTTGGTTATGTCTGGTAATAGGCAGAAACGTGGGATGCCTCCTGTAGTCAAAACACTCAAGGAACTGGTTGGTGCAAAACTTCTTGGTAAAGATGGTAACCCCAAGTGGCGCATACCACTGGTGAAACCTATCCAGTTTGCACCTAGAGAGTATATGCTGTCTCCGTATACTATGGGTGTTTTGCTCGGCGATGGGTCGCTGCACGGAACTTCGCCGCAGCTAACTGTGGGACACGGTGAGGAAGAAATTGTTAACCGGATTGCTCCCACACTGCCTGATGGATATACCCTTAACGCTAGGACCAAACCAAGCGTGGGGTGCACTCAGTATCTCCTTGCACGTAAAGGCAAGTGCTGGGGGGCCTCTCCGTCAATCATAATTAAAGAACTGAAACGCTTGAACCTGCGTGTCCACGGTAAACTCAAGTTCATTCCGGAAGAATACCTTCTTGGGTCAGTTGAACAGCGCCTTGATCTGCTCCGGGGTTTGATGGATTCAGACGGGTCGTGTGTCAAAAATAGAAGCATGTTCCACAACAAGACACTTCAGCTTATCAAAGACGCTCAGCAGCTCGTGTGGTCGCTTGGCGGGACGGCAATTATACATGCGTATGACAGGGCTGACAAGGGTATTGAATATCAGTTGAACGTGAAGATGTTCGTCTGCCCATTCTACCTGAAGAGAAAAGTAGACCAGTGGAGCCTTCCAAAAGGCCGGGCGCACCGGCCCAGCAGATACATGCGCAGTGTGGAGTATGTTGGAGACAAGGAGCAGGTATGTATTTCAGTAGACGCAGAAGACGGTCTGTATGTTACTGAAGATTACATCGTTACCCACAACACCGTGCAGGCGGTTGGTGTGCACAACGCAAGAGAAGCCAATAGCATTCTCGTTGTGTGCACCGCATCCCTCAAGATAAACTGGTCCAGAGAATGGCAGAAATGGGACGTTCATGGTAAAATTGTGGGCATTGCTGGATCAAAGTCAAGATCAAAGACAATAGATGGATTTACAAAAACGTGGACGGAACATATTTGGCCAGACACTGATGTAATTATTATCAATTATGATATGCTTGAGACGTTTGATGAACAGATCAAAGCTAAAGAATGGGATTTGTTCATTGCTGATGAGTGTCACCACCTCAAAGGTATGCAGACGGTAAGAACCAAGTGTGTATTCGGGGGACGTAAGAAGGCGCGCAAGAACTCCAGTGGCAAGGTAATAAAGAGCCACGTTGATTTTCTTCCTATCAGAGCCAAGACAAGACTGTTCTTGACTGGAACACCTATCCTGTCTCGCCCGGCAGAGCTTTGGGTGTTGCTCCGGGCGTGTGATCCGAAGGGTCTCGGGCGTGATTACGACGCGTTCGTCACTGAGTTCTGTGCGGCTGAACAGGGCGTCTTCGCGCTGGACGTCAGTGGGTCACAGAACGAGAAAAAACTGCAGGAACTTTTGCGGTCACGTTTCATGGTGCGCCGCGACAAGAGAAGCGTGCTCAAGGAGCTGCCCGACAAACTGCGGGAAATCATCACGCTCCCCCACGATAAGTTGAAGCGCCCCCTCAAAAAAGAAAAGTCACGCATAGAGGCTGCTCTGAGCGCCTATGAGGGGGTTGTGGGCCTCGACTCATCCCACGACGACTTCTGGTATATCTCTGCCGTCAACAAGCTCACGGACAAGCTGGGAGAAGTGCTGGACGCGCAGGACCCAGACAGGCTTGATTGGGAAGCAGCCGTTCAGCAGCTCTCGGAGCCTGATCAGATTTTGTTCACAGAGATTTCGGCTGCGCGGGAAGAAGTCGCGCTGGCAAAAGTCGGCATGGTGGTGGAGCACGTCGCCAAGCTGGTTGATGCAGAAGAGCCCGTGATCCTGTTCGCCTATCACAAAAGTGTGATTGCAGAACTGAAGGAACAGCTTGTGAAGCTGGGCCTCCGCGTCGGCGTCATCACAGGGGCAACCCCGTCGAACAAACGGCAGGGGATCGTGGATCAGTTTCAGGATGGTGCGCTTGACGTCATTCTGGGCAACATCATCGCAATGGGCGAAGGCTATACGATTACGCGCGCGCGGTTCGTTGTGTTCGCTGAGCTGGATTGGGTGCCCGCCAAGATCGAACAGGCCGAGGATAGGGCGTGGCGCATCGGTCAGGTGAACGCCGTTCTGGTGCAGCATCTCGTGGTCGATGGCTCTATCGAAGCCCGTATGGTGATTGCACTTTTGGAGAAAATGGTGGTGATCGCTGAGGTGCTCGACGCAAAAAGGGGTTGACACACCACCGCGAGTGATGTATCTAGGCAACACACAACAACAAGGATGACCCGATGAATAAGCGTAAAATCATCCCCGGCCTCGACACCGATGAGCCGTGGATCATATCCGCATCTGGCCGCAGACTCCACCCCTTCAGCGCCGTGCCAGACGAGATCGAGATCGGGGATATCGCCCGGTCCCTCTCACGCAAATGCCGGTTCTCAGGCAACCTCTCGGATCGCTATCCCGACAGCATCTATACCGTTGCGCAGCATTCCGTCTACGTGTCGTCGCTGGTGAAATTCCCACGGGCGCGGCTCTGGGGTCTGCTCCACGACGCGTCCGAGTTTCCATTCGGTGACATGGTGTCGCCTGTGAAGAGCCGGTTCCCTGATTTCAAAGCCGCTGAGAACGCATTCGCCATCCCGGTGCGTGCAAAGTTTAACGTGCCCTTCGACGCTGAGATCGAGGCCGATGTGAATTGGGCCGATCTGGAGATGTTTTTCTCCGAGGCGGAAGAGCTGACCAACATGGTTGGGAAGCATTGGGTGGGCCAGCCCGCCAAGCGGTCAATGTATGACATAGACGTTGACTTCCGTCCGTGGAATCCGTTCGAAGCGCGGACCCGTTTCCTCGCCGCGTTTCGCGCCTTGGTGTCCTAACACATGGGTCGCCGCCTTCTCTTCGATATCGAGGGTGATGGTCTGTTGCACCAGATGACCCGTATTCACTGTCTTTTCATTGAAGATATTGATACGGGGGAGAGGTGGGACTTTGCTAACAATGCCGAACGGAACGATATTGAAGTCGGGCTGAAGATGCTCGAAGAAGCGGCGATGCTTATTGGACACAACATCGTTGCTTTTGATCTTCCCGCAATACTTATCCCATACCCCAACTTTCGCACAGAGGCAGTTCTTCGCGATACTCTCGTGATGGTTCGCATGATGTTTGCCAATGTCAAGGAATCTGACTTTCGTCTCAACGCCAAGGGTCTGTTGCCGGGACAGCAGATTGGTCGGCAGGGCCTGAAGGCATGGGGATACCGGCTCAAATTGCATAAAGGTGATTACGCTGATGTCTATGAGCAGAAGCTGAAAGACAAACATAAAGAAGCTGAAATTGATCCCCCAACAAAAGACGAAATACGTATCTTCGTTTGGGGAACGTGGAACATCGACATGCACGATTACTGCGGCATGGACCTTGACGTCAATCTTGCACTGTTGGATCGTCTTATCGAACTGGAGTGGGATCAGCACTCTACCAAGTTTGAGCATCAGGTTCACGGACTCATGGTGAAGATGGAAGAGAATGGTTTTCCCTTCTCTACTGCGCGCGCGTTGGCACTGTCCGAGAAATTGCGGGTTGAGCATGACAAACTGACCCTCGAAGCTATCGAAGAGATTGGCATCTGGTGGCGTCCTACTAAATACAGCGACGATGAAGACAAGCTGAACCGTGATATGGGCGAGGGAGACCGCCGTCGTATTTGGGGCAAGATCGATATTCCCAAGCGCAACGCCAACTTCGCAAAGTCGAATGCTCTTCTTGCAAAAGAACAGACATATAATCTTATGCGGCACAACACTATAAAAGGTGCCCCGTTCGTGAAAGTAACTTTGAAGGAATTCAATCCGGGGTCAAGAACTCAGGTAATTGATCGCTTGACTGTGCTCTATGAGTGGACTCCACAGGACTTTACTGATAAGGGTAACCCGATTGTTGATGACGAAATCCTTCGTAACTTGGCGGAGCACGTTCCTATTGCGGATACACTGGCTGAAATCTTCTTTCTGAAGAAGCGTCTCGGAATGATTGCGGATGGCAAGAACGCGTGGTTGAAGTTGGTTGGGGATGATGGTGCAATACATGCCACCACGAATTGCGGTGGCACCGTTTCAGGCCGCGCGTCGCACGCCCGCCCCAATATTTCACAGGTCCCCGGAGTTCTCACAGGTGATACCAAAGATAAAATCAAAGCCATTTCTGCCGCGAGTAGGTTGGGATTGCACATCAGCGATTTCAAATTCAACCCCGTCAAGGAAGAATGGAGCTGGGTAGAAAAAGGTCGCGAAGGTAAATATGGCTGGGAGGCGCGTGAGTGTTTCATTTCGCGTGAGGGTCGCAGGCTCATGGGTTGTGATCTGAGCGGCATCGAGTTTCGGTGCCTTGCCAATCTCACCTTCCCGTTCGATAACGGTGAGCTGGTTGACATTGTTCTCAACGGCGACATTCACCAGAAGAATGCTGATCTTGCTGGCATCTCTCGCAGCATCGCAAAGCGGCTTCTCTATGCGTGTATGTATGGTGGAGGGGACGGAAAACTGGGCTCCATCGTCGAGCCGCTGGCCTCTGAAGCACGGCAGCGCACGCTTGGCAAACAGCTCCGGGCGAAGCTCATGGCCGCTATGCCGTCCCTCGCGCGGGCGATCAAGGAAATTCAGCGCGAAGCACGCCGGAGCCGTGGAACAATTATGGGCTTGGACGGTCGCCGCCTCTATGTGCGGTCGCCACACTCGGCCCTCAATCTTCGCCTGCAGTCCGACGGCGCGATGATCGCCAAAAAGTGGATTCTTCTCACCGACGATGCCTTCTATGATGAGGGGTGGGAACATGGTCCTGAGTTCGACTACGCATTTGCCGCGTGGTCTCATGACGAGATTCAGGTCGAGGTCAAAGAAGCGTTGGCAGGTCGCGGGGGTGTCATCGCCAAGAACATGGCCCCTCTCGCTGGTGAGTATTTCAAGTTCAATTGCCCCGTCGCGGCTGAATACAAGATTGGGACCAATTGGGCGGAGACCCACTGAAACTAGGGGGTTGACAACGGTGTCAAACTCCTGTAGAACAATGTAACACAAGAGAAAAAAGCAAATGACAGAGACAGCAAACAGATGAACATCCTCTTCTTTGACGCAGAGACCACTGGTCTCAAGGACGACAAACGTCCAGCGATCCACGAGTGCCAGCCGCTGCCGATTCAGCTTGGCATGAAACTCGACATGCCCAACGGGCGTGAAGTCGGTGCTCTCAATGTCATGATCAAAACTGGTGATTGGGAGATTTCTCCCGGTGCGCAGGCTATTCACGGAATCTCCAAGGAGATGGCGGACGAATACGGCGTCCACTTCGTGACTGCGATGGAGACCTTTCTTGATTACGTGGATGTAGCTGAGATTGTGGTCGCACACAATCTGGAGTTCGACGCCGTTGTTTTGCAGCGCGCGATATACGTCTACCACCAGATGATGGGAACACCGTTTGTTGATCCCTTCGAAGGGAAGGTAATGATCTGCACGATGCTGGCAGCGCTTGACATCGTCAAGGCCAAACCCAAGCGGTATGGCACTTGGAAATGGCCCAAGCTGGCCGAGTGTATGAAATACTTTTTCAACGAAGACTTGGAAGGTGCACACGACGCTCTGACCGACGTGCGCGCGTGCGCCCGCGTGTTCTATCAGTTGCGTGTAGAAGGAGTTATCTGACCAATGCCTAATCCCGCACCACTCAGCCCCATTCGGATCGCCGAGAAAATTCGGAGCCTCAGCGACGACAGCCAGATGATCACGAATACCATCGTCGCCCGCCTCAACGCTATAGCGTTCGAGCGTGCGTTGCAGGCCGGATACATCATGGCCTGCGAAGACCTTGGCGCTCCCCTTCCAATGTTCGTCGATCCGCAGGACATCCTCGTTAACCAGTTGGCAAGTAAGGCAAAATAATGTCCGAAAACTATGACCGTCTCGTGCGGCTGGGTGTGCCTGACAGCGTCCCAGCAGGGCCAATCAACTTCGTGCACCTCTTCGACGAATTCGTCGCCAGCACACCAAAAGTGTGGGGCCACGATAGGTCACAGTCGGTCGGCGCGAGTGAAGCGTTTAGCTGCATTCGGAAGACATGGTTCAGCAAGCGCGGACACTTGTTTGGCTACAAAAAAGACGCCGACCACACCGAAGATTGGGGTGCTGTTCGCCGGGGAGACCTGATCGAGAACTACCACGCCGTGCCCGCGCTGGAAGCAGGATTCAAGCGCCGTGGGATGGAACTGATAATGGCAGGCGAGGGACAGGATACCATTGTCAGGGGCACAACGTCAGCCACGCTCGACGGTCTGGTTATCAATGCGCCGCGTGATGCACTGGCTGAATATGGCGTGGACGACATAGAGACGGATTGCTTTGTGTTGGAGATGAAGAGTTTCGATCCACGCATCGCCATTGCGGAAGAGAAAGCGGTTCACCGGGGACAGGCGACGATGCAGCTTGGGCTCATTCGGGAGACCACCAACTACAAGCCGGTTTACGCCATCATTCTCTATATCCAGTGCAGTTGGATTGACGACATTCGGCCCTTCCCCGTCAAGTGGGACCCCAATGTCTACGATATTGGCAAGCGCCGCAACGAGCGCGTCTTCGAGACGGAAGACCCCTCAGTCTTGGGTCCGGAAGGAAAGATTGTTGGACTGTGCAACTACTGCGAATTCCGCGACGCTTGCGCTGAAGTCACAACGGGACGTGTTCCTGAAAAGCGCAGCGCGCTGGGTGTGAAAGCGGTTGATAAGCAGAACCCTGAGCTCTTGGATGAGTTGAATGAGATGGTGCTTTCAGCCAGCCGTTTGTCACAGCAGAAAAAGAAAGTCGAAGCCGAGCTGGCGGAGGCGAACGAAGGAATCAAGCAGTGCTTGATTGCGCACCGCACCAGCCGTGCAGTGGGAGATGGTTGGAAGGTTTCCTACACAGCCGTTCCCGGGCGTGGGACGCTCAAGAAAAATCTGATGATCGCAGCGGGGCTTGACCCCGACGAATACATCGAAGCAGGACCCGGTTACGACAAACTCACGGTGACCGTGGCCTGACAAGAATTGCCCATGTGGGCATTTGGATGTGTGGTTGCCTGTGGCTGCACCTCCATCATAGACACAGGTGAAACAAGAAACACGAAAGAGAGAAACAATGACTGGAAATGCTTTGACACGCGGCAACGCCAACGAAGTTGCCAACACGGGCGGGGCGTCCTATAACCCGTTCGCCATCGCCGGAGCAGGGGCCAGTGCCTCTGTCTATGTGAAATTCATGGGGACCACCGGCAATTTCACCTACGGTCAGGATGACGAGGAGATCAAGCACGACACCGAGTTTGCCGCTGACATCATGAACAGCGAGTGGAACTGGACCTTCTGGTGGGAGGGCAAGGTGATCGAGACCCGCAAGTCCCGCATCTGGGACGACCCGCGCGGCTTCGACAACGAGCCCGATGATCTGCCGGAAGCCTACGAGGGGGACATGAGCCTCAAGGAAATCCGCGTCGAGCAGGATAACCGGGATACGACCTTCAACGACGGCTGGGGCGTGCAGGCAGTATTCAACATGCGTTCCATCGATGGTAGCGGTTCCGAATACACGTTCAAGCTGAACAACGGCGTCGCCCTGCGGGCATTCCTTGCCCTGCTGGAAGCCTTCGGTCGCCGGTTCCAGATGAACGAAGGGCTCCTGCCCATCGTGAACGTCAGCGCCAACAGATACACGTCGAAGAAGGTGGGTGTTGGAAAGCGCTGGGCACCGGTCCTGAAGATCACGAAGTGGCTGAGCGAGGGTGATCTGATGGACGCGGCTGGGGAGAACCCCGATGCCTACGGCGGACCGACGTCCAACGACGGTGATGCCGGAACCGGAAAGGCCACCGAGCCCGAGGGCGAGGGCGCGGCGGAGAAAACTTCCGAGCGTCCGCGTGGTCGCCGGGGCGGTCGCGGCACTTTCTGAGCCGGGACATCCATATCAAGATAGAATGGTCCCGCTGACGCGGGGCCATTTCGCTTTAGTTTGCCATTGACTTTGCTAACCAGACAGGGTAGTAAGGTGTTAAGGATCAAAACGGAGAGGGAGAATTATCATGCTGCAGCCGACCCCGACAGGACATCAGCTAGGCGTCATCAATCAGGTGCGCGACTGGTATGAAGAGGTTCGGGATATGAACTTCACGGAGTTTCATTTTGGCGCAGATGGTGCCCCCCATGCGAAGCTGTCGGCGGGGCAGGACTTCAAGCTGGGTGGGTTCGCAGGCACCGGCAAGTCAACCATCCTCCCCACGATCATCGAAAAAGTCAGGCTGAACCTTGAGGACGTGACGTTCTGCGCTCCGACCGGCAAGGCGGCAAAGGTCATGGGGCAGAAACTCCGCGCCTTCGGCATCTATTCGATCCCGACAACCATCCACAAATTGATCTACATCCCCCGCGCCGCGCGCGTCGAGGCAATCGACCGGAACATCGCCCGGCTGTCGTCGAACATGCGCATCGCCGAAGAGGCCAACGAAGAGTTGGTCTATAATCTGGCGGGTGAGAAAGTTTCCCGCAGCGAACTGACCCGTGATCTGAACACGCTTCAGACAATGCTCGCGCGCGCGCTGGAAGACGACGACGGCCCATCGTTCACGTTGCGTCAGGAGGAAGAGTTTCCAGAGCGCGTCAAGCTGATCATCGTTGACGAGGCGTCCATGGTTGGCACAATGGTCGCCGACGATCTGGCGAGCTTCGGTCGTCCCATCCTCGCGATGGGCGATCCGGGTCAGCTCCCGCCGGTCAAAGACGACGCTGGGTTCAACATGCAGAAGGCCGATGCTTTCCTCACTGAGATACATCGGCAGGCCGCAGACAACCCCATCATCCATTTGGCTACGCTCGCCCGTCAGGGCAAGGATTTGCCCCTCGGTGATTACGGGAATGGCGTGCGGGTCATCAAGCGCCAGCACGATGATGTGACATACGACGTCGATTACGATTCAATGATCATCGTGGGCACGCATAAGAAGCGCTGGATGGTCACGGCGAAGATCAGGGAGGCGCTTGGTCTCACCGATTCAGGTCCGTCCATAGATGAACCACTGATGATCTGCAAGAACAGCCGGTCGAATCCGGGGCTCGTCAACGGAACCATTGTCCGGAACGTGAACGACTTCGGCGATCTTCAGCGTGGCAACTCCGTCATGACTCTCGACGTCTTTGACGACGAGGCTGACAAACCCTACCGGCTGACTTGTGCGCAGCCGTTGTTCGAGGAGCACTTGTTTCGGAAACGCAACACCTATTCCTCATCGCCGCGCGACGCGTTCAATGCCAAGCGCAATCACCACCACATCGATTGGGCTCACGCCATCACATGCCACAAGGCACAGGGCTCACAGTGGGACGACGTTGTCGTTCATGACGAAAGTTGTGTCTTTCGGAACGATGCTGCGAAGTGGCTCTATACGGCTGTGACACGCGCAGCGGAAAGGTTGACAGTAGTAGTATGACAGAATTCATAGTCGCGAACAGTGTTCGCTGCAAACTCTGCGGAGACAATATCTTCTCAGGGCATCGTCACGACATGGTCGCCTGCAAATGTGGCAACATATCGGTAGACGGTGGACAGGATTATCTTCGCCGCGTCGGTGGTATCGGCGAATATGTTGATACATCCATTGTCATGGACCTCGACGATATGATATTCATCGTTGATGCACTGAAAGACATGCGCGAGTTGCTGTCTGATAGAGCCAACACACACATGATCACCATGTGTGTTTTGAGCATGCTCATGAGCAGAGGCTACATGATCGTGAACACCGGACATGAGCTGAAAAAGCATTTCTTGACATACCACGGTGAAAGTGTTAGAAATGTTGTGGTGTGGGCACTTGACACTGGCCGCACAAACTCAGGGATCGCCAATGCCGTCATTCGGGCGGTCCGTGATGCTGGATTCTTCAAACGCAAAGAAACGTAACCGACAACAACAGGATACTCAATGCCGAATACTCCCGTCGTCGTGGCCTTCACCGGTCGCCGGGGGGCAGGAAAGTCTTCCGCCTCCGCCACTCTCGTTGATCTTGGCTTCAGAGACGTCAAGTTCGCCGACCCCCTCAAGAACATGCTCCGGGCTTTCTTCCAGACCATCCTGATGACTGCGGATGAAACTGAGAGACGCATCGAGGGAGACCTGAAGGAAGTCGAGACTGATTGGTTAGGCGGACACACAACCCGCTACGCCATGCAGATGTTGGGCACAGAGTGGCGCGACCTCATCGACACCGACCTCTGGTCAAAGATGCTGCGTTACCGCGTCACTGAGGGACACGTCGGGCAGAAAGTCGTCATTTCCGATTATCGCTTTCCCCACGAGGGTGTGATCTTGCGTGATCTGGGCGGTGTGGTGGTCCGGATCGTAGGACGTGGTGAGCACGACGACGCCGCTGCGCAGCACATCTCGGAGACAGCCATCGACGAGCTGCCACATGACTTTGTCATCGTCAACGACGGAACACTGACCGATCTCTACGGCGCAGTTACGCTGCTGGCGGAGGAACAGGGGTGGCTCACGTAATTTTCCTCGTTCTGTTGTTGGCTGGTAGTCCCATGTCGGGGAAACATGTTATTACCATTTATTTTTTGTGTGACACAGGCCCCAGCGCAGTTTTAGTGGCGACAGAAGGGTTGTGGGACACAGATGAAATGCCCGATGATTGCCGGATGATAGAGCCAGTAAAGCCCATAAACTTCGCCGAAGTTCAGGAGCATTTCGCGTGGGTAATCACTCCCGACGGTAGACTTGCCAAAGTCGCGCGCGTCTTGCGTGAGAACTATGAGTATGGCTACTCAGCCGGTTTCACAGACTTGCTTTTGATGTGAGAGTGTGATAAACATCTACTGAAGTAACCCGAGGAAACACCCGATGACAATCGCTGCCAAGATCATCGCCGACAGTGTCGGCGTCCACTCCCCCCGCCTCACTACTTTCCAGCTCCGCTATCCTCGCTTCATCCACGCCGAGTTGATGACCCATCGCGTGTTCTCGCGCAATGCGTCGTCGTCGCGCGCGGTGCCGGTGAAGCGGATCATCGCCGATATTCTGGACGATACGGCGATGCCGATCCATTGGGGCAAGAACCAGAAGGGCATGCAGGCGGACGAAGAGAACGATGCTCCTGTCCAGTATCCCATCTACGTGCAGCAGCCAATGGTTCTCCCAACCGGGGCGGTCCCAGATTCGGCGGACAGGCTTTCAATAACACCAACCTTCGAGCGTTGGACAACGTCTGATACCACGGCGGAAGAGGCGTGGTTGCACGCACGCGACCGGGCCATCGAAATGGCACAGGCGTTCGACGCCGCAGGCTACCACAAGCAGATTGTCAATCGGCTCCTCGAACCATTCGCCCACATCAGCGTGGTAGTGACGGCGACCGACTACGACAATTTTTACTGGCTCCGCCAGCACAAAGACGCGATGCCTGAGATCAAGTTCCTTGCAGATGGTATGCGCGACCTTATGAACGCAAGCGTTCCACAGGTTCTGCAGCCGTCCGAATGGCATCTCCCCTACATCACCGACCGTGACTTCCAGATGACGCACGGCAAGTTCGCCTACTACAAGGCGGACGAACGCATCGATCCGTGGACGCTTGAGTTGATCAAATGTAGCGCCGCGCGCTGCGCCCGTGTGTCCTATCTCACGCATGATGGCGACTCCCCCTCCATTGAAGCCGACTTGGCTCTCTATGAGCGTCTGGTGGGTGGTGAGAGGCTGCACGTCTCACCCGTCGAACATCAGGCGACGCCGGATTCATACAAAGACTATGTCTTCGACGGCAACGTGTGGTGCGAGCCGAAGCTGAGCGGCAACCTCGATCCGGGTTGGATTCAGTATCGCAAGCTGGTCCCCGGTGAGCGTTACCGTTACCATCGGGAAGTCGCCTGATGCGCCCGGGGGAATTGCGCACATCGCGCATCCCCGACACGTATCCTGACGTGTTGGGTGTCGTCGTCGAGTGGGAAATCATCAAGAACGACGGCACCATCAGGGGCTACTTCGGTGGTGCGGTTGGGTTCAGCCGGTCCATGTCACATCAGCAGGTAATGGCCGCTATCCGCAAGTTCCAGAAGGATCGGCGCAAAGAATGGCGTGAGGTGTATAAATTCCCTATCAATTTCATTGCCAAATGCCGCAAACCAATTTTGGAAGAATACGCCGATTGGATATTGAATGAAACGTAGTAAAGCAATAGTAACATTCGAGGATTCCGGTAAGAGTGCCGTAATCTGCAGCATGCTTATTGAAAATGGAGACGCCGATCCGAACGACGTTTCTCTCGCTGCTGTTCTTGGTTTGGGAACCCGCGTAATCTATCGCAGTGGGCTTCTGATGGAAATTGGAATGGTTGCACTCGAAGCAATATCGGAAGGTAACAACCCAGACGAAGCTGTATATAACCACGTGAAAGGTGTGTAACGTGATAACCCCAACAAGAGAAGAGCTGATTAGGCTCCGCGAGACCATGGAAATGACGCGCGAGGAAATCGCGGAACATTTCGGTGTCGGAGTATCGACTGTGCGCAGGTGGATCAGAGAGATGAAAATACCTCGCCCCACCCCTCGCAGGCGGAAACGGCACCAGCCACACCTTTCTTCAAGTGGCGAAATCATTGCCCCCATTGACGATGGGCTCACCCTGATGGAGCGGGCGAAACTTTTGCTGGGCAACAGGCTCACCGAAAGTCGCGTGAAGGGATACGTGCTTGACGGAAGACCATCAAACATTCGCCGTATTTTTGACGCAGCAGGGCTTAAAATGAGCGGCAATACGTGACCGTCTGACCTTGACTCGCGGTATGGGTTGACATCTGAATCAGAACCCGATAGGATCAAAAATCTGCTCCTGTCGAGAGCTCCCCAAATCATGAAAATTCCTCACGGCGTGCCTTGCCGCTTGCCGTAAACCGTCCGTTATGGAGAAACCAATGATAACACAGCAGAGCATCCGTGCTCAGATTATCGAGCGCCGCACTTACCTCCGCCCCACCAACAAAGAAGGAACCGAATTCGAAACCCCACGGCAGGCATGGAGACGGGTCATCAATCACCAGAAATGGTTGTGGGTTCGGGCAAAGGGGGAAGACCTCAACACGGATGAGCTGGCAGAATTGGAGGAGCTGTATGGCCTCTTTCTCTCACACAAGGTAACCGTCTCAGGGCGCACACGCTGGTTGGGTGGAACCGAAGTGGCAAAGCGTCGTGAAGCCTCGCAGTTCAATTGCGCCTTCACGACCGTGCAGACCGTTCACGATGTTGTCGATACGATTTGGCTGCTCCTTCAGGGGTGCGGTGTCGGATTCCGTGGCGCTGTTGGCGTTCTCAATGGTTTCGTCGCGCCCATTGACGAGCTGGTAATCATCCGGTCAGAGAAAATCCTCCCCACTGACAAAGACGGGAAGGAGATCAGCGACCCCGCAGTGCGTGGTTGCCCCGACAGCGTCGAATGGTTCGACCGCTCGACTGGCACATGGACCATTCGGGTCGGTGACAGCGCTGAGGCATGGGCGAAGTTTTTTGGCAAACTCCTCGCCGGAAAATACCGGGCGAAGAAACTCATCGTGGACTTCGGAGAAATTCGCCCGGCTGGCTATCGCTTGTCCGGATATGGTTGGATCAGTTCTGGTGACGAGCAGATCGCGAAAGCTGTTGCGGGCATCTTCAAGGTGCTGAACCGTCGCGCCGGAAAGCTCCTCACTGCCATGGATATCCATGATATCGAGACGCATCTTGGAACGATTCTTTCAAGTCGTCGCTCCGCCGAAATCAGCCTCTACGAGTTTGACGGCCCGGAATGGAAAGACTTCGCACTCGCGAAGAAAGATTCCTACAAAGACCCGGAACGCAAGCACCGGGAGATGGCAAACAACTCACTTCTTTTCACACACAAGCCAACACGCCGCCAGCTTACTGGTGTCTTCAAGATGATCACCGAGGGAGGTGGCTCAGAGCCCGGCTTCATCAACGCCGCTGCGGCGACAAAACGCGCGCCGTATTTCCGGGGCGTGAATCCTTGTGCCGAGATTCTGCTGGGCGACAAGAGTTTCTGTAATCTGGTCGAAACGATTCTCTGCCGGTTCAATGGTGACGAAGATGGGCTGCATCGTGCACACCGCATCGTGGCCCGGGCCAACTATCGCCAGACCTGTGTCAACCTCGACGACGGTATTCTCCAGCGCACATGGCACGAACTGAATGAATTTCTGCGGTTGTGCGGCGTGGGGGTTACCGGTGTGATCGGCTGGGAGTTCGCAGACGAGAAAGAGGCATGGCAGGACCTTCGGTCGGCGGCGCACTTTGGTGCAAACGGTATGGCAGACGAGTTGGGCCTTCCACGGGCACAGCTTGTGACCACCGTCAAGCCAAGTGGCACGCAGTCCAAGGCATCCGGACACATCAATGATGAGATTCCAGAAGGTATCCACAAGCCGTTGGGGCGCTACATTTTCAACAACGTAATCTTTCCTGCGAAAGACCCTCTCGTCAACGCTCTCATCAATGCTGGGTATCAGGTGACGCCAAAGATGGACGACGCCACCGCTGTGGTAATCAAGTTCCCGGTCGAATACAACAACATTGATTTCGATACAGTGACTCGTTCGATCCGCCGCGAAGACAAGACGTATAAGGGCCACGGTGACTACGACATCGAGCAGTATGACGAACAGGTTGAAGTTGAAGTCAACTTGGAGTCTGCTGTTGACCAGCTTGATCGCTATAAGCTGTTGATGGACCACTACGTCGATCACAACTGTTCCATCACCATAAGTTACGACCAGACTGAGGTGCCAGATATCATCGACTGGTTGATGTCTAATTGGGACAGCTACGTCGGTGTGAGCTGGCTCTATCGCAATGATCCATCCGTTACTGCGGAAGACCTTGGCTTCCCGTATCTGCCACAGGAAGTGGTAGACGAGCGGACGTTCCATGACTACACTGCGTTGCTTGGTCCGGTCAAATTCCGGGGCACCGACGTTGACGAAATGCTGGACTTGGACGATTGTTCCTCGGGGGCCTGCCCAATCCGGTAAACAAAATCCGACACAATACCCGATAACCCGCACAACACAATAAGCTAAATCTGATACATCAAACCAGATCAAAAGCAACTTTTGATATAGGGAAGCGGATCAAAATGTCTGACGAGGTGGGTTTCGTCATCATCAAGGGCCACTACTATTGCTCTTGGTGCGAGGCAGCGGCTGACTTTATTGAGGAACGGGGCTTCACACACGTGACGCGTGTTGTGGGCCGGGACAAACTCATGGAGGAAGGGAGTCGGGCACGGATGTGCACGGTTCCAATCATCTATCATGGGGTCCATTTGGTGGGAGGTCATAAAGAGCTCATTGCCTATCTCAATGAAATCAGGGTTGACATCCCGACAGGATAACTGTATACCCACACATGTTCACGTTCGCGTAGACACGGAGGAGTTCGCATGCCTACCACCGATCCGGCAAAAATGACGAAAGACTTTGGTCTCCCGTATCCGGCTCAGGAGATCGAGGAGATGGCGGCTGACGTCTATTTCAATCTCCAGCGTTTGGTGTGGTCTATCAAGGATCGTCAGAGCGGACGCGTGGCCGCTCACGCCACCTGTGTGGTCTTCCTGTTGCCTGTCACGTTCGTGGCGAATCCTGCCGGGCGGGCACGTGTGATAGAGACGGGACACAAAAACGTTCATGCGTATGTGCGGGGACCTTCTCCATACGTGTTTGATGAGCACACTCCCGCTGGCTGGTATGGCACGGCGGAAGACGCGGGCATGGTTCGCGTGACCTACAACCCAAAAAAAGCGCCGACGTTCTTTCGGCTGGACAATAAGGAACCCATCAACAGCGCAATCGCTTGTGCCATGCTCGCCCACGATGGCGTCCCGGTGGTATGGGCGCTGAGCCCCACATGGACAAAACCAAAAGAGAGGTAATATGGCCCACCACGGTAAGAAAATGACCGCCAAGGAGCAGAAGCGCTACCTTGAGATGGAGAAATTCAAGCGGCTGCGTGGTGTGGATCGCGTTGAACGCCTGCCCATCAAACTTCTGTCCGTCTTCGCGCAGGCTCCCACATACGGTTCCTACGACGCCGCAGGGCTCGACTTGGCGGCAGACCTGTCGCTGCACACAACCGGCCTTACGGCGTTGGTCAAGAGAAAACAGCACAGCGCCGATCATCCTGACAAATTCATGGTGAGAATCTACCCCGGCGAACGCGTGCTGGTGCACACAGGTGTATCAATGGCGGTGCCGCCGGGACATTACGGTCGGGTCGCACCACGCTCTGGCCTCGCCATGAAGAGTGGCATCGACGTCCTCGCAGGCGTCATCGACTCAGACTATCGCGGTGAGGTAGGAGTGATCCTGATCAACCACGGTGGAGCACCCATCGAGATCAAGCACGGCGACCGTATCGCACAGCTCATCATCGAAAAAAGCGCGTCTGTGATCGTGGAAGAGATCAGCGAATTGCCACCGTCGAAGCGCGGTGAGGGGGGCTTCGGCTCGACGGGAACATAACATGTGGTTCTTTGTCGTCCTTCTTTCGGGGCAGGTGTTCACGTCCTCGCTGGTCCTTACGGACACATCCGCCAATTCGAAAACAGTTTGCATCGGCCTCATGAACGCTGCATACAATGACATGCACGCTTCATACGACAGAAATTTATACGGCATCGCGACTAACGATGGAGCGATACACCGTCGGCACGAATGGGAGTTCAAATGCGTGAAATGAAACCAATCCCCGTAGCAGCAGCGAGGAAGATCGCCAAGGTATATGGCTACGATCAGGTAGTCATCATCGCGCGTCGCGTGGGTGCAGACCCAGAGCCTTTCGGAGAGCACGTGACGACCTACGGTGTGAACAAAGCTCACTGCGACGCCGCCGCCAAAATTGGCGACCACCTGAAGTTCAAGGTAATGGGATGGCCCCGGGAGAGGGTTGTCACACATGAGGGACGGGGTGAATTCAACAAGAATCCCGACCCCGCTGACGCGGGCACTACCGGGAAGCGTCTTCCGATTGCCATCTGGGACAAGGATGAGGCAGCAGCGTGGCACGCTTCTGATCTGGATGTTCAGGACGCATGGGATGCGTATGCGGAAGACGAGGCGCGGTTGTTCAATGATGAGGCGTATGGTCCTGATCGCAGCACGCACACACTGCATCAGTGGACGCCGCCGATGACGTTCTCACAGTGGCTTGATCGTGCTTGAAGACAGTGAACTTGTTGCGGTTGACGCTCACTTCAAGGCACGGAAGGAAGCTGGTGATGCCGGTGCTGGTGGACAGAAGTTTCTGGTCCACTCGATATGGGCTGTGAGAAACCTTGTTCGCGAAAAGAAAGCGGGCGGGGAGAACGAGCCCTTTGAAGATTGGGACATTGAAAAAATCATCGCTGCAGGGACAGGTGGCCCCGTGCATCTTTGATCACTGAGAGACGTTGTCGTTTCCTCTTGCATCGATGCTGTTCTGGAAGCTATCCAAGATCGTTCCCACGACCTCAAGTTTCTTTGAGCAGTCCGCGTGAGCGGCATGCAGATCAATGATAAACAGATTGATTTCTGGCATGTGTGCGGTCCCGTCAGGGATCGTGGGGCTCTTTGAACAGTTCATGAGATACGCTGGCACCTGTGGCGTCACAGGAACTTCACGCGTAACAACAGTCTGCTCAGTCGTCGAGCACGACGACACCATCAACGCTACCAAGAGCATTGAGAGTGACGCGGAGAGAAGGGGGAACCGTCTCATCATTACCTCCACGGAGCGCATTGCGCCGGATTGCTGCATAACTTGCGGCGAGTTCTTCTGCCTCGACCCGCGCGACGTCGGCGATGACCAATGCGGCGTCCGCCTGTTCTTTCAGAAACTCCTGTGTCAGGAGCTGTTCGTTCAGACCACTCACCTCGAATTCGAGCACCATCACACGCGCCTCAGCCTCAGCCTTGGCGTTGATGAAGTTCATTGCCATGATGCCGAAAGTCAGCGCAGCAATAGCAGCTCCGATATACAGCAGGTTCTTCGGAGAAGAAAACAGTCCGAGTGCCATTCCGATCATGATCGTTTCCTATTTCTTGAACATCTTCGCAATGCCACCGTTGTAATCGACGGAAGAAGCGCCGATGTAGGTCAGCACCACGAAGGTAGCCAACGAGATAAGCGCCCGCACAGCTACCTCAGCGAGGGGGAGTGCAGCGACCGGTGTGAAGAACACCATTATGACGGACGACACCAGACAGAAAGCTGTGACGCGATGAACGAATGTTCTCCGTGCAGACCGACAGACCGGCTGTGCGGGTTTGACAGTTTCTTCAGCCATGGTCTCAATCCTTATACAGCAATGATGTTCTCGGGTCAACCCCCGAGTCAAATTCCATCGGCTCGTCGTCGATGGGATGTGCAAAATATCTTTCCGCCGAGGCGCGGCAGTGGTTTTCCTCGAAAATTACGAAGACTTTGTCCAACAACTTTGCGAATGCCCGCCAGAAGCGCTGGGGAGCCCGCTGAGTGATGACAGCGTATCCTACGTGGGCCGACACCGTGTGATTATACCCTGCCCCTACGGCCCAACTCAGGGCCCGGGAGCACCGCGCGTATCCGTTCATCGTTCTGCGTCTTCTTTTTGTGGTTACAGGCAATGATCTCTCCCATTACCCTAAATGTCAACCCTTTCGTCAGAACAGGCTATCGTAAATGTGCCACAAGCGATGCCCAACACGCTGGAAGAAGTTCAAGTCGCCGTGACCGTGGCCACGCTCGTCCACCTGCGGCACATCCTTCAACGGCGTATCCGTTGGATCATCGACGGCGAGCGATCTCGGCTTGGGAACCGGAACTGGCGACGTGAAGACGTCGTCGTTCGTCTGGTTGCTGACATCGCCGAGAAGCGAGCGCATGTGGGCCATCGGAAACGCCGGGCCGGGGTCGGTCTTCCACCCGCGTGTATCGATCTGCCGATGGCTGACAATATCTGTGATGCCATACTCTTCGATCAGGATGCGTGTGAGGCGTTCGACAGCTTCGAGCTGCGGCTTCGGATACATTGGCCAGTGCCAGTCGCCCGAGCCCACGCGAGGGTCTTTGGTTTTGATCGTCTGCTGGACCTTGGCGGCGGAGTGATTGCGACCGTTCGAATCCTTGAAGCTGCCGTCGGCCTGCATCTTCAGATATCCGGGGTTGACGATCTCGATGCCGATGGAATGGCTGTTGAGCCCCTTCACGCCGTTGTAGATCGACGGACCAGCATGCCACGCCTTCACGTCGAAGGGCACGAGCTGTGTGATGGTGCCGTCTGTGTCCACGACAATCTGTGCGCTGACCTTTGTGCCCCGCGTCGAAAGAGTTTTGATAGCGCCCGCCGCACGCCACGAAGCTGTGTAGTGCATGACGATAAACTTCGGGGTGATCTTTCCCGACTTGTTTGGCGAGACGACTTTGTTTACACCGTCGAGCCAGCCATTGGTGATCATGTTGATTTCCTTATATGCTGTTATCGGAACGAGAAACTTCCAACCACGCGGAAAGTGCACTGACGAATATAAGGTGGATTACGTCGTTTACATGATCCATTGTGAAGTCTCCGGCACACTGAATATTACCCGTGCCATCTTTGACTACGATGCTGTGTGCGGAATCCACCGCACTAAGGAACAGGTGCATACCATCCTCACCACCATTAATGGTGACCAAGTCATCAGTTGATGCTGCCGCCTGTGTATCTACTGTGTGCCACGAATGTGTCACCGTGATGATATCTGTAGCCAGCGTGAGGCCAGCACCGGCTGTCGTCACCAATTTTTTCCACACATAATCACGCGTCTGAGCCGTGGACACTTTACGGCTGTCGTTGCTCTGGTCACCATGGTGCATTTCTGTTCCGTCCAGCGCGGCTGCTGCTGGAAGTGTCGAAATTTCTTTGTTAGCCATTGTCTTTTAGCTCCTGTTAAACTGAAAGGCTGGCGCTGTGAATCCAGCAGTGTAACGCGCTACGCCTTTGGTAATCCGGACACCCGCCATGTGGGCGTCAACCTCACGCTCAACTCCGGCACCAAGCCTCCGTGCACCGATGATAACGTCCGTTGAGGTATTGTCAAAGAGAGCCGTTGTGCTCATATTGAGCACCACACCCCCCAAGTCACCGTCCACAAATACTCTTCCGTTGATACCCTCACGAGTGAATGCAACATGATGCCACGCACTATTGAAGAAGTTACCAACAGTTATTCCATCAGTATCAAAATCATAGTTAGCATTGAAATTGTTTGAACCCGTGGTCGAAATAAACATCACAACTGTATTCTGGGTAACATCATACTGGAAACTCCAGCCGCCCTGCGACCCGGTGTTGTTCCATTTCGTAAACCACGCAAATGATGCCCCCGGTTCAGCCGTCATGCGGGTCCAAAATTCAACAGTGAAGTCTCCGTTGCTGAAAAAGTGTTCGCTACTAGCACCGCAGTCTATATAATCGCCAGTTCCGTCTAAATCAATAGACGCGTTACTGAAGTTTTTGATTACCGAATCCTGAACAGTGTGTCCGTTTGTAACCAAAGTGTGTCCGGTTGCAGACAAGTCCGCGAACGAAGTGGAGCCGCCGGGCCCATCAGGCTCGACCAGCAACTTGACACTGGAGAAGTCGGGATCAAACCGGTGAAGTATTGCGTCTGATCCTGCCTGCTGATCTCCACTAAGCAGCAACACATCGATACTGCTCTGCTGATCTCCCGACAACAAAATACTGTCGTTGAAGGTAGGTGGACCACCACTCCCCGAAGCTACGAGACCCATACGCTGAAGAAGACGACTCATTACGCCACCGTGCCGTGGGAGCCCTGCATGATCCACTCATTCGTGCCACGCTTGTAGATGCTCACACCTTCATACCGATTATTGATCGCTGCACCACCTGCGGAAACACCATTTACGGTCACGCCTGTGTCACCAGTCACAGTGGTGACGCCCGCACCAAACTGTGTGATGGACATGATAGTTCCAATATCGTAAGCAACACTGGCGTTCGTCGGGATGGTCAGCACGTTGGCGGCACCGTTGTTCATCTCTACGATGCCTTCTGCGTCGGGCAGCGCGAGTGTGTAGGTCGTTCCGGTCTGTGTGTTGATTCCCGTCGTGGGTGTAATGTTTGCGTCTTTGACGACGTCCCACTCGTCGGTGGCTACTTTGATGAGGACAAGCTGTTCATGCTGTGTGCCCATGATCAGATCGTCAAGTGCATTCAGCGTCACACCGGGACCGTCTACAGTCACGGTGCCAGCACCAGTCTCCGCGATGCGCACAACCGAACCAATGGCGAAGGCTTCACTGGCATTCGTTGGAACGGTCAAGGCAAACGGCGAGGCGTTCGCGCAGCGAACAACCTTGTCTACATCGGTAAGAACGAGCGTGTAGGACGTTCCGGTCTGATTGTTGACGCCCAGCGTGCTTGCCCCTGCGCCTGTGATATCCTTGATCACGTCCCATGTGTCTGTTGCCGTTTTGATAAGGATTCCAGTCTCACCAGCGGTTCCAAAAATCAAGTCATCTGGTGAGTTGAATGTGACACCGCCACCAGCAATCGTGACTTCTCCAGCGGCCACCTGCCGAAGAACAATCTGTGTTCCAATCGGGAACGCAACCGAAGCATTCGTCGGGACGGTCAGAGTGATAGCAGCCGCATTGTCCAGCCGAACCAACGCGCCTTTGTCTGCCAGAACGAGCGTGTAAGTTGTGCCGGTCTGGTCATTGATCGCGAAGCTGTTTGGATTACGCGGCTCCCAATTGCCAGTGCCGTTGATCCAAGTCAGAACCTGCAAATCGTCGGGTGCGGTTGTAGATGTATCCACATCGGACAAAGTATCGATTGATCCACCAGACGAGACTGCGCCCAGCAATGCTATATTGGTGCCGTCGGCACGAATGATCGCCGTCTCGCCGATAGCGACCAGCACCGTGTCGCCCGAGCCGTGTGTCACGGTTACAGCGCCCGCTCCGGTGCCCTCGTTCTTCACGAAGAAGATTCTGGAGGTAGCGACGGGAGGCGAACCAACAGTCGTGGGCACAGTGAGATCGCGCGCCACGGCGTGACCGCTGCAGACCATAACACCGTTGTTCACCAACTCACTTTCAATGAGGGTGTGGTTGCCGGATGTCAAATCGACGGCAAGTTCCTTGTGGAAGGAATCCTCAAGCGACTGAATAGCGTCGTTGAAGAGGAGATACTTGTTGTTATCTCCTTCCGCCATCAGATCAATCTGAAGGGCTGGGGTCTGTGAAAGTGGCATTTAATTCTCCGTGATGTAACCTTGTTTACGCTCAAACACGTGGTGAAGTCAAGCAAAAGCGTTTTATGGGATAAGCACAGCTTCGCTCTTGAAGCCGCGCCCGACCTGACCGCTGATCTGGTATACGACCATATTGATATCGTCGGTGAGAGAGATAGATGCGGTAGACAACTCGGCGGCAGTATACACTCTGGTTGGAGTGAGAAGCACATCAAGCAATTCAAATGTAGTTACATCTGCAGGATTGAATGCCGCGTGTGCCCCCGCCCCCGTCGGCAACAAAAATACCTGATACAGCTCAGTATCTTCTGCCAGTGGCACCGGTTCGACACCAGCCCCAGCCATATTCCAAGCACCACCGACGCGCGCGCGGCGGGTCCATGTGACAGTAAGATCGCTGCCGTCGTCTGTGCGCTTGTAATTGTTGACCGCCCACGGCATGAGAGACCGCCCTTCAAGAACGAGAGACTGTGTCGGTGCGGACGAAAGAGTTGCTCCCGACGATACCGCTCTAAAGAAACGCGTGGACCCCAACGCGCCCAACTCGTGGAGAGGCACCTCAATAGCGCTATCCTTGATAAGAATGAAAAAGGCTCCAGAAGAGTGATCGCTAACCACGTAATCCGTTCCACGCAAACCCCGGCAGAGGTTGGTCAGGGTGTATGATCCATTCGGGTTTGCCACAACATCCTGAAACTGAATGATCTCCGCTGTGCCTGTGGATGGATTGAAAATAAGAGCCCGGTTCGCACTGGAATTAATGATCTGCTCGCGAGTCACAGAGACCACGTCTCCCTTATCGAGACCCAACACGATTGTGAGCGAGTTGTCTCTGTCTGTGGTCCAGAGCGAGCGCGGTGGCGGCAGTGTGCCCGACACAACTCCCCACGTAACATCCGTGTCCAGTGTCGCTGCGCTGAGATAGTTTGCGCCATCGTCGGACTGGAAGAGCTGTGCTGCAACCCACTGATCAGAATCCGCTCCCGCCGCGATGAAAACGCGCGAAGCAGTCCGGTTGACGTCATGAAAATCATAGAGCAACGGAATGTCGATAGTGAAGAGCTGCGTAAAGACAGGCGTTACGATACGATTCTGCGGGACGCTTGAGATGTTGATCGGGAGAGAGGAAACGAACGTGTGAACCGGGTCGCCTGCGCGAGTCAAAATGAATTCGATTGAAAAGTCAGCACCCATAGTTGCCGTGGCAATGCGCTCCACTGCAATCCGAGACTCGTCGAACACAACACTGATCAGATCAGTTGGATCAAGATCGGCGTGCGCCCACGAAAGTTTCGTTTTTGCGCGATCCCGTGACAACCATCCAAGGTAGAGAATACGCTGAGCCGCTACCTGTGCATCGTTCTCTGCCATAACCATAGGAAGCTCGATGTTCTGTTTGGTTACAGAGAACATTGTGTTGACCGGGTTGGCAATACGTCCAGCCCGGGACGCTCCGGTCTGGTAATCCCGGTTCCGATCAATGAATGTGATGTTGACTTCCTGCGGCAACTCATGATCTGGACGGCGTGTCTCCAACCAATTCACGTCGCCTGTTGGTCCCTTTACCGGCCCCAATTCTTTCTCGGTGATTGTGCGCACGGACGCCGTCTGTCTCTCGGAGAATGCGAGCGACCAATCAGTCTCGATGCCGTCCACAAGAAATGGCAGAACCAACTTGTCCATGGACTGCCGCGCGCTGGAAGGCCGTGCGATAGTGAAGCCATACACAGTGTCGGTGTCCGGAACGCCGGAGACATCAAATTCATCAGCAGCCATCCCCGCGCGTGTGCACAACGACGCAAGGACAGAAGACAATTTTGTAGACCCAGCGGCGGCTTCGTCCGTAGACCGGTTCAATGCAATGAATGTAGGAACGTCGCTAAACCACGTGAGGATGGTGTCATTGATCGAAATGTAAACCTGCGCCGTGTTTGATGCGCTGGCGGTGAGGATATCCGTGTGCACAAGCTCGACGCCGTTGAGAATATTAAATTCTGTGACGTCATTCGCATCGGCCCAAGAGACACGTCCGTTCGAAGTTGTGGAATTCTGGAAGCCGGATTCCGGGCCGGGTGCGGGATGGGTGGTGTCCACCGCATACGACAAATCTCCGCTGTCAGTATATTTCTTAACATGCCCCGCGCCCCCATCTTCGAAGAAGAGCAACGTGCGATTAGTGACTGTATCGTATATGACATTGCGCACGGTCATCGTGCCCAGCAAACCAGTAGCGATGACATTCTTGTGAACGAAATGAACCAAAGAACCACTGGTCAAACTGTAACTTGCGGTGATGGCATAGAGTGTCCAGTTCGTGCCATC
>SDBT01001319.1_pt1 | contig 43353 bp, 85 predicted proteins | sample 2277101 | NCBI WGS metagenome assembly SDBT01 (sample SAMN10404973, study PRJNA504765) | marine sediment metagenome | isolation source: marine sediment core GS10_PC15, 103 cmbsf | place: Arctic Ocean: Southern Knipovich Ridge | collected 2010
CATAGGGCGCACGTTCTTGCTTAACCAAGAGTCAGAGGTCATATCTGCTTTTAAACGCTCTGTGAGCTCTCCCTGTGCCTTTAAATAGAACTCCTCTGCTGTCTTAGCAAACTCATTCTTTAACTTGCCCCTCTCTTCCTTATTGGTTACTATCTTATCAATCGCATTTCCAGCACTATCAATGAGTTCTTTGTTGAAGATCTTTAGTAGTCCCATATTTCAATCTATATTTTAGTTCTTTATTTTCAGCGTTGCACGTCTCTTTCTCTAGCTTTAAAAAGTATATAGTAGTGTTCTTCTCTGACAGTTCCTTGCCCCTGCTACAGTTAGATATACTTACTATTATAAATATTAAGCTTAGTATTATTATTATTAGCCATCTCATTCGTAATATGTTGTGTCTAGTTCTATTAATAATGAATCGTTCTCCAATAACTGCTGAAGATAATACTTTAGTACCATAATATCATAGTCTATGCTGTCTATCTGTGTTGCTTGATACTGCTGTGCACTAGTCGTTAGCCCTATGCTTAACAAGAATACGAAGCATATCTTTAATATCTTGGACATTGCTTTCAATGTTGTCGATTTTATTGTTAATTAATGGTACGTTAACCGTCTTTAAGTCCGCCTCTATTGAGCCCACTCTAGCCTCCATGCTATTTAGCTTATATTGAGCACCGCCTATAGCCACACCAACGATAACGATGGCTATAACATCTTTGATGGATAACCTAATCTTTTTTAATTCCATTCGCCTTCGTCTTTTATTGTTAAAAATATCTTCTCATTCTGTAATGTATTCCATAGGTTCTTATACAGCTTAGTATAAGCCTTTACGCTATCTGTTATCCCATCAGGGCTAAACCCAGAGCCTACTAATATGCACCCGTCAGTGTCTTTCCCTGTATTACCCACATGGATATATACATTCTTAAAGTCTTTTACATTGCACACTTCCAAATGAAAGGTAAACCAGTGATACTTATCCCTATACTTCTGCGTTAAAGGAGTTGTTAATTCGTAAAGCTTAACCTCATAGCGTCCACTAGGTATCCTAGTCTCACCCTTTACCTTGACACTTCTATACTCATCTTCGTAAGTAGTACACTCGTACTCACAGTCTATAAACAAGAGCCCTGTGGTTCCTGCGTCTGAGGTTTTAAATCTTCTAAGTGTTAGTTCCATCTCTATCTAATTGATCTTTAAAATCTTGTACCTTCGTTTCCCCTACCCTATGCCTAATCTTGTTTTTTAAGTTCCTGGGTAGGTATTTTAATACGTTCTTTTGTATGGTCATGGAGTAAACGCCATCTTCTATGATGGGTTCAATCCACCTAGTAGCTACTGTGCCGTGATCCCTATTCAGACCAGCCACTATCTTCGCATCTAACTTGTTAAACTGAACCTCTGTAAGCCCTTCTATGACTATCATTGTATGTTGAATTTCTCAATGAAGAAATTATTATAAGCTGCCAAATCTGCCCCTGTTAAAACGGTATTGTGAACTAATACCTGTTGTATTAAATCCCTACCCCTGGTTGCTGTGCTGGCATTTGAAAAGCCACCTATACCAGTATTGGCAGCCGTCATAGTATTAACAGTTGTGTCATCTTGTACGTCCAATACTCCGTCTATATATAACTTTAACCCATTAACAGTGCTAGGAACGTCAACGCTTACAGTGATTAGCTTCAAGCCATATTTTAAAATAGCTCCATTTAGAGCTGTAGGACTTATAATAGCAAAAGCCTCAATACGAACAAAGCCCCCTGCAAACTCATCTGACCCATCATGGAAATTTCTTATTAAGAAAGAAAAGCCCCCTGTAAATCCAAATACATAAGCATTGCCAGATAAATTTGTTGTTTGACATACAATAAACACCGTAAAAGGTGGCGTTAACTGATGTGTAGATTCTAAATGAGCAAAACTGGCTGTCGGGTCATACTGAACAGCAGTGCCTACACCGTTATAGCTGTCTATTTTTAACGGCTGGTTAGCAGCAGTCAACTGTATAGCATGATCATCTTGACCGCTATCATCATCCCATTGGCTCATCTTATTATTAGCATCTACAGTGGAGTTTTCATCTAGCCGAAGCACTATGCCTGAATTAAGCGGTAATGCGCTAACAGTTATCAGGTTAGTCTTAATCACGGTATCTCCTTGATTCCCTACATTGGAAGCAGAAAGAGTAACGGTAAACGTGCCAGTCTCGGTATAGATATGTGTAGGGTTCTGCGTACTTGACGTATCACCATCGCCAAAGTCCCAGCCAAACTCAGTAGGGGATTCGTCTGTAGTGTCGGTAAAGGTGACTATCTGCCCAATAGTAGGTTCATCGTCATCAACGGTAAAGTTTGCCGTCATGTCAGCAACACCAGAGGAAAGGCATGTATAAGCACCACCGCTTTGTATGATAGGGCTCAACGGATTATTAGCATCTGTGATAGTGACCTGAGCTAAGCCAGTATCTACCGATGAGTTGATAGTAGTTGTTACCTGTACCGTTCTGTTTATATCGGTCATGCTAAATTGGTTAAGTTTTTAGTGGTTGAATCTACCACCTCTGCCAAGTCTCCTGCACTCCTGCTGACTGTGTGCTCCCTGTTATCATCGAAATTGGTATTGACCTGTTGGAACTTAGTCTCGTCCTGTATTACCCCTAGCTTAGCTGTGGTTGTCACATCGCTTTGTAACCTGATCAAAGCAGTGTTCCCACTGATAGTGATAGAGTCAAAACCCACTTTAGCAGGGTTGTTGTATTTGTTCATCACAGCACCGCCTATGTCAGTTAACACAATAGCGATACCTGAGAACTGAGACAGTGCCACAGCAGATCCGTTTATATCTGTATAGGTAAATAAAAATTCCTTGTCTTCACTCCTGAATATCTTTTCCATATTATATGTTTGTCCAGTTAGTATTGTAAGTTACAGATAAGCTTTGTCCTATCTGGTTTAATTCTGCATCACTTAACGCCCTATTGTAAACAGCGAACCTAGCAACGTCTATAGATGCCTCTTGTATTATAGACACATTTCTAAACGCTCCCAAGGTAAAGAAGTCTAAAGTAAGAGTCCCTACGTCTTGAGCAGCATCTATCTCTATAACCCCATCGAAGTATGTTTTAACGGCTGTTCCTGCATGCCTGGTCGTGATGATCATAGGGACACTAGCTGGCTCTCCTGATCCGTTAGCATTGCCTAGTGAGCCTGAGTCGTCTCTCCTTTGGTCTTGTATAGCGTCCAGCCCATTAGAAAATAATAGCCTGCTAAAAGGATTCACAGCCGATGAGCTGGCAGCCATCCAGTAAGTATTATCACCTGTAAAGTCGTTAAGGTCAGCAACCATCACAACGGTGAAAGACGGATCGTCACCATCAAAGACACCCGCCAAAGAGTCTGCTTCCATCCAATCATCAGTACCATCAAACCTGATAGTAGGCTGTCCGTTAATACCGTTAGCGATATAGGTAGGCTGAAACCCTGGTGTCGATTGCCCGAAGTCACCCAGAGAAGGCACAGGATCACCATCGTCTAACCCTAAGTTGATAGGGTTAAAGTCAGTCTCTATACCTGATATATCAGAGATAGAAAAGTCTCCATTTGCAAATGTCTGCGTCATATTTATATCTATTCCTATCATCAATCGTCTGTCTCGTCTTCTATCGCTTCCCCTGCGTCTATTATTGCTTCCATCTGTGCAGCCGTATAAGCTGTGTAAGAAGAGAAGATAGCAGGCACCACGTCTTCTGTTTCAAACATCACCTTATCTACCGCATCATGCGTGATGTGCTTCTCGTTAATATTTATCGACCTAGCTACCGCATGGGCAGTCATCGCCTCTGTTACATCGCCACTAGGGACAAATATGTATTTCATGGGGAGTCATTTTATGGTGGTGTATCTAATGTTAAATCAGCAGCTTCCATAGCTGTCATAGCAGCATTATTGCCATTAATCACATCTAAATAAGTGGGGAAAGTGCTATCTGTCGCTCTCCACATAGAAACTATATTGCCCCCTGTGCTTAAGCTTGGATACATAGCCTTTCTTCCATTGTTATAAATCTCATCTACCTCTGTCTGTGTTAGTTCCGTATCGTAAAGTAAGGGCTCATATAAGTTGCCTGTATAAAAAACAGAGTTTAATGCGTTATTCCTGCCGAAGTCTAAACTAACCCCTGTCACCTCCATGCCGTGAGTAGCTGTCACCTCGTCTTCCTGAAGTACGCTATCTACATACATCTTCATCTCTGGGAACGTACATACAAAATGTTTCCAGTTACCATCGTTCACCGCAGCATCACTGAACACATTGAAGTTGCCCCCTGTGCTGTTTTGTATTCTAAACCTCATCAAGGTAGCCTCTATGATGATTCGCATCTCTCCATTAAAAGCACCCCCTGCACGTACCTTAGATATAACATATCCGCTTGAATCGGTACTCTGAATCCAGAATACCCATGACCCTACAGCTTGCGTTATATCTCCTATAGCAGCATACTCATTCCCGCCACCAAAGAGAATACTCTTCTCTCCCAGGCGGAACTCTGCGCTGTTATCTTGAGCGTAATAAGGCGTTATGTCAACCCCTGCTTCTATCATGCCGATCCTTCATAAACCATTATGGAGCCACTTGTTAAAGTGACTGCTGTTACATCTAGGTAAAGAAATGTCTTCTCTGGCAATGTCTCGCCATCTAAAGAGTTAGTCCCTATGCTAGAGTTGCCTACAGTTATTGTATCAATCACTGCTTGCTGAACTACATAGATAGCAAATCCTTTTAAGCTAGCATGCGCTGCTGTATCACTTATGTAGTGATTCTTTGCTGGCACTTTAATGCCGTGACTTAATGTGTTAGTACTCATAGTTTATTTATTTATAACGTAATCTAATTCCGTGTACATTCCAGTTGTTTGCCCCACCATCTACAGTCACCCCTACACCGCAGAAGTCACCAGCAGCAAGGCTGGTAAATACAGATGTAATATCTATAGCCTCAAAAATACCTACTGTATATGAGATAGCTATTGTAGCGTTAGACTCTGAGTGATTGTCGAAGTCCTCGCCTACCCCTCCATAGGTAGATATTAAATCATAGGTAGTAGATGTTGTAGCATCAGGGATGACTATCAAGTCCAAAGATACTGTAGAGGTGTAGTCTAAGGGAACAGCAAAGGTAAAGTTCTCCTTTACCGAATCGACTGCTGTCTGCGTTATGTGCTCTCCGAATACTACCGTCATGCCCTCTCCTGTGATAAAGTATATCTCTTTATTGCCAGAAGATTTAACGAACCAGTCTGTACCGTCAAACCTATAGTCGTTATCAGTGTCTTTGTCGCTTAATGTATAAGCCTCTTGTGGTGTTTGGTTCACCCATGTGTCACCAGTGCCGTCTAATGTTAAGTCGCTAAACTGTACTACATCGTTATGGTCTGCTCCATCCCACGCTGAATTTACAGACGTACCAGAGATGTCTATAAGTAAATACCTATCGCCTAAGCTCTCTGTAGGGGGTGGTAGACTGCCATCTACTAAGTCTATTACAGGCTTCAGCCAGAACCTTTCTGACCACGTTAGATCAGAGTTAGCATCCTTGATAAGCTCTGTGTTTTCAGCAGCTATGCTAAAATCTTTAGGAACGTGTAGTTCGCTATTTGGTATTGCCTTATGCCAATTCTGGGGATCCACTTATTATTCGTTTATTTGGGATTAGAAAAACTTCGTATGTGCTAGACATGGCTACATCATTCTCGCCTGCCTCTGCCAGTACTTTTATATCTGTTAACTCTTTAACTACTAAAGGAGCACTGTAAAATTTCTGCTTAATACTTGAGCCTGTTGTATGGACATTAGATATGTCTCTTACCTGAAAGACAGAGCCAAAAGCCCTAGTCACAAGAGTAGCTACGCACGTTGCTGCCTGCTTTTTGTTTAAAGAAAGAGTCCACGAAGTGATTAGTCCTGTAAAGTCTTTAGGGATAGTAAACACACTCTGTAGGCTCCTGTTATTACCTATCACTATACACGCCCTTATCTCATTATTGTTGTCTGGCACACCAGCAGTGAAATTATTATTCTCATTTACGCTTATATTCCCTAGTGGTTCAGGGGCAGTAGATACAAATGCAGATGCTACCCCCATCCACTTCCCAGGTAATTGAACAGGAGTTGTCCCTGTCAAGGTAACTTCTTCTACCTGTATTCTCATATCCTTATCATACCCATCTACTATCACGTTCATAGTGTCTTCGCTACGATCACTGACAATGAAATAGTTAAACCCTGTTGCTAAAGAAGTCCTATCTGAAAAGGTATAATCACCACCAAAAGCCCACACCGTCTCTTCTACGTTAGCATCTAGGTCTCCATTGACAGCGAACTTATGCCTATAGGTAAACCCTTGATGTCTTCCCATAGCAATCTGTATGCCGAAGTCATGCGTATTATTCTTAAGTAAGAAATCTGATGCGCTCATTTGGGTATAAAGATTCCTGATTTCTTAAATGTGGTTCCTATCTTACACTTGAACAAAGGGTAGTCATCAGAGTTCTCGTCTAAGAATCTTATCATCTTATCCTTTAGTAAAGTAGCTTGCCTGAATGTCTCTCTTCTATAAGCTGCTAGCTTAGCAAAGCTCACCTCTGTGCTGAAGTCGTCCAGGTTCTCCCTCACCCCTAGCGAGGCAGTCTGTATTCCATTCTCATAAGTGACCTCGAACTTAACATAGAAATAAAGAGAAGGCTTTATAAAGTCTGCTAGAAGAGTTGTATTTAACGCTGTGAGCGTCCCTGCATCGTTCTGAGACACTATCTCGTCAAATAGATCCTGACCTAACGCTGGACGTACATGGGTCTGCTCAGCGATGTCTATATACAGATCCTTAAAGATAGACTCATCTATGCTACTATTAGAATATGCATTTGCTATTACCTCTTGTTTAGTTACTAACATTAAAGTCTACATTTGAGTCTACAAATTGATCTCCTCTTCCGTCCTCAATAGGGTCTTCTCCTAACTGTTCCCTAGCTTCGTTTATCGTTACTATCTTATTGATGTCCAGCTCTCCTAAGAAGCTAAACGGTGTTCTCGCTTTAAAGCCTAGATCATCTACATTTAACCCGAAGTCATTAACCAGGATAGCCTTAAAAGGGTCTAGGATGAACTCTCTCTTATCTGTTATTACCGTATTGGTGTATATCTCGAACTCTGTCCTTAGTTCCTTAGTGTCCCCTAGAGAGCCAGCTGTCTTTATACCAGCCAGCCTCGGAGGGAATCTGTGAGCAGAGATAATATTTCTAGCTGTCAATTCTTGTAAGTTGATAAAGGTTCCTTCGCTAGTATCATTCAATAGTGTGACATTGGACTTCTCACCGTCACCATCTTTTACTATCATAAAGATCCTAGAGTTCATATCTTCACCAGTAAACTTATCCTCTAGCTGTTGCTGCATCTCCTGCGCCTCATCAGCACTTATATCACCATTGATCTCTAGTATTGCAGAAGGGATGAACCCGTTCTTAAAACGTGTCCTGTTGTACTTAGGGATAAGAAAATCAATGTCTATCCAGCCGTTAATAAAGGCAGCCATATACCCAGGCAACCCGTAGAACCTAAACTCAGGCTCATAGTCCTTGATATGCATTATGCTTCTTACCCCTGGGAAGTCTTTTACCTTTGCGAAATTGGGGTATAAAGGGAATGTAAGTACCCTGCGATCATCTGTAGCAATAGCTGTGCTTATATCCCTCCACTCAGAAGAAAAGAACACCTTATCTACTTGTCCATTAGTAGGCTTGCCTACTCTCATCTTGCTAGCATCCTTATGGAAGATACCAGATGCCTGCCCGTTAATCTTTACTATCTCTATATAGGAGTTACCGAACGTCCAGTCATCCCTTTGCACCTTACGCATAACAGAGTTTAAAGACTCGTTGTTAGCGTTCACCGACTTCATGAACTCTTCAGTACGTGTATCTGTAGTAGTGAGCCCACCACCCATAGTAAGGGTGACCTCTGAATTGATAATGCTTCTGTGAGTGGAACTCTTTCTAGCCCTGTCAGCTAGTTCGCTAGGTAGTAAGTTATTAGATCCAAATGGAATGTAATCTGTTGTTACATCATCAAGATTCTCCGTTGGATTTGGAGCGTTTGGACTTGCCAGATTTATAACTGCCACCTGGAATCCCTTCTTCTCCAAATTCTTTTTTAGTTTCTCTTTGCTCATAAGATATTTTATCTATCATCTTCCAGTGTCCTGTCTCGTATAGTTTCTTTAGCTGCCTTTGGTTAGCCCTGCCTAGTGACAATCTGCCACTAGCAGGGTAAACAAAACAACTGAGATATTCTTGCTTAACTATATAGTTGAACTTTATCATACGGGTACAGTTCCAGTAAATTCTCTGGTGACTTCTGCTGATCTACCATTAAAAGATACTGAGTATCCATTCACATCTCCCAGGTCTAACCCTGTGTTCTCTGTTACATTCACTCGCATAGCTCCACCTTCTCTCAAGATCTCATCAAAGCCTACAATGAACTTCTTATCGCTATTGTAAGTCTGGTAGATAACATAAACCTTACATGAAGTAAACAACTCCTGAATAGCTGTAGCCTTTACCTTCTCTCTACGAGGGAATACCACTTCAATAGTATCGGTCTTGGTAGACGATCCGCTATCTCCTAGCTCTCCCTCTGAGGTATGCTGTGCGCTAAAATCTGTGAACTCCATTGGAAAGAATACACTTGTACCATCTATCATCGTTACAGATGAGTATTCATGATCTGTCCCTACTACAAATGTATTTACTGCATCCCTGTTTGCAACCCACATACGGAATATACCACCCCTAGTGTTTTCATCGTCACAAACTTTATTTATTGGGCCTGTTAATAAGCTCATATTTTATCTATTTTATAATTTAGAATGCAGCTACAACCAACTCTAAGAAAGGAATTTGTGTACCTATCTTGTAGTTAAGGTTAGCTCTGATTGTTCTGTTGTCCTGAGAGAACCATATCTCCGCATCAGTTCCTTTTGCTGCACCTACAGCATCAGTGCCTATGAAGAAATTGCTTCCTATACTCAGAATAGCTACGTTGTTAGTAGTAGTTCTCAATGAGCTTGCCAGGCCATTGCTAGCATCAGCTATATCTACGCCCCATTCAGGAACTTCCAATATTTCTATATTGTTAAATGCCATTCTAGGAGGCCCATCTAATACAGTGGCAAATCCTGAGTCTGTACTAAGATTTCTCAAAGTAGCTCTGTAGTTGTCACCCATTGCTAGGGTAGTCCATATTCTCAAATCAGTTCCGAACTCTCTTGTAGTAGCATCCAATTCATTCCACATTGCTTCGAATACATCCAAAGCAGCATCAGTATCTAGCACGCTATTAGTCTCGAAATCTGTCATGTCAATACTACCATCCAAAGATGCTGTACCGTTTATTAATAGCTTCCAGAAGCCATCATATCCATTATAATCAAGGCTGCCTACTGTAGTATCACCCCACCATAAACCTCTAGCAGTATCTCGTCTTGTAGTCTCTACAAGCATGTCTCTCATGATTCTTTCTACTTCTGTTCCTGTTAGGTCTACTATTGCAGTTCCCGTCTTAGCCCATGCAGCTTCAAAGATGGTATCCCTAAGAGTGAATACGCACTCCTCTAAGTCAACCTTCATAGGGTTAACATCCAATACCTTATCGGTAAGGGTAATCCCTGTGATAGGATCGAAAGAACACTGAGTAAACCTCCGTGTCGCTTTACCTAACTTATCTCTAAAGTTTAATTGTTCCTTGCTGGTTATGTTAGGTCGAACAGTTAAAACATCCAACCAAGGCTGTCCAGTGATAGCAGGCTTAATAAAAAGGTCTGCTGTTTCTATTCCGTTAAATACTCTTGATAAGAGTGGGGTAATTGCTGTCATGGTTTCTGTTTTTTAAATTATTTTGATTTCATTAATAGAGCAGCACCATCAAGAGGATGTGCGCTTACCGCTTCATCACTGTCAATAGCTGGATCTTTTGTTTGTTCTGTAGTAGTCTCTTTACCTTCAAGCTTGTTAGACAAGTCAGTAGCTTGTGTTTTCTTTTCTTCCAACTGAGCTTTCAAAGCTTCGTTAGCGTCTGACAATTCTTTAAACTGAGCATTGATGAAATCTTTCACCTCATCGGTTGCAGTCACTTCTTTTTCTTCTTTGTCTTTTTTGAACCAGCTTTTAAGCTTGGTCATTACAGAAGTAGCCACCTCATCAGCAGTAGGAGCCTTTACAGTTTCTTTAGTTTCTTCAGTAGTCTCTTCTACTTTAGTTGTTTTATTTTCTTCGTTTACTTTTGACATAATTTCTGTTTTGGGTAAGTTTGAATTATTTATTTTATCTATATCTACTTTTGCTGCTATCTTAGTCTCTCCTACTATCTCGTCTACAAAGCCAAAGTCTTTAGCCTCTTCTGCTGTCTGCCATTCGTCCTTAGACATTTGGACTCTTATATCGTCTTCTGATCTGTCTGTTTGGGCTTTGTCTGTTTGGTTTTTGTACATCTTAACCATGCTGCTGTTGACATTGCTTAATGTCTTAATAGTCTTTTCGTGATCTGCCACAGTGCCAAGTGTCATGCCAGAACCTTCATGAGCTAAAAATTGTGCGTTCTCTGCTATTTGTATATGATCCCCTGCCATTGCTACCATAGTACCAGCAGAAGCAGTCCAGCCTTCTATATTTGAAGTGATCTTTGCTGAATGGTTTTTAAGGGCATCATGAATAGCTAGCCCTTGCGTTGCGTCTCCACCCAGGGAAGATATATTTACTATGATTTCTTGTGATTTTATTCCAGCTATGTCAGCCTTAACAGTCTCTAGCGTGTTGCCTTCTCCTGTCCACCAATCTTCACCGATCTCTCCCATTATATCTATCTCGGTTACATTATTGGCTGCTGCACGTATCTTGAAATTATTCATACACGTAATGATACGTATACGGGGTGCACTATTTGTGCAACTTTTAAAAACTAATCTTCTACGTTATTCTTGGGGAAGTGCTTAGGTCTATCAGAGTAAATGATATTGTATGTTTGACGCAATTCTAGGCTGTACTTTTCAGCCATATCTAAAGCCGTTATATTAACGTTTCCGTTGTTTGTTTTTAGGTAGGAATCGAAGTCTTTTATCATGGTATAATTCCTGACCTTCTTAGGTGGTATAAGCCCTCTTTCTACCAGGGCATAAACAGTACCTCTATCAATAGATATATTACCTTTGTATTCATTCTGTAGATGAGTTATAAACTCTCCTATCGTTACTTTATTGTTCCTTGTTTTTCCCATTTCTTTGCCTCTAGCCTCCAAAATTCAAATATTACTTGATAACAACTACTACACTTACCACTAGGATGTTTGCTTACATGTTCGTGATATAGGTCTTTTAACCCTTCCTTTACCTCTGTGCTTATCGAATAAGCAAAAGGAGAGTTCAGATTAGTGTAGTGCCTTAGTGCTTTCCTAAGAAGATCGTCAACAAAGATCTTTTCTTCCAGCGTTAGTTCGTATGGCTTTACCATTTACCTACCCCACATTTTGCATGATGGTACATTACCTTTTCATGTATAATGCATTTGCATTCTCCGCATTGAGGTGTATTGTTAAACCTAAAGAACCATAAGAATTTAAAGTAAGACCTATAGTATCCACACTCATTGCTCTCACAGATCTTTTTGCGTTTCCTTTCCTTTGCTTTTGTTGCATATATTTTCATGATCCAAATCCCGCTTCTGATTGTATGTTAGTAATTGATTGTTGTTCATCTGTTGTGTCTGACACTACGTTAGTTACCTTTAGGTTGTTAACGGTGTTGGCAAACCTTCTAGCGATTGAATCAGCCATTGACTGCGTTGTCTGTGCAGCAGAGCTTATACTAGTCACAGAAGATGCTACAGGAGTCACAAAGCCACCATCAGCAAAGCCTCTTACTCTCATGCCTTCTGCCTTGCTAGCCAAAGCAGCACCGCTACGAGTCCTTAATACCCTTTGAGGCATCACATACTCTCCACCATGTACCACCCCTGCCACTCTATGTCCTGAAGAATCTTTCCGTCCTCCTTTCCCTGTGAACCCGCCATCTGCAAATCCTCCTCCTCCTGATATTATTTGTTTTGCCCTGGCTATATTAGCTAGTATCTGCGCTATCCCTGTAGCGAACTGTATAGCTCCTGCTCCTCCAAAGGTAACAGCATTAGCAGGGTTGGCAGATGAATTAGCCGTCAGTGAGCTTATCGCCTTAGCAGTGTCTACCCCTATCTGGAATAGTGCTGCTGCCTTCTGTAGCCCTGCGAACTCAGTAGTAATAGAAGCAAAGGCACTGAATATATCAGCAAACCCTTGCACCTCTGCAAACCTTCTCTCTCTTTCCAGGTCGGCAAAGGTCTGTCGTATATCATTTACAGCCTGTTCGTTCCTCAATGTTTCTAGCTCTCTTTCGGCATTGGTAAGCTTTGTGTTTTCTAATATCTTCTGAGATCTAGCCTCTTGTATAGCTACCTCTGCATCTGCTGCCTGTTGTAAGTTTGTAGCTTGTAGTAGGCTTATCTCGGCAGCAGCCATTTGATTTCTTAAAGCTGTATCTAATCTTAAAGCATCTATTTTTTGTTGTGCCTTTTCTATAATAACCAGCCTTTGTGTTTCTGTTAGCTCTAGGTTTTTAAGATCCCTAATACGCTGTGCTTCTATTGCATCTACTGTTTCTTTTGTTGTCTTGGCTGTTAATAGCTGTAGATCTATACGTGCCTGTAGCTCTATATTAAAAAAACCAATAGCTTTTTCTAATGCATCTTCTCTATCCTTTTTACTTTCTGCTTGTTCCTTTTGCAATTCTTTTTCTGCCTTTGTTAGCACACCTAACAATCTGGCGAGCTCCTGTTCTAAGCCGATTATCTTTCGCTGGATAGGGATAATGTCTCTTCGCTTCGATTTCGCTTCAATTTTCTTCTGCTCGCCTTTTATTTCCGTACGTATAAGCTCGACTGTTCTTATCAGTGCTGCCTTGTCGTCATCTGCCTTCTTTTTGGCTGCCTCTTCTCTTGCTTTTCTTTCTGCTACAACGGCTACTACGATTCTCTTTTCTTGCTCTTCGGTTATTTCTCCTTGAACTCTTAAAATTTCATTTCTACGCTTATTTATTTCTAACGAATCTTTTAATGCAGCAATTTCCCTATTGCTAAACTTTTTTCTTGCCTCGTCTACATCATCTAAGCCGTTTATTAAATTATCTATACCCGTAATGACAGAGCCAATTATTACAGCAAATGGATTCATAACTTCTATTATCACCTCGCCAAGACCTACTTTGAAATTTTCAAAACCAGCACCTAAACGAGCTAGCCCTTCAGCAGTAGTATCTATGTCCTCCCCCATTTCGTCAAGCTCTTCCTGGGCAATGCTAGTAAATGCCTCTACTACTTCCTCTACTGAGCTAGCTTCTAAAGAAACACCTCCCAAAGCATCCCTGATCCTGGTAGCTGATACTCCTAGATCATCCAATCTCAATACAGACTTACGACCCAATCCAAGTACTAGCTTCTCCTGTAGGATAGAAACCTCTTCCCCTGTGGCCTTAGCCCTACGTCTAACGAACTCAAATAGTTTACCGAGCTTCTCTACTGGTATTCCCAAGTTCTCTGCCTTAACAGTGTCGGCCATTAACTGTAGATTGCTTACCGTTCCTTTTGTAGCCTCTTGTAATTCGGCAAGCAAATCAGGTCTACCCAATAGCTCAAAGGCTTGCGTCACACCTTCTACCTTGCCTGCTAAAGCCACTGCTTCAGCACCAAACCTTAGTATTTCCCTAACGCCAAAGGCAACACCTAGCGCACCTCCTGCCTGTAATAGCGCACCTCTAAAGCTTGCTAATAATCCTCTGCTTTTCTTTATTGCACCATTAGATACAAGGATAGATTTACTAAGTCTAGTAAAGTTAGTCCTTGCTCCTTTCAGGTTTACCCTGACACTAGCAAGTTGTTGATTCAGCCTTTTAAATTCTGTCGTGTTGGTTTTGCCAGCCTTCGTAGCTTCTCTAATAGATTTATTAAGATCCTTTTGCCTACTTGCTAAAGCCGTTATGCTAGACTGTAGCTTAGTAAGCTGTCCTAGTTCTTGTACCTGTAATTTTATTGCTGCTGTTCTAGTTGCCATCTGATAGTGTTACTTTAGTTAATTTGCCATCTAGCTCGACCCACACGTTCTGAAATGTGTTGTTTGTCTCTACTAAGACTTCCCCTCCTCCTAATCGAAATATGCCGTCTTTACTTATTGCCATTACGTTAACTCTCTCATCATTTGATGTACCACCTCCTATCTGGACGGCATCTGAAGGGTTAGGGTTGTTATATGCTCCTAGTATTGTTTGTTTCTGGCCAGTAGATACAGAAGACCATCCTATCACTGCTGACCCTGACCCCTGCTGTGCCTGGTTGTTACTACCGTTATTCAATACAAAGCTAGGTGCTTCGTTGCTTGAAAGAGGGATAGCTGCTAAAGCAAAGTCCGTATCCACACCGCTTCCCATACTTAATCCTCCTGTCTGCCCTCCTGCTATCACGCCACCACCAGCAGAGTCATCTTCGCTGAATATACCGCCTCCGTCCTCATCTGATTGTGCAGTATCTACAGGTACAGGATCTTCATTCCTTACCTTTACTAGCTCTACCTTTGTGCTTCTATCCCTGGTAGGGGCGTAGTCTTTAATAAAGTTTACAGAGTAATAGCCATACAGTTCATCTTGCTCTAGGAAGATAAGCTCTCTAGGATCGAAGTTTAATATATCTACCTCAGTTAGATTAAAGAAGGCTGTTAATATCTTACCGTCCTCTACCGTCCTAAAGGTCGTAGCGTAGTCATCCTCAAACCTACCTACCTTGCCAGTGTTAGATATAGAGCTAAAGCTTAAAGAGAACGTACTGCTTACCTCTGAGATAACATTAAACACAGCAAAAGGTACTAGCGTCTGTGTCGTTCCTTCCCATCTCCATTGTGGAGTTGTTCCGTTAGCGTCTGTCTGGTTAGCGTATTCAAAGAACAATATCCTTGGCTTGAAGTTAAAGCTCGCTAAGGGTGCGCTTAAATCACCTTGAGCCTCACTCCACAGCCTAGCTATAGCTATGGTATTGTTCTGTAATGTCTTTAACGATGACTCATTAGTCCATACAGAGCTATTAAAGTCAGGGTGCAGCGTTGCATCTACTATATGATATGTAGGGGCGAAAGTAGGATTGACCAACTTCTGTACACCCTGGGGGAATCTGTCTGGGAACGTATTTGTATATGCTCCTAGTGTAGTTCCTCTAATCTCATTCCTCCTTGCTAGAAACTTATCGTTACTATCTTCCAGGTAAGATAGCTCTACGTCTCTCTTATACCCTTCTACGAACTCATAACTATACTCTTTCTTTAAATCCAGCTTGGTAGTCCAGTTCAATGCTGTTGTAGTGCCGTTTAAGAAGTCGTCTTTAGGCTCTACAAATACTGTCTTGGTTGCTGAGTCTGTCCACCACTGCAAATTAAAGACATGCGTCACCCCGTTTATAATGTCCAGCATAGGGGTCTCTGGTAGGATCTGATTTACTGTTATGTCATTGTTCCTCCTTATCTCATTAGAGGGTACATTTCTAAAGAAGATAGGCATGTTCTGCTCTAGGTCGTCTGATGGGATAAACGATATAGCAGAGGCAGAACGTACTCTTAAATCACCAGGGGACGGTATTAGTGATTGATAGAAGAAGCTCTTCTCTGTATCTAAAGAGGCTACTATAATATCTCCTGGTACAAGATCTACATAATCGGATTCTAATTTAAACTGCCTTGTCCTCTTCTCTATATTTTGATTTGTAGTGCCTCCCTGTTCTCTTTTCCATGTCTGTATAGGAGAGAAAGCAAACCTATTTGTAGGGGCAAAAGTGTTCTTGTAAAATGTTAACTGCCCATCCAGACTCCCTAGTAAGGAGGGGGTACCCCTTCTGAATACTTCTATCTGTGCTTCAAACTTATACTTCCCTCCCTTTGCTGCTGGGCATACATACCTAAATAGGACTGTGTTAAAGTTACCACCGTTATCAAAGTTAGCCCCCGTACTATCGTCATCAAACTTAATGAGATTAGTCTTTCTAATGTTGCCCAATGCTGAGGATATATCAATAAACTTGTCAGATGATATCCCTGCCCTGAACTTCCTGCTTAATATCTCTGCTGGCGTTAAGATAAAAGCCTTTCCAATGAACGGGAACACAAGCTTCTTGAAGTTAGCAGAGTCTAAAAAGGTAGATGAAAGGTTATACCCTATAGATATAAAAGCCTTCTCTAGTATCGCTCTCATGTATACAGCAGGCTTCATGTCCTCTACACTCACTTGTGTTGTCTTCTGCCACTTCCCATAGTGTATCAAAGGGTATACATAGTCCCAATCCGTATCTACCGTGCCTGACCAGCTAGCTTCTATATTGGCCTTAGTATAGCTGTGTGTTAATCCGTTAACAGGATCAGTGTAGGTATAGTCACTTATCTTCTCCTCCTTCATCAAAGAGATCCACTCAGAATTGTCCGCTATGAAGGTAGCTTTGTAAAACTTAGCACCAGCCCTATTGATAGGGTTCTTTATCTTTATCTGTCCGTTTAACTGTGTTATACCGTTAACTAATATACTGGCATCCTTTAGCTCTCTTATCTGCTTCTGATCATCTATATTGATGTTCTGTAGGTAGTTAAGCACCTCATTGTTATTGTCTGTTGCTGGTATCTCGAAGTCCTTAGAGAAAGACCCTGACCTGGCAGTCATATTCTTAATGTCAGCAACCCCCAATGTAAGCGATATGGGGAAGTCTTCTGAGTTAGACACATCTAACGTCCCTCTTACATCGCTTAGCTGCGACCCAGATATATCAAAATGGCTTATCTGTATTGTTACGTCTTTCATTTTGTATTGTCTTCGAAGGAATATCTATAGGTAAACCTTAATTCAAACTCGGTATTCACATCATCCTTTAAAGAGAACTGCCCACCCTCTATCTGTATGGGGAAGTATTCCGTTCCCTCCTGAATAAATATGCTCTCTGAGCGTAGTAATTCTGTTAGCCATTCCTTTTCGTCTACTGTAAGTAACCCAGAGACAAGATCAAACATCTGCTGGGATACCTTATGCAGTGTTGTCTCTCCTCTATCGGCTGTGTCGAATGTCTCATCGAAAGACTTTCTAAACGTTTCTTCTGATACCGCCTGGCTTCTCACCTTATTGCCTGTGAAGGTAAAGCTCTCGAAACGTCCTAGCCTGCTTAAGAAATGAATCCTAGTACTAGATAGATAAGTCTTTCTGTCTATTACATATCTACGAGGATCTACCCCTGTGCCTGCTGCATTATATCTCACACTGTAGCTAGCTACGTCTGTGGTTATAATAGGCTGTACCCCCGAAAGAAGAGAGAAGGCGTTAAGGCTAGTAGTGCCTATAGGGATGTCATAGGCATCCTCTGGGCTGTCTGCTGTAGAGAAGTCAACCTCATAAAAGAATAACTGTACACCGTTCTCATCAAATGTCCTTACATCCATCTGTGTGCTTGCCGTTGCTGGCTTAGTGATGCCCAAATATTCACTCTCTCCTAGCCCTATCCTCTTATTATCTGGTGCGTTAGTGTGGTATATCCTCCTGGTAGCAGAGGTAACAAAGTACTGTGAATGTAGATTAGTGTCTCTGCGTGGGAAGTCTCGCCTATCTACCTTGATGCTTTCCGTCTTAGAGTTGGTACTGGTAGCATCAGCTACGCCTCCTCCTCCTGGTACATGGGCAGTAGTAAATACACCACCTGATAACGTCACTTCAAAGAGTTGTAAGCGTACATTCCTCATCACGGTAGCTGCCTGCTGAATATCAGTAGCATTTACACTCTGTAGGATAGGGATAATGCCTGTTACCTCGTTTCTTATGATAGACTGTACGTCAAATACAAATACACTGCTGGGATCAGGGTCTATATCTACTGTAGCGACAAATACATTATCTACCTCTACATCTGCTATCATTCTTACTATGTCGACATCATCACTTGTTGCCTTTACTATCATAGGTGCATATGCTGTACCCATTCCTGATGCTAGCTGTTGTGTTATAGTTATAGCCATTATACTGCTCTTGTTTCGTTTATAAATACATCAAAGGAATCTAAAACCGTTTCTTGGAAGACATCTGCTAATATATTTTCTATATCGTCTAGGACTTTATCTAAAGCTGTCTGTATAAAGTCTGTCTTCTTTCCTCCTGCTCTGCTGCTGTTCGTTGGCACACCTTCTTTAAATATGCTTGTCTGTATAGCAAAGGCTAGGCTCCTGACTTCTTTATCTCCGCTTGTCAGTCCTTTCGTTCTTATCCATTTCATCAAAGCATCTATAGGAACCTTCCTGCCTCCTGCACGTCTTCCTGAGTCAACGAATATCCCATAGGTGTTCATTAGTATCTGTAGCTCTAACCCTGACGCTAGAGGGACGATCTTAGACCCCATAGACTCTATGAGTGATCCAGTGGCTTTGTGCCCCTGAGCGATAAGCTCCTTAGCCAGAGCGAGTATTAACTTGCCTGCTATCTTCCTTAATGCTTTTGTGACTAAATCTTCAGCCATTATTAAAAGTTAAATGTACCCTTATCGCAATCAGTGAATACCATTACGTCTACAGTGACCATCACGCCTATAAGGGTATCGTTTAATAGCCTATCGGTATGCTCTACTAGAATACTATCTTGAACTAAAAACCAATCTTGTGTCGTTGCTGAATCCGCAGTCTGCCCTATTGACCTATCAAAGAACTGCCTCAAAAACTGTTCTGCCAAATCTTCCAGGCTGGACTTCTTTGTCTGCCTGTCGATATCTTTCTGAGAAGACTTACTATATAGGTCTAATACATAAAATGATAAGGAATATAACCGTTTCTTATTGTTGAACCCCTCTGGATAGGCAAAAGGATGAGTTCTGTCAAGTAGGAGTAATGGGTATTGTCTGTCTCGTTTTTCATTTGTGTTTGCTATAAAGGTGTATTCAAAGTCATTAATCCCGACTTGTCCTGTAGAGTTGTCATCGGTAGTGTCTCCTATAGCTATTAGTTGAAATTCATCTACTATTTCTTTGATATCGGCCATGATATATTAAATTTATTATCTACTTCTACTAAATTATGGCCTTTAAATAAGAATATCAAATCGTTTTTTATGTCCGTATGCTCCTCGAATTGTCTGACCATATCAGGTATCTTGTCTTTCCAGTTCACATTAGCACTGGAATTGTTAAGCTTTCTAGCTATATCGGTTCTTACATAGCTGTAATGATGCATCATAAGCTCATCGTTAGGGAATAGGTGGAAGTTATCAGCAGGCCTTGTACGTCTGGTAGGATCTACCATAACAGGATAAGGGACGTTCCCTAGCTGCATTCCTTCCTTTATCTTGGTGATAAATGGTACACAGTATTTCTCTATGGGGTTCATCTGCCAGGTAGGTTTCTTATAATACGTATAGAGCCCACATGCTGTTGCATCGTAATCGTTGTTTATTATCTTAGCCTTAGCATTCTTGAACTGCCTTTTGTCGTATATCTCATCTGTATCTACTAATAAGAAGTGGGTATATCCTTCATGCTTAGCCCTTATAACACCCTTAGAACGCTTTGCTATCTCGTTTACCATCCCTGGCTCTGCTGTGTCGGGATCATGCTTAATGAACTTCACTTTCCCTGATACTTCTAAATCGCTTAATGCATCCTGTAGCCCTGGGTTCTTTTCTCCGTAGTTGCTTATGTCCTGATATACTATATAGATACCGTCCACATGGTCGTATATAGAGTCTATGCTGTGAGGCAATAGCTCCTCTCCATCCCATACATTATATACTGCTGCTAGTTTCATTGTTTAATTGTTAGCTCTTCCCCTGTCATTATTTGGTAAATATTTTGTAGCTGATGGACATATTGAATGTGTAGTAGCGGCACCCATATTCCGTCTCTATCTATATCATAGCAGTTATAACAGAACCATAATAAATCATGATCTTTAAATAATTTTGCTACTTTATACTCCTCTTCATCCCAATCCAGAATATGAAATTCTCCTTTATTATTCTTTTTGAATCCAAGCTTCAACAACCATTTCTTTGTTATTTTTATAGGCTCAACTATTAAATCAGACTTATCCCCTTCGTTTTTTGATATATAATATATGCCAGTACCACTAATCTGGCTTTCGCCTTTTTCTTTTTCATAAGGCGATTTAGTAACATTAATCCAATTACCTATGCGTAGTTCTTCTACTTTCATAACGGACATTCTTTCATTAGTGTATCTTGAATATATTTTAGCTTCTCTGGCTTTACAGACCTAAACGTCAGCTCTGAATAGTCCATCTCTAGTATGTTCTGCCAGTTAGTCTTGCTTACCTTATAAGGCTCTATATCTACTGAGCTGAAGTAGTCAAAGAACTTCATGCCATCACCCAGCACCTTATCAGATAGCTTAACCCATGTTGCAGGGATGCCATAAGCATTAGCTATAATAAGCCCATGTAACGAACTACTGATGATATGCTCACAGCTTAATACCTGATCTATCACCTTTTCCACAGGGTGTAATATGTTTATAAGCTTAGTATGCTTCTGAAGGCCTCCTCTATACATCAACTGATAGCTATTTAAGTCTACATAGTGGGGCATGATACCATACTCATGAGTCTTTTTTATCTTAGGGAAGTAGTATTTAGGCATCAATAAACCTGGATCGCCATACACAGCAGGGCATTCTCTGCCGTCTGCTAGTAGCATATTCCTTGTTAGCTTACCTCTTACTGCTTTTATAATTGGTTCTTGCTTGACCTTCTCTGAGAAGTTACCAAAACCTGCACCCCATACAACACAATTAGACCTTGCATCACCCATGATAGAGCCTGTAACCATATGCACAGGTAGTCCAGTACCTATAGCACGCTCAGGGTAAGTCTGCTGTGCTTTGTGCCCTGTGATCTTCTCTACCAGATAAGGCGTTAAAGCATCACCGAAGTTGTTTGATTTATACCAGAATACTTTCACAGTTTGTATTTAAACATCTTAAAATCATCAGCAAAGCGTTCTCTGACCTTCTCTCTTATAAAAGGTGGGTACATACTCATTACATCCCTGTTCGTTCCTCTTACCTCTATCTTGGGTATCTCAGCCAGCTTTATATCCCACCTAGCAAGAAGGTGATTCATTCCTACATTGAACTCTTCCATCCTGCCTACAAAGTCCATCAGTAGCTTACCGTCCTTATCGCACAGGAACTCTGTTAGCGTCTGGTACTTATTAGAGGTAAAAGGCTTATCGAAGTGCATAGCATCCTTAATCAACCAGTCTATAAACCATGCAAAGTTCTTATCCTTGAACAGATTGTGGTAGTTATGCCCTGGTGAGTTCTTTATATAGAAGTAAAGAGATACACACCAATCATAAGGGTTACGTACAAAGGAGAACTTAAAAGCATCATCCCACTCTGCGAACCTACCGTTCTTAGATAACGCCTCCATAGTGTCTATTGCATTACAATGCACGCCACCTACCTCTAGCCTGTTGGATAGGTTTAAAGCTTTGCGTACTGACTTACCCGCAGTCTTATAGATGTGGATAAATACTAAGTTCTTATGTGTGTCTACTATTGCCATTGTTTATTTAATTTTCTCATAAGTGATCCTCTTCCAAACTCAATTTTTATTACCCAAAACAATAGTTCAAAATATATTGTAAATGGATGGTATCGTACCAGCTCTCCATATTTAGGTTCCCGCTTCAAATTTATATTGATCCCTAATGCTATGATGCTGGGATAATACATTATCTCAATAATTAAATCTCTATTTTTTGACCACCATAAATAATTATAAGTCATTCCTTTTTCTTTTTAGTTATTACTATGTCTACTTTTTCACAAGTAATTGCATCGTATGCTATAAATATGAATACAATTGCCATTACAGCCCACAATGTATACCACGCCCACATTGGCACTTCTAAATATGCCAACAACAATGCAACCACAATAAAGAATCCCCCAGGGAATCGATAGGGTAAATTGTCATATGATACTACTTTTCTTCTTTTAAATATCATGCTTTAGGTGTTATATAAATCACTCCTCGCTTATGGTGTGCTTGAGGATGCGCCTGTTCGTTATAATAATAATCAAATCCATCTGCTCCATATATACTTTTCACTGCTGCCTCTATCCATGACCATTCATAGGCTTGTCCATTATACTCATCATATCCTAGCTCTGGATGCCCAGGTACTTTAAAATCATGGATAACTATCACAGGTTTGATCTTATGCTTAGCTATCATCTTTAATTCATCCACAAGGGGGTTATAAGCTCCCCAGTGAGCATCTAGGAAAAACATAAGGTTACCCTTCAATTTGGGTATAAGTTCGTCTAAGACCTTCTGTGAGCTTCCTAGATGAAAGTTTACATCTGTATCCTTTAGTTTCTTCTTAGCCTCTGCCTGATACTTCTGATTGATCTCTATAGTATGTATCTCTTTGCCCATCTCATACAAGGCCATTGTAGTATCTCCGTGATATGTACCTGTCTCCACAATAGTATCTATGCCATGATCTTGAACCAGCTTATAAAACTCACCATTAATATACTGGTCGTTACAGAATCCTATTGTCATTACACTTGTATCCATTTTCTATTTTGTTTATTTAGAGGCCAGCCTGAACCGCTTATCCTCTTAGTTGGAAAATTAAATATGTCTCTATAGGGATCACCTATTATATCATTCTGAATAAATATCAGGTTATTAGCAATGCAGGCTATCATATCATAGCCCTTCTTTACACCTAACTTTATGAATGCCTCGTAAGAAGCACCGAAGTAATTAGTCCTATCCCACACGTGTTCAGGGTCATACTCTATAGCCAGAGATCCAGTAACCGAAGGGTTGTATTCTACTATCACCACCCTGGGCTTATAAGTCAAAGCCTCCCATACCCAATAATCATTACCGTCTATGTCGATGCTTAACAGGTCAAACTTCTTAGGCACTCTACGCTTCTTGAATATCTTATTGATATTCTCTGCTGTTATATGCTCCTCCTTTACCTCACCTATAGGATTTACATCCCACATATGGCCCTTCCATCCCAGCTCAATAAAGAAACGTGTGTTAGACTGCCTGTACCCGTTAGCACCGCCAAACTCTACACACACCCTGTTGGTAGGTTTGATCCTATTGAATATATCAATAAGCACATCCTGCTCTCCTGACTGACTATAGCTTCCCATCCATTAGTATTTTTAGTTCCTCCATTCTTGCTTTCCAGGTATCTCTCTCATGTACCAGCTTACATCCTTTCTCTGCTATCTCCTGCCTCTCCCTGGTGTGTTCCAGGTAGTAGTCTATCTTCTGCATAAGATCCTTAGCGTCTGTAAAGGAAGCTACATGCTTATGTATAGAGAAGTCCTCAAATAGATCCTTATAATCATGCGTTAGGCAGAACGCACCACTGCCCATTATCCTAAGCATCCTATCACTAGAATACCTGGATAGGTCGAAGTGACTAATATTAATAGCCACCTTACAGCTTCTATAGCACTCTGCTTCCTTCTGCATGTTCAGGCCGTTGTTAAACCTGTTACCGTATATCTGAAACCTACTGCCATATCGTTTGATAAGTGTATCTGTTATGTTCTTTCTAAAGGGAGATAGAGGGAAAGTACCCGCATACTCCCTCCCTAAGAATACTATCTCAGGATAACTCCCCTTAGATCCGTAAGGGTTAAATATGTTCTGGTCAAATCCTATATTTAGGAAGGCAGCCTTCAGCCCTTTCTTCTTTAGCTCTCTTACATCATGCATGTTAGTAAATAAGGTAAGATCGCATGCTGCTGCTATCTCAAAATACCACTGTGGGGTAGGCTGCCTTACATCTCCTGTCCAGTTAACTACGAATCCAGGGATGCTTCTTACTGTTCCTGGGTCTAATACTCCTGGCGTTTGTATCTGCATGAACGTAAGATCAGGGTTTAATTCTGCGCTTACATTCTTTATCAGGTTTCTTAGATAAGGTATTCCGTTAGCTTGTCTTATGTCTACCCAATTGATCTGCCTATATCCTGCTGGCTCTGCTAATGATTGTAGAGCGTTCTCTAGTGCTAATTGTCTGGGTGGGTTGCTCTCTCCGTTTATTGCTATGTGTAATACTTTCATTTCTTTTCTTTCAATTTACGCTTTGTGCATTTAGGGCAGTCTAATACATATTCCGTATAGCCCAATCCGTTTGTACTAAATGTGGTGGCAGAATCATTGCGATTCATTGTACTTGTAGGCGTGCATCCTCTGCATATTATTTCATATGCACCCAATCCATTTTCTAATATCCTATACACCACATTCATACCTTAGTTATTTTAATGCTCAAATGAGGCTCTGGGATCAGATCTCCGTTATGCCTATTGTAATTCCTTACACCTGTTATATGTAGATGATAGGTCTTAATAGAATGAGAAGGATTGATAACATCATACCCCGCTTTCTTTAGCTCATAAGCTATCCTGTTATCACACCCTGGAATACCCATAAAGAAGTTACCCCAGATACCATTCTTAACCTTTCCCTGTACTATCCACACATCCTGACTGCATGACACATTATGAAACAAAGGCTGATTACCGTGCCTTAGATCCCACCTGGTCAATGCTAGGCACTTGTTATCCATGTTCATATCTTCAACAAGCTTTATGGTCTTATCGAAGTACATGTCTGAGTTGCTTATAATGTTGATGTCCTCTTCATCTGTATATGCATCCACATGAGCAAAGAAATCATCGTAGGTAGGCCTCTTATTCACTACGCACTTAGTTATCTTATCGTGCTTTAAGATCTTCTCCTTAGAGTCTGGCTTCTCTACAAGGATATATATATGCCCTATCAGTTCATTGTTGATGTTCTCATACAGACAGGTATTTATCTCAGTCTGCCTCTCCTTATTCTTATCTAGGTAATACCCTACAAATAGATTTATCATATCGCTTTCACTAATTTGTTTTCCTGTTCTTTCTTCTGTACTGCATTTACTATGGTTATCATCTGCTTGAATATCCTGGCCTTCTCATGGTCGCTCTCAAACTTACCGTTGTTGAACTTATATATCCCTGCTTCTAGTAAAGCCTTAAGCTGTGGCTCCTCTATCTGTCCTTTGGTTATCATCTCCTTAGCTGCTGCCCTGAGAGCTTTAGACTGACTGTTGATGTGTCCCATGATGCTAGCAGTCTCCTTATCGCAGGCCTCTATCTGTGCCTTAGCACTTATTATCAATCGTCTCTTGGCTACTAGTCCGTCTGTAATGTCAAATATCTTCTCCTGGAATAAGAACCTCTGCATATCATCCTTAGTCTTTTCCTTCTGGTCTGCGTATAACTTAAGGCCGAACTCTAGGTTTGCCATCTCATCAGCATAACTGTTCATCTTCTCCTTTAAATCTAATCGTCTCGTAAATGCTTCTAAGTGGTCAGCCATCATTTCAGTTGTTTATATATGAATATAATACGTAGTACCCATGCCCTAAAAGGAATGAGGTCTAATAAGAATCTTTTCTTGCTACCGTATATAGGTAGTGTGTAGGATATTAACCCAGCTATTACATACAGGTAATACAGTGTTAAATACATAATTCCTAGCCCTATGAGTATCTCTATTATCATTCTTCTTCTATTATATCACGAGTTATCATATAAAGTAATACCAAAACAATTATTGGTATACATATCAATATCAAGGGAGCTAGTAACAAGAACTTTATAGTCCTATCTTTTTTAATTACCCTTCTATTAAAAAGTGTCCGTTCTATAGTTGGAGCTATCATTGCGCCTATAAACATCAAAACAGTTGAAAGGCCTATTATTAACATTGCCTTAATTATTGCTTCTTCAATCATATCATTAAGCTTACATCATAGTTCCACGATCTACTATCGTGCCTGAGCAATATGCTCATATCTGAATAAACAGGTACTCCTGCCTCCATACAATCAATAAAGAAATAGGTATCAGAGAATACAGACTTATTGTTTATAGACTCCTGCTTGTCTCCTGTCACATCAGGAGCCCCTCTAAAGGGGAATAAATCCAGTACCTCCCTACATATTAATGTAGCACCTAGATGAGTGGCAAAGACCTTCTTAAGCTTTCCATCAAACACTTTAAAGCTCTCAAATAAGCTTATGGGTTCTACCTTCGCACAATGTCTAAAGTCTTTCTCTATATCTAATATGCTCAATCTCAGACTCCCTCCTCCTCCATAAGGCTCATGTCCCTCGCCTAGAAAATAATTACCACTCACTACAGGCAAGTCATAATGTAATAAATACTCTATAATTTCAGGTGGGCAGAATACGTCACACTCTATAAACATTAAATAGTCGTAATCGTTATCTAAGGCGTACTGCCTAATTATATTTTGTGACTTAGTTATATACTCTACTGGTGTGCCTTCTGGCTCGATGTGGTCGCAGTTAATGCCTATCTCCCATAACTTCCTATGGTAGTCTGGATCTTCTGAATTGTCTACTAGAAATACATCGTGATTAGGGTATGAGAGCCTGTTAATAGAGTCGATCCATTCCCACAGGCAGTAGTCTTTCTTGTCTGATATTGGTGCTCCTACTAATACTTTTGGAAGGTGGTTACCCTGCATGTATGCAAAGATACCAAATTAAATTTGGTGATAGGTAACTTTTGCCTAATTAAATTAGGTTAAAGATTTTGTTTTTAATGTTAAATTATATTTTCTTAAAAGTTCTTTTGCCTCCTTCAGTGGCGTTTGGGTTAATCCAATGAACCAACCACATCCAGGACAATAAGTTACACTGCGAACAATGTTCATAGGGTGTCCACTTTGTTCCCATAGTCTTTTTATTTCTATTGTACAGCATCTTATATGGCCTGTTTGTAGTAGTATGCCTTTTATATACGATTCACGATTTGTCATTTTCTTCATTCGTTACCATCTAATAATAAGAATAGAACTAAAAATACTAATCCCGTCAAGATAACTAAGGCAGCCCCGCCCCATATAGGAAGTGTCACCCACCACCATGACCAGTCGATATAGCCAGTCAGCTTCAATGTTATAAAAACAATTCCTAGCAATCCTAAAAAAGTAATACGGGTAATGCTTGTTGTTCGTCCATCCATTTTATAAGTGTTTTGTTATTCGTTGCTGTAGTTATCCCATTCATCATGCAGTCTAGGCGTTTGAATAAGTTCCTTTATATTCTTTCCTCTTATACAATGGATATGGTAAGTAATCTCTGACCTATGAGAAATTATTTCTTTCATACATACAGGACAGTACTTCACTACAAATTTAGGGACATGCTTCGTTGGCCTTACATACCAATATGCAAATCCATATACTACTAGTCCTGTTACAATATACGATGTAAGAAATATCACTGCTAATTCTTCATTCATTTTACTTGGTTTCTTCGTTTAGAATAAGCATCTCTCTCGCCTATCACCATCAGATAATTAAGCCCTTCATACAGGTTCATATCGTAAGCCTGGTCGATCTTTAGTGGGTCTCCCTGTGCTATGTCTAATAGGTTTAGATAGTCCATATAAGGTGCTAACTTGTCAACCCCTGCTTTAACAGATTTGGGATCTGAGCTATGTCTTGTAGGGAATCTTTTACGGAGGTTAGCCTGCGACTGATCAAAAAAAAAGTGCACCCCCAAACGATGTCCATAGACAGCTTCATGAACTTCTCTGCTCGCTTATCTATCTGCTCATCAGTCAACTTCTTTTCTCCTCTCTTCTTATATAGATAGGCTAACTGTTTAGGGATGCACGTTATATCACCGTCATCGACTTGCATACGTGCTGTTCTTAATGCATTAGCCTCAAAGAACTCTCCCAAGGTAGAGTATCTCATAGGCATATCCTTACCATCTAATCCAACGACCGACTTAGGAGCATAGAAAGTCTCGTCTTCAAACTTGAACTTTGTACACTCTTCTGCCTGGTCTATAGGGCTTAAAAACATTGCTGCTATAACAAAATTATAAACTTTCTCATATGTTGGTATTACATCTTCATATACGTCTAGCTCTAGCGTCTGCTGGTCTGTGAGCCCTGCTAGGTTCTGTACACACTTAGACTGCCACTTAACGAGCTCTACGAAGTCTAGCTTCTCCTCTAGCTTCTTAATCTCTTTCTCATCTGTAGCAATTTGTAAATCTTTATATGTATTAGGGGCTTGTGCTGCTATCCTGTGTAGCTGCTGGAACTGGTTAAATGATATGTCTGCCCATGATTTAGGTGTGTTCATTTCTTTAGATGATATGTTTTGTAATGATCCAGGAGCAATTTATATGCATCTAACCCTACCTTTGCTGTCGACATTTTCAATTCTATCCTAACGCCTGATATTTGAACAGTTAATACCTTTGTTTTTTTGCCATAAAAGATACTCTCCAATTTAGAAAAGTCTATCATGAAATATTGACCGTTAGATGTCTCTACTGATCCAAACCTTCTATAAAATTGTTTCTTTGTCATATCTCAGTGTTTATACAAGTACATATATTTGTCTAGCATGTTTCTTTATTTCCCAATCGCAAGTACTGGCATGGCATTTAGTACAAAATACCCATACGCTTTCTGTCCTTTGCCAGTCATGCTTTTTACATTTCCTCTGTTCGGAGGTCATTTCTGAGTCTGGTATTGTCAAGTTTAGGTCTGCCATAATTCTGGTGTTTTCTTGATAAAAAGCTATAGTTTGGCCGTTTTTTGAACATTATATTTCCTTACTAGCCTCTTAAATTCTCCATATTTCCTCTTGATTCTAAATGCTCCCTTGTGTCCATCTACTATCATATCTGATTCATTCACTATATAGATAGCAGTTATAGTGTGCTTAGCTGCACAATCACATGTTGAGGTATCATCTAACGCCATATCATGACTTCTTTTCTATCTGCTTAAGAGAGAATAAGACAGCCTTATACAGGTTCCTTATTGATAATCCCTTAGTAGTTTTTATCATGCCCTCTACTGACTCCCTGATTTCCTTAATGGTTAGTCGTGCAGGAGTGTTTAAAGCTATCGTTAGCTGATCGTTAGTGGCCTTTAGGCGGTTTATCTCTGCTTGGTTGACTTCTGCCTTACCCATGTAAACGTCTAAGGACTCCTTTAAAGCAGAGCATTCTAAACAAATCTGCTCTGATTGCTCACGATATTGAGAGTTAGCTAGTGCTGTTGGACTACCCCATACTTCCCCTGGCCCAGGCACCCCTTCCTGTAATTGCGCCCTATCTTCTTTGGGTACGTGTGGTATTACTCTTTTCTTTTTATTTGCTTTCTTTTTCTTTCCCATGATTAGTGTTTTAATTATGTTAAACATATTGTTAAATGTCTATGTGATGGATGATAAAATACAGAAAAGCCAGCCTTATTAAACGCTTCCTCAACTATATCCCATTCGCTAGATTCAGCATGAAAATCCTCATCGAACGAATCATACCCATCTTCGCTTTTTACATCGTCTAAATTAATCTCTATAAGCCTATTAAGAGACAAGATAGTACTATTTATTCTATCCTGCCTTAATATCTCTTGGTCTGTATCATAGGCTTTTCTGTCAAATCCCTCTGCCTGCTCTAGTGTTATTGCTTTCATTTGCTTATATGTTATTGATTTCATACTGTAAAGATAGCATATTATCCTGAGAATATTACCTTGCCTCTGCCTTTATTGTAGTGAGTATCTAACGCATACCTAATCGCATCCATAGCATGATCCTTGAACTTAACAGGCTTATCTAAAGTAACCCCATTCCTGTCTTCCATCCACTTATAACCGTTAACCTCTAGCTGTACGTTAGGAGATTTAACAAGATGTACCTTGAATGTCTTGGTGAATCTAATGCCATTTAAGACGCTGTCTGGCCCCTTCCTGCATTCTTTGATGTTATGCCCTGCCTTATGGATCTCCCGTATGCTCTTAGGCTCTGCTGAGTCTGCATAGATAGGATCTCTACCTACCAGGTGGGCCTTCATAATCTCTGCTATCTCATGATTACTTAGCTTAGTCTGGTAGAATAGCTCCTCTATCCATACGTTCTTTTCCTTGATGTGTAGGCGTACCAATGCAGCAGGGTTGTTAAAGCCAAAGTCTAAGCCGTATATAACCTCACAGCCATCTGGTATCCTGTCAGCATTGAACCACTCGTATATGATCCCTGCTATATTGCCGTACTGTCCTAGCCCGTATATCTTCCAGAAAGACTCATCGTTCTCTCTTAGATATTCTATCTCATCAATAGTCTCTTTGGTTAGGAATTTGTTGTCTTTATAGGTGCTTACTATTACCTCTACATCACCCTTGGCTGCTGCTCTCTTCTGCTCTAATTCAGTATTGATCCATGAGTGTATGTCGTCAGGGTTAAAGTCTAAGAAAGCCTGCTCTGTCGTTCTAAGGATGAGCTGCTTCCAGTCTGCAAAGGTCAGCATATTAGCCTCACTTACCCATAGGTAATCCCTCTTCCTTCCTTTTACCTTATCCCACTGGTCTACTGAGAAGAACTCTATTAGGTTGCTGCCGTACCTGTATTCACCGTCTGACTTGTTATGGCATTTAGGATCGTATATGTCGTCCTCTAGGAGCAGATGAAAGAAGTCCCTCATCGCTGTGGCTTTTAATGCTGGTAGCGTCTTGCCTACTATAGAGAAGATCCTGTTCTCTTCTGTAACCATCTTAACCATGAATAGCTGTGCTAAAGAATAGGTCTTAGATGACCGTGTTCCCCCTCTGTTTATTACTATTCTCTTGGTGGATTGCTGGTTACGGACGAATATCCTAGTCGGCTTTACTATCAGATCCCTCACTATACTCTATTAGTACTTTAGTTATCTTCTTATCTGTATTGTCTTGTATGTATGTTCCTTTAGGTAGGGAATAGTCGTCTCTGAACCTTCTCTCTAGTATCCAGGCTGCTGCCATCCATGTTTTTGCTCTCGCTGCTTTGATAATATCTAAATTCTCTTGCTCAAATGCTGCTAAAGCCTTTTTAAGAGACTCAGAAAACTCAGGTTTTTCGTTCTTCCACTTATAGAATGTTTCTTCTGATATGCCTGCTAGAATAGCTGCATTAGCCTGTGTGTACCCAGCCTCTAAGTTAGCACAAATCTTTTCTGTTGTCTCTTTGGAGTATTTCATAAAGTATGCACAGCCTAGGGAGCCTATAAATGCTAGTCGACAAGCTTAGATATGGACTTGATCACCCCTCTAAAGCTGTGCTTGCTGCAATATACCAAATATTATTCGGTTATAATAATTTTATTTAATTAAAATCCTTCCATGCAGCAATAGAAATATTCATGTTTAACCATCCGATATGTAACATAAAAAAATGATAGCGGTCATTGCCCCAAATGTTTATATAAGGAAGTAACGCTACTCTATTTAAGAGTATAATTTTAAATTCTAGTCTCTTCATGGGTATGGCTTTCATTTGGTTAGTCAGGTATTCTCAAATGAATTACCGATAACTTCTAGGCGCATTATTCTCATCAAGAAAGTTAATCCTGCTTGATTTTTAATTGCCCAGGCAGAATGTTCTATATCATATACAACCTCTCCGCTTATTGGAACATCACGATTGGTTATAAGGACACCTTTTATTTTATCGGCTTCGTATATCTCTTTGCCTTTTGAGTCTTTTAGGCCTGTAAACCTCCTTATTATGGAGCATTCATCAGTTGGAACTAAAATATCACCTTTAAATACAATAAGATTTTCTTTATAAGCTTCTTCTGCTGAATATCTTTCTATGGTTTTAGGATCTTTGGTGTCCCAAAATAATATTTCTAATTTTAGCTCTCTGTTCATAGTGGTTCTAATTTAGTATTATGTCGATAAAAGTGGATAGTTTGGCCGTTTTTAGGATTGATTTCTAACTATTTCCAATTGTATTCTAAGCTCTCCTATCTGTTTTTTATGGTCTTGTATCTTCTTTTTAATCATAAACGCAGTGAATTGTTGCCATTCTCCATCCGTAGATGATTTCCAGTGCCATATACCATTAATTATTTCCTCTTTGTAATACATAATTTAAGTTTGTTTTGTTCAGGGGCTACCTAATTTTCTAAATATCCCCATTGAAATCTCACAAAAGGGATGATTAGATTATGGCTTATCCCCTTTAATCCAGGCAAATCGTATACATCTTTCCAATATCCTATTCCTATAAGTGGGCATAAGCCTATATGTCTTGTTTTCATTCTTGTTTTCTTCATTACATTTGGTTTATTGGTGAGTTAAATATATTTTCCACATTTTAAGCATTGGTTTATTTCCCCAAAACACCTGCTATGTACAGTCGCATAAGGATGTTCGCATAAGGATGTTCGCATTCTTCTTTGTCCTCCGAGCTTTCAACTTCGGCAAGCAATAAATCCCTTTTAATGCACCATGAACAAGCACCATCTGACCAATTACTACAAATAGGACAAGTAACATTCTTTAACAATTCAATAGCTCTATTTAGTTTATCTTTCATAGCTAATCTTTTAGAGTATAGGCATTAGTTTCATAAACAGATTGTGGTTTATACTTGGCACTTAAATAACAATAACAAGCTTTCATCATCTGTAGATACGATAATTCATAATTCATAATATTTAATCCCTCATCAAACACTCTTTCCATTACTTTCTTGTTTTCATCATATAAATCTTCGGGTGTCCAATGTCTTTGGCTTACTATTGTTTTGCTATATAATACCATAGTGCTATGTGCAAAATATATCATAAGTCTATATTTCTTAGAATGGCGTTTTGTCTTCTCTTTCATGGTTTATTCCTTTGGGGGTTTAGGTAATGGTTGCCAATGAGTCACATTATCTGGATGGCAATTCCACCGCCATTGTTTAAAATTATCTTCCGTTCCTAAATATGCGCCTTCCGCCACTCCGCCTTCTTTCGAGTATATCATTACGCATTTGCCCGTGCCAGGTAATTTGTCTGTTACTTTTATCCATTTATTCTCTTCCATATCTGTTAGGTGTTTTCTATGATTGAAATGCAGTTTTTATAAGCATTTATTTGGTCATCAATATATGGGTATCCTTGTTCAGCAGGATCGTCAGTGTAGTCTTGCCTAATGTCTTCGCAATCTTCTACCATTCCCTTTACAGCCTCTATTATACGGGTTCTCTCGTCCTTTAGGGCTTCTTTAGAGAACCCTTCCATGATTGACATTAACTCCTTAACCTGTGGATTTGAAATGATTGTTTCTAATTCCGCTTTTGTGGTAGGTTGGTAATGTTGTATTATAAATTCTTTTGCTGTTTTCATATCTGTTGTTTTTATAGGGTCTACTAAATCGGATTCTTCCGTTATGTATAAGAGTTTTATAGGGCCTGTCTCAAGCGAATTGCTGCATACAAAATCAGGCGAATCTTCATCATCTACTCCTATGTAATCACATCCTCTCATACAAAGAATAATTCATTATAAATTTGAGAATCGGGATGAAATTCAAGGATTAAATTATCATCATCATTGAGTAATATCTCTACGTTTTTCTTGGAGATTTCTAGCACTACCGTTTGCTTTGGCAATGATGTATCCTCATAACAATGCTCGTTATCCTTGGTTAAAAATATAGTTGATTTGTTGCTCATGATTGTTTCATTTTGTCTTATTGTTTAGTGTGTTACCTGAAAATCTTTACCCCGTTTGCCTTTTCGTATCTCATATTTTCAACTTGTTTAATAATTGAATTGGAAAAATCAGCTAATTCTTGATAAACCGTTGCGGTCTTTAGTGCCTTTGGGGTGATATTGCATAGTTCCATCCAAATTCTTGTAAACTCTTCATGAATATCAGGCCAATTTAAACTGTTGGCTTCTAAGGCTTTTATTTTACTCTTCCATAAAGCAACTTGGTCGCTTTTTATCTTTATATCTGCATTCAATGGGAAACACCTATCATAAAGATCATAGGATGCCTGTGTAACAATCCCTGTGCTTACCTCTGAAATTCGTCCTGCGTGCAGTTTTTTTATTTGGTGCAATTCAAACTCAAAGAAACACCATTCTCCTTTCTTAAATTTATGTTCTTTTTTCATAGTTCTAGTATTAAAGATACAATAAATACAACCATTAACAGAGGTGTTACCCACATTAATAGCCTGTTAAACTTCTCTCTATTTGTCTGTTTCATGGCATGAAATTTTTATAGCTATTTCTTTAGCTTCAAATGTTTTTAATTGTTCCCTTAGCCTTTTATTCTCGTTGGCTAGATCTGTAATAGTCATTAATAATTTTGCCAAATCTCTTGCTGCTAACATTTTATAAGTGTTTTTAGTTAAAGAATCTTTCTATTATTTTAAACAATATGGTTTTTTCTATTCCTTTATCAAGATCTTTTAAAGCCTTTAGCCATTCATATCTGGTTACAATCAAGCTTTTCCCCCACCATGATGGCTTTTTATAGAAGTCTATAATATGTTTCCTTTCCCAATCTTCAAATAGTAATCCCATTTATAATGTTTTTATAGTGATTAATCATTTTATAAGTACCAATTTAGCACCTGGCAAGATGTCATCAAGTAATGCATGTGTTAATTTCCATTTTAGTTTCCATACATCGGTTTCATATCCCTTTACCTCATGTAGTTCTATCTGTCCGTCCTTTAATGTGACCTTAAAATCTATAATGTAATTGCATATCTTACATCCCTTTACCATTAACTCAATTTTATACTGAGGTTCAATATCTTTTATCTCCCCTGCCTTTTTACGCCAATCAAGTTGCTGTGCATATAACGCTTCTTTCTTGCTGTGGTAATACCTATCATTATAGTACGTACCTACGGCTTTATATTTGTTTTTCTTTTGTAAAAAGCTGTTTACCTTTCCCATTTTGTTAGTCTGATTCTATAGTATTGTTCATCTAATCTTAGAAGTACATTCATATTATCGTAATAATCGTTTAGCCCTAAGCCCCCTTTGTGCTCCCAGATACTATGACATCCTTCATGTCCATCATGATCTAGGCAATGGTAAACTATGTTTTCTTTACAGGTTACCAATCTAGCCTGGCGTGATCTAGGGATAAGGTGAGAGTGTGACAAAGGAACGTCATAGCGTCCACATCCTGAGCACTTCTGCTCCCTCTCTTCTGCTATCTCAGTATAAACCTTATGCAGCTCTCTGTTTATCTTAGCTTGTTTCTTTGATACTGTTCTCATTTCTTCTTCTTATTAATTGTTAATGACTGCTCCCATATTTCTTGAATATCATTATTGACAACTACTTTATAGTAGTTTGTACACCCTCTCCCCTGTCGGTGTTCCGATACTGTCTGTTCAACATCTCCAACTATTACACCTTTGCGTGGGCCATAAGCCCCATCCAACGTGTCATAACCTCCCTTTATGATAACTTTGTCTCCTTTCTCAAATTTAATTGGAGTTTTCATCTTTATTAATTCATCTTCCAAGTCATCAACTCTGTCCTTCTCTATTACTTTTTTCTTAGGTCGATTGTCTTCTGTTGCTATCTTGTATAAAATAAATCCGAATCCAAATGCTGCAATAATAATTAATAGTATCATAATCTATAGTTTAATTAGTTAATTAATTTCAATCCTAAGGGTATAGGGGTGATCTGTATTGAACGATCTATCCTTTTTGATGGTCTTATACCATATAAATATTTAAGGCTCTTAGATCGCATCTATATTCCTTTTTTGATACCTTAAAATATGGTTTCTTACATACGCAATACATTCTATGTCCAGAACAATATAATATGCCCCTCCTATCTTCAGCCAGTTAAGTGCTTTGCTTTTAGGTTTATAAAATATACTTCTTATGGTTTTCTCTTTAATGCCTGAAACATGGCAGAAATCAGTTAATTCTGAAACGTTAATCCAGTCCATTTTTTCATTCATTAGTCTCATAAATAGTCTTTTTTAAGTCCTCAAAATCTGCTCTTAGCTTCTGGTTTTCTTGTTTCAGCTTTGTGTTTTCCTTCTCTAATCGTATCCTGTATGTCCTTTCTGAACGTAGGCAGCCCCATAATCTTTCTAGCCAAAATTCTATATCCCTCAGTGTCTTAATTACAAAGCGTTGCTTTTTTAAATGGTCTTCTGGCGTTCCATTAGTAACTAATTTATCAAGCTTTATCTCTGCATCGGCAGCAATGTAAGTTATGCTAGCTAGGTGCTCTACTTTCGTTAGCTGGTCAAACTCATTCATAAGGGTATACTTTATCGCTAAATCTATTCAGTTCTTTAAATCTATTGGTTTCTAGGTCAAGGAAAAGAGAGAACATTCCCTTCTTTCCTATCTCTTTTGGCTTAACTTTTTGTACATACACATCTGTTTGGTCGTGATCTGGGTACGGTCTGCCCTTCCAATCTTCAGCAGGGCGGTAAACACATAGCACATTCATAGCCTTTGCGCTCCATACGTGACCACCAGCGAAGTCAAAAAAGGTCGGTGGCTGTAGCTTGCCGTCCTTATTTTTCTGTGGTTCTTTAGGGTGTGCTATGATGAAAATATGCGTCTGGGTATCCTTGGCAAGCCTTCTAATGGATCCTAGCCAATAAGCTAAGTACTTATCTTCACGCCCTGAGAACTTGCTAAAGTCATGCATGAACTCGTTCCAGGGGTCTAGAGTAATGGTATCTAAGTCATGTTCCAGGATAGCTTCTTTAGCTCCTTTAATAAATTTGTCTATAGTCAAATCGTTTTCTCCTATGTCAAAGGCGTAGAACTTATCCGCTAACTCGGCTTCGTATCTGTAGTATTCCGTCTCTGACATATCCTGTTCTCTTAACCTCTTACCTGAGTAGGTATGCATAATCTCAGCAAGTACCTCAGTAGGTGTTCCAGTCTCAGGCGAGAATATACCGTGTTTCCATCCATATTTTTTAGTTAATCCTACTAAGATGTTTACTAAAAAGATAGTCTTACCATGCGAACTGATACCGTTTATATACGTTGTACCGCCTTTCTTTACAGAGTAAATATCCCTCATATCTTCGTAGCCAATGAATGCGCCAGAAGATAGTCCCTCCTTTCGTAAATGTAAAAGGTCTTTAGATAATGCTATGGTGTTTAGTGCTTTCATGCTCCGTATAATCCAGGTTGTCTTTCCTCTTTAGGTTTTTGATAGTTAAGGTAAGCTTCGATTTGTTTAGGTCGTAATATAAATTCAGGGGTTAGGTATTTAGGGTTCTCCTGGTGGTACTTATCCGACATGCAATTCGTGATAGCCGTTTTAATGTTTTCTAAGGTATACCCATCCTTGATACGTCCGTCAAACTGCGAAACGATGCCAGCGTTTTTTCGGAAGTTGGTTTTTTTAAGGTTGTTAAACATTCCCAGGAAATCATCAAACCCCTTATTTACTTCTTTCTTCTTATAGTTCTTGTTTATAGTGTCGTCATACTGTGGTTCTCCTATAGTGTCCTTTGTGGTTCTCCTGTGGTTCTCGTAGCTTTTAGGATCTTGGTAAAGATCATAGTTACAGATAGTTATAAGCATTCCCCGTGTGGTTTTCCTTGTGGTTATCATTTCGGTTCTCTTTAGGTACTTCATAGAAGTTTCGCAATTACCCTTTGTATACTGCTGTTTACGCCAGCCTATCTTCCAAGACAAGCCCTCCTGTATGTCTGCGTACGATCTTAAACATTGCCCTCTTTTTATCACAATTCCTGAATATTTTTTGTCTTCATGATTGGCCTCTTTTAGTAACCAATCCCAGATCTCACGAATATGAGGCGGTGCATGAGCTATCTCACTATCCTGTATGCATCTGGCTTTCATGTAGTAGCCTCCTTTGATCATAATTATATTAGACCCCTATCAAGTAACGCACCTACGGCCATACGCTGACCATACGTTACTATCAAGGGGTATATTTCATATGTTGAATCACGTATAGATTGTAGGTTGTTGTAAATATAGTTATTTATTTAGTAGTAACAAAGCTAATCTTCTATTAATGTCATCCTACTCTGACCGTGCATCGAATCTAATTCGTCTTGTGTTATTTTTAGGATGTCTTTAACCGATATAGGTATGTTACAAGGGCCTCCTGCATGTGGGCCATCAATACACATTAATACAAACATAAAGTTCCACTTAGAAAGCAAACATGTATCCCCGTCATTATCTACAAATCTATCCCCTACCCTATAAGTCTTAGCTTCTGGAAAGATTTCAGGCCATATACCCTTAATAAATTCCTTTACATCTTCACAGCCATTTTCATAAGCTTTTAACATACTGTCTTCATAGACTTTTAGTTCTTTTCTTTTTGGTTCTTTCATTGTTTTGTTTTTAGGTTGGTTAATCTAAAGTATTAATGTCTATTGCTTGATTATTTTCTATTAAATCAAATAGATCAAAATGCCATTCAAACATGCTTGATATTAAAACATAATCAGACCTTGCAACTGCATAAGATGGGTCTGTTTTGTGCATATCTAAAAATGACATAACCAAATGATTATCAGTTAACCTTAAAATTCTCATTTCAGGCACAAACTTCTCCCCATTATGCTCTATCTCTTTGGTTAAATCTGATAGAGGGCGTAGAATGGGTTTAATATCTCCGAAGCTTTCTGTTGACATATATCCTGTAGCAACATCTCTTACCATAGCCCTGTTTATATAAACGGCTTCTATCGTAGCTAAAAATCCATAGTCATGCTTATCATAAATCTTAACGACCAATCCATCATTGCCTATTGGATAATGCTGTATGTGTTTTAATTCTAGTTTCATAATTTATAATTTAAAATAATTCTCCGTTAAATTCTTTTACTTCTTTCTTTATCACTTCTGAGTGTGCCTTCTTCTGCTTTCTCTTTGTTCCTGCTAACTCTATAGGGTAAATACCTTTCTCAGCTTCCTCTTGTATCTTCCTTCTACATCTTTCTATAGAGTAAGACTTGGATAGTTTGCCAGTAGATAATAGCTGTAAGAAGTTTACAAGATACATCCCTGCGCCTAATTTTTTAGCTTCATATTCCCATATGCAAGCTATTAATTTGTTGTCGTCATCCCTTAGATGTGGATACTTCTCTAGTAATACGAGTACTTTCTTTTTTATATTCATTTAAAACATTTTTAACTGTGAACGTTCTTGCTTAATTCTCTTATCTGCTGCATTGAAATAGTCAGTATCTAACTCAAAGGCTATATACTCAAACTTTAAGTTCTCACAGGCTATTACACTGCTTCCTGAGCCCATATGGGTATCAAGTATCTTATCCCCTTCTTTGGCGTAGTTCATTAATAGCCATTCATAAAGCTTAATAGGCTTCTGTGTGGGGTGTATTCTTTTACAATCAAGAGTATAAAATCCCCGTTCTCCAGGAGGCGGTGAATAAAATGTTTTAGCCATCTTATCTATGCTACACCAAGCTAATTCAAACATTGCATGTCTATGAGTGTCTGTTATTTTTTTATCCCACGTTATAAATCCTTTAATAGAATACAGGTATTGTAAAAAATTATTCGCTCCCCAGATTATTTGATCTTTAGATACTCGGAACATCTCTTTAAAATAATCTTTACTTGGTATATATTTATCCCAATCTTTGCCATCTCTATATATTCGTTGTTTTATATCAATCCCATAAGGTGGGTCCACTATAGCAAGCTCAAAGTAATTATCAGGAAACTCTTTCATACCTACCATGCAATCTTCATTATAAATATTCCCTAATTGATACTTCATTGTGTTAGGTTTTCGATTTCTTCTTCTAGTTGTGGTACTTCTATCTTTAATTCATCTGCTACTGCCATTATAACGTCTTTATAGAGGCTTTCAAACTTATCTTGACCCATATTGTCAAATGATATAGATCGTGGCAGATAGACCGTCTCTCCCTTGCTGGTGACTACCTCATCAAAGTATCCTGCTTTCATAGTCATGATCTTTCTAAAAGATTCAAAGCTTTCATAATGCTGCTGATTCTCAAAGGCTAGGTTGAGTAGCGCAAAGAACTTCTTATGATGTTTATAGTTTCTCTCATGTACTACTTTGAATACATAGGTTTGATACTGTTTAAGCTTCTTAATTTTATCGTCATCTTTAGAACTAACTCCTATTAAATCGTAGGTTATACATTCATTATCATCTGGTATTTTCTGTAGTCTAATTTCCATCTTTAATGTTTCCGTGTCTTAGGTCAAACTCAATCTGTTTAAGCTTACTATAAGCTTTGTTTGCTGCATGCTTAGCCTTATGCCATAGGTCAGAATCTGCGTAGTCGTATTCCTTTGGCTTGACAGATACTATAGTGACGTCTGCTGGCTTTATACATCCTGACTCTACTAGGTCGTAATACCTTTCACGCTCTATTTCTATGGTCATAATCTCTATATATTGCTCTTTACTCTTACCCATTTTCTTTAAGCCATTTTAGGAACTCAGTTGCAGTGTATTTTATGTCTTCTATATATGCTTTGTTCTCCGCTTCCCTATCGGGTATAAGCGAATCGGATAAGCCATAATGGTATCCTATAGAACCATTACGATTAGCCACAGCATCTTTAGCATAAGAAAGAGCGAAGGAAGCATATTGACTATTGCCATCCTTCTTATAAGTTGTCTTAGAGGGTGCGAAAGGAGGATTGTAAGTGCTCCCGTCATCCCACTTGAAGTCAAACATATTCGTGTTGTGGTTATCCTTCTTAGTAAAGGTTGCCTCTTTACCTACGATAAACTTAGGGGCGTTTCCAGGCTTCTTATTGATGTTGCCTTTAAGTATCTTACCATCCTGTTCTATTTCTACGTAGTAGGTATTGATTGTTCCATACTTGCTTTCCCAATCTTTACCTTGTTCTACTTTTTTAACTATCCCTTTTTCCATAATTTATTTGGTTTCTTTGTTATATAATTTGTCTGTTAATGCTTCTATGTTTAATTTTAGTCTTATAAGGCTATCTTCTTCATTGCTAATCTTATTTTTATATTGCCTTATTCTGTATTCTATATCACTAAATTCTTTTTCTTTTGACTGTATTTCTTCCTTAAGAATCTCTTCTTCAGTTGCCATTATTTATAGGTTTTGAGGTTACAAAATCATTGATCTGTTTCTTGTCTATAGGACGCTCAATAGTCTTTTTATTCTCTTCTATCAGTATATCTATATGCTTTATTAGGTTGTCTATTAGCTCCATTGTTAAAAAGTATCTACTTCTGCTTTTGGGAATCCGCAATCTTTATCCCAGCAATCCCAACATGCTACAGGATATTCGTGTACATAAATTCCTGGGCAATTAGTAAATTTAAAATAACACCCGCAAAGGCTACACATTGAACCGTCAATCATATCTTCTGCAATTTGTCCCATCCTAGTTGTTTTTTATTCTGAGTATTCTAAGTTATATTTTCCTGCTAAATCAGAGCAAGCTTCTTTAATCTCATCAATATCTCTTATAAAAACTTGCATCGCTGAGTTTGTCATCGCCTCCACAGCTGGCTTGACTGAAGGATAGGGATTGTCAACATTAGATCCTTTTGCCTCCAAATAGGATGAAAATCCATCTATGTGTCGCATAGTTGACATAAATCCAATGATACTCAATACTGCTGGATCGCATTCCGAAAGAAGCCCCAGGCCATCGCCCTCTTGATATATAGTAAATCGAGCAGTCACCGTTAATAATTTCTTTGCTTTTTTAGGTATTTCTAGTTTCATAGTTAGTTGTTTTTAGTTGTGTAATAGCTCATAAATTCTTTGATAGTATCAGCGTCTACCTCATCAGTGTAATAGTTCATATAGTCAAATACATATTCTATACCAAAGTCCTCATCTTCTAATCGTATCATGTACACCTCTCTTATCTCTGGATAGCGTTCTAAGCAGAAGTGATCTAACTGCCTAGCATCGATTGTAAGAAGCTTGCTCTCTTTATCGGTAGGTGAGTACCATAATATTTTTATCTGGTCACCATCAAGCTTAAAATCGTCTACAGATACTCCTTTTTTATATTCAGCTACAGTCATGGTTAGTCTTTTTTATAATAGTTATCAATATCCTCTTGGCTTAGGACTACCAAGCGCAATCCATTTATCTCTGTTCCTTGTATCTTGCCCTTTGCAATAAGCCAATATACATGAGTTGTTGATCTCTTTATAAGTGTTGCATATTCGCTTACTCTTACTGTATCTCCTGCTTTCATTATTCTCATTTTAATATGTGATCTAATATACCCTGCATAATCTCTTTATACTCTGCTAGGTCTTCCAAAACTTCAGGGGTGAAATATCTCTTGCCTGTTTTCTCTCCGTCTTTTAACATATAAGTCATACAATACTCATATGAATCTGGGTAAAGTTCTTTAAAGATTTTCTTAAATTCTGATTTTTCTGATCTTGTCATATACGGATATGGAAGCCCAGGCTTATTATAAAAAAATTCCACATCGTATCTAGTGTGTTTTATATTTACGATCTTTGCTTTCATTATCCGTTATGTTTTTTAGCTAATTCTTTATTTATTAAAGCTAGATCTATTTGAAAATAATGAACTTGCTCTTTAGCATATTCAGGGTCTTTGTTATAGAAGTTTTTTTGCCATGCCTCAATAGCAGTTTCAGTATATACCTTTTTCCTGTGTTCAAGATATTCTTTTTTCTCACCTATAATATGACACCTGTTTGGGTGGTTTTCTTCCGTTAGTGTATATTTGCTTTCCATAATTTCAGTTGTTTGGTTACTTTCTTATACGTAACTTCTATTGCAATGTTACATATTTAATATTAAATATACAAACTATTGTGAGATTATTTTGCAGAAAGTTTGTAAGTGGTTGAAAGGCAGGTTGATATAATGTGAATTATTTTTGCTGTGGACTAGTCCGAACTCAGTCCAAAAATAAAAAGCCCCCGTTAGGAGGCTCTTGTTATAGATGGGAGAGTATTAATTAACCAGGATAAAGATACTTATTTTTTCTTTCTCCGCAAATCATATTTGCCAATTAGTTCTGTAACCTTCTCTATGCCTCTGCTACCAAAGTAAAAGGCAAAGGCCATAGTAAGCAACCCTTGGAATAAAGTAATATATTCTTGTCTTATTGTAAAGCTTCCGATATTGCCGTCAGTAATAGCAAGTATTGTAATTGCCCCTAAAAGGAATACAAGTGTCATAGGGCGCACGTTCTTGCTTAACCAAGAGTCAGAGGTCATATCTGCTTTTAAACGCTCTGTGAGCTCTCCCTGTGCCTTTAAATAGAACTCCTCTGCTGTCTTAGCAAACTCATTCTTTAA
>SDBT01001320.1_pt1 | contig 43329 bp, 33 predicted proteins | sample 2277101 | NCBI WGS metagenome assembly SDBT01 (sample SAMN10404973, study PRJNA504765) | marine sediment metagenome | isolation source: marine sediment core GS10_PC15, 103 cmbsf | place: Arctic Ocean: Southern Knipovich Ridge | collected 2010
GGACAAAGAGAGGACCTGGCTGCTAACATCCGGCAGCAAAATTGCCTGGGTGATAGGACAGCGGATAGATGACCGGTTCAAGGTCAGGCCGGAAACCAGGCAGGTCCTGATGATGAAATTCACCAGTCCTTTTCCTGATGAATAACAGCAGGGTTAAGGTATTGTCCCAGCCGGGAATCCCGACAGATCCAACCTAAAGCTTTACGAATTCCACCCTGCGGTTATTCGCCTTTCCTTCCGGTGAGGAATTGTCCGTGATGGGCATAGATTCTCCCCATCCCCTGGATTCCAGCCTGTCTGCGGCAATACCCATACTGATCATGGTGGTTTTAACAGTCTCTGCCCGCTTGTCGGAAAGTTCCATATTGAGTGCATCATCCCCGTCACTGTCGGTATGACCCTCCACACTAAAATTAAGATCCGGGTGATCTTTCATCAGGTCAACCACCTCATTGATGATCCCCATGGATTCCGGTTTCAGGGTAGCCTTTCCCACATCGAAACGGATCCCGTTGGCTATGATCTTACCATCCTCCATGACGCGGTCATAAAATTTTACACCGCCCTCAGCGATCCGGATATTTTTTATGTATATCGGGTCTTCATCGGATGCATGGTAGCTATAAAAGGTAATTCCTGAGGGATTTATATCAAGCCGTGGTATATTGATGAGGCGGGTATCATCCAGGTATGCCTTGAATTTTCCATTGGTATATGCCACTGCCACATGAGCCCATCTTTCCTGTTTCAATTCTGTTGGATACTTGCTCTTTGATTGCCATAACTCCAGGTAGTCGTATCCGATATACAGATTATCCTGATTTCCGGATTGGTTCTCCTGGTTCTTCCTGTCATAAAGGAACATCTGGGCATATTGGTATCCGAAATAAATATCAAATTCAACGGTAAAAATATCCGGCAGGTAATCCTGGTTTGAGTTTTTCATAAAGGGGACGATTGAGGGCCCTCCCCCCCGAAGATAAATTACGTTCTCTCCATCCACCTGGGCCACTTCAGCTACACCTTTATATAAGTCCCACCGGGAAGGGAACTCGCCATTTTCCTCGCCAATGAGGTCATCTTCAAATATTATCTTGTCACCCGGTACAAAATCATACTTCGCCCAGGTCAACACACCGGTTTTCTTTTCAGCCACGGTTTCTGTGGTTGCGCCTGTTTCCGTGGCCGGGGTTTCGGTTTCCATTGCGGCAGGTTGCACAGTTGCATCCTCGGTAGTGGCAGATTTGTCCTTTTTCTTTTTCTTGCCGAAAAGTTTGTCCAATTCATTATCGATCTGCTCATCGGTCTTTTGCTCTGTTTTTTTCCTTATTTTCTTCAGCAGATCAATCTGCGAAAAAGCAGGGTTCACTATCAGTAAACATAAAAAAACGGGTAGGATTAAACGTATTGTTTTCATCGGTTCGGGGTTTTTAATTTTCACTCACTCAGGCTGCATATGCCTGCAATACTATATATACATTATCAATGCTATTTGACAAGTTACTAAAAAAAAATCCCGAAATCAACTTTAATTATGCCCCGGTAACAGGCAGATCGATGTTTTCCCGCAATTCGTTAATGAAATCCTTCAATCCCTCGAAGTCCCTTTGCTCAACTATTTTGATCAGGCTCGCCAGCTGCGTTCTGATCTTAGCTACCTGCTCAATGGTAAAGGGATTGAAAAGGATCTCTGACAAGAGGTAATCATCTTCTGAAAGTACCCCGCGGGCAACATCCAGATGCTTACGGAAAGTTGTACCGGGCGCTTCCTGCTTTTTCATACAGGCTGCAAAGACCAGGGAAGACGAAAAAGGAACCGATAATGAATAGGCGATGGTCTCATCATGATCGCTAAAGCTGTACTCATATATATTGAGTTTCAGGCTGCTGTAAAAACTCCTGAAAAATTCAATGCCCTCCTGGTCGGATTCTTTAATGATGATGGCATTTTCGTTACTCAGGTCTTTGATGTTGGCAAAAGTGGGACCGAACATCGGGTGAGTGGATACGAATCTACGGCCGCTTTCTCTGTAGTATTCCTGGAGTCCGTTTTTTACAGAGGTGATGTCTGCAATGATACAATCCTCAGGCAGGAAAGGATCAACCTCCCTGAAAACCCTGATGGTATTATGAAGACTTACTGCATTGATCAGCAGGTCAGGTTGAAAACCCCTGATCTCCTCGAAGCTGAGGAAGCGGTGGGAGTTAAAGAAGTACTTCAACTTTGTCTTATCCAAATCAAATACTCCCACATCATAATCCAGACAGAGGGAATCTACCAGCCATGACCCCATCTTTCCGGCTCCCAATACAACAATTTTCTTCATCGTTAAAAAACATTACACTTTAATAATCCTATTGATCTTTTGTTCCATGAGCATAAAATCCGCCAGGACAATGGCTGTTGCAGCCTCAAGAACCGGAGGAACCCTCAATGCGATGCATTTGTCATGTCGCCCCTTAATTTCCAGTTCCTCCACCCTGCCTGATTTCATATTCATGGTGTGCTGGACCTGAGAGGTACTTGAAGTGGGTTTTACAACCACCCTGAATACCAGGTCATTTCCATTGGATATACCCCCATTAATCCCTCCAGCATGATTTGTTTCCGTTTTCCCGGAGGCATCCAGTATATTGTCATTATGTTCCGAACCCTTCATGGTGCTGGCGGCAAACCCCGATCCGAATTCAATGCCTTTAATGGCGGGTATGGCAAATACGATATGGCTGAGATGCGATTCCATGGAATCGAAAAAAGGTTCTCCCAGTCCCACAGGCACCTGCTTTACACTGCATTCAATAATGCCTCCGATCGAATCATCCGATTCAATGGCCTTTTCCACCGCTTTTTCAATATCCTTCATGCCTCCGGCTTCAAGCAGGTTTGCAGCAATGGTCATCCCGCCCAACAGCTTTTTAGCCACTACTCCAGCAGCTACGAGGGCAAGTGTAAGCCGGCCCGAAAAATGACCTCCCCCCCTGAAATCCTGAAATCCTCCAAATTTCCGGGACGCGACAAAATCAGCATGGCCCGGACGCGGCAGGTCACGCATCCTGGAATAATCGGATGAGCGTACATTCCGGTTTTCAAAAAGAACCGTAATGGGTGCACCTGTGGTGAACCCGTTGAACAGGCCACTGACCAGGTTGGGCAGGTCTTCCTCTCTCCTGGGCGTGGTCCCTTTTGCCCCGCTCTTCCTCCGGCCAAGGTCATATTCAAAATCACCGGGTGCAAGAGAGATCCCGGCGGGACAGCCATCGATGACAACACCAACGGCAGGTCCATGTGATTCACCCAGGATGCTGATGCGGAATATACGGCCAAAACTATTCATTATTTAAAATCTAAAATGTTTATTCCTGTATTTGTCTGATTATGGAAAGCAGTTTATCCTTACTGATCTGTCCGGGTGCCGTTTCCTGTCCCGCTTCCGGTGCAGCAAAAGTAAATTCAGCTCCCAGTATGGGTGCTGCTATCCTTGAAATGATGCCCTGCTTACCCATGCCGATGATGACCATACGCAGGTCCCTGTTGTATAATTTAAACAGGTTCTGCAGGTCCCCTGTATGGTTTACCTGGCAGGCGATCTTAACCACATCTGCACCCGCTTTCCTGCAATCACTCACTATTTGCTCCAGTTCAGGCATGGCCGGTGTCCCTTCGAAATTATGATAGGAAATGATAATGGTTGTATCATATGTCCTGACGGACAGGATGATGTCATTAATAAATGCCTTGTCAGATTCCACTTCTATGTCCACATAATCCGCACCTGATAGTATGGCTGTTTTTAGGATCTCCTGACGATCAGCCTCATCCATTTTTCCCGGCCTGCAGGTGGCAATGCATGAATTGGCAGCATTTACCACCTCCTTTACCTGTTCCAGGCTCAGTGTGAGCAGATCGAAACGGAATTCTACGAAGGCTTCCTTCCGGGCCATAGACATACATTCCTCAAATCCTATCCCCCCCAGGGGTATGCAAATCATCTATCCAGTTTTTCAGGGTTGCCAGTTCAATATTACGTATCACAGCTTCGCCAATCCTGTCAAGCAGGATAAGGCCGATGGAATCACCTTCACGTTTCTTATCCCGCTTCATTACTTCGAAAACATCATCAAATCCATGCGGATAATTTACCGGGAGATGGTATTTATTAATCAAATCCCGCAGCCTGTCCACATCCTGCCGGCTGATTAAGCCAAGTTTTTCGGATATACCGGCAGCCAGCACCATCCCGATACTTACTGCCTCGCCATGTGGTATTCCGCTGTTCTTTTCAAAGGCATGGGCAAAGGTATGCCCAAAATTCAATTTTTTACGTTCGCCGGACTCCTTCTCATCCGCTTCCACTATCCTGCATTTGGCTTCCACACAGATGCTGATAATTTCTTCCAGGGTTACTTCTTCCCCGTCCAGGGCTTTCTTATGATCTTTTTCCAGCAAATCAAAAAGGTCTGCATTCAAAATGGCAGCACACTTAATAACCTCCGCAAATCCCCTGTAGTATTCCTCCTTTGGAAGGGTAGATAGCATATCAGGGTCGCAGATCACAAATTCAGGCTGCCTGATCACCCCCACCATGTTCTTATAGCCTTCATAATTCACACCATTTTTCCCGCCTATGCTGGCATCCACCTGGGAAAGCAGGCTGGTTGAAACAAAACCAAAAGACAGTCCCCTGAGAAAGGTAGAAGCAATATAACCAGCCAAATCACAGACAATCCCTCCTCCTACTCCCAGGATGAAGGATTTCCGGTCTATTTCATTCGCTATGAGCTGCCCATAGATCTCCGAAGCGATGCTGAGTGTTTTGGATGATTCACCAGGTTTGATGGTGATCAGCAAGGCATCCGGAAAAAAGGCACCATAATGCTGGTAAACATTCTCATCGGTGATGATCACCAGCTTCTTCCCGGGAAGGTAATCACCGACATTTTTGAAGGACTCCCCGACGAGAATGCGGCAGGAACTATCCGTGGTATTTAGTCGGATTTCTTTCATTGGTCCTGCTCTTCCTGATCAGGGTTCATAATACGTGCCTGGTGGTTGATGGATTCCTGGTGAATGGACCTGAATACGCGGGTAATGAACTCATTGCTGAGGCCTTTCTCTTCTCCCATGGTAAGCCGCATATTGATGATGGTATCCCAACGCTTGGACTGAAGAATGGCTACGTTATGAGCTTTCTTATAATGGCCAATCTGATCAGCGATCTGCATCCTGCGCTCAAAGATATCAATTATTTGATCATCAAGCTCATCAATCTCGGTCCTCAATTCCTCAATTGTCAGTAATAATCCGTTATCCACATGCGGATCCCTGAGGACCAGTCTATCCAGCAGTTTCTTTAGATCTGCCGGCCTTAGCTGTTGCTTCGGATCACTCCAGGCATTGTCCGGATCGGGATGGGATTCAATGATGACCCCGTCGAAATTCAGATCCAGTGCCTCCTGGGAGATCTCATACAGCTTTTCCCTGTTGCCGCAGATATGACTGGGATCGGTAATCACCGGGAGATTGGGTATCCTGCGCTTGAGTTCAATCGGGATCTGCCAGTGGGGATGATTTCTGAAATCAGTCTGGGCAAAGACAGAGAACCCCCTGTGAATGGCAGCAATCCTTGTTATCCCTGCCTGGTAGATCCTTTCAATGGCACCTATCCATAATTCCACATCCGGGTTGACCGGGTTCTTGACCAGGATGGGTACATCCACGCCCTTGAGGGTATCGGCAATTTCCTGGACCGCAAATGGATTGGCAGTGGTACGGGCACCTATCCACAGGATATCAATCCCGTATTTCAACGCCTCATATACATGTTTGACATTGGCTACCTCAATAGCAATAAGCATGCCGGTCTCCTCCTTTACCTTCTTCAACCAGGGCAATCCCGTCGATCCGACTCCCTCGAAGGCATTCGGCCTGGTGCGCGGCTTCCAAATTCCTGCACGGAATATATTTACGCCCATACCCGATAATTCCCTGGCAGTCTGTAATACTTGTTCTTCCGACTCAGCACTGCATGGACCTGCAATGATGATCGGCCGTTCACAGATATTTGCCTGATCTGATATTGGTTTCAACTCAAGTTTTAATTCCATGGCAATTTGATTATATATTTAATATTGATTTTCCCCTTTTATATTCACCCAGGATGCCCAGGTCACTGGTAAAAGGCCGTATGGCCTCAAAGGATTGCATATATAGCTCATAATCACTGAATTCAACATCAATGTAGAACTGGTATTCCCAATCCATTCCCATAATGGGCATGGATTGAATCTTGGACAGATTGATATCGTAAAATGACAATATCGACAGGATTTTGGACAGGCTCCCGATCTTGTGAGACAAGGCAAAATGGATGGATGATTTATTAACCTCGCCTACCGGCACACTATCCTTACCATTGCCCAGGATCAGGAACCTTGTGTAGTTCTTCTTATTTGTTTCAATGCTTGCAGCAATGATCTCCAGGTCATATTTCTCTGCCGCCAGCCTGGAAGCAATCGCTCCGGTCCCTTTAAGTCCCATATCCCGGATCTCTTTGGCACTCAGCGCTGTATCCATGCTTTCTATCAATTTGATATCTGCATACTGGTCAAAGAAGACCTGGCATTGGAGAATCGCCATGGGATGCGAAAAGACTTCCCTGATATCCTCGATGGTCTGGCCCGGTATCGCTACCAGGTTCTGCTTTATGCGCAAATAGATCTCCCCGATGATCTTCATGGGAGAATCTTTCAACAGGCTGTAATTGGGAAGAATGCTTCCCGCCAGGGAATTTTCAATGGCCATGATCCCGTAATCCGCCTTGTCTTTCCTGAGGGCCGCCATAAGATCTTTGAAAGTATTCCTGGGCATGATTTCTACCTCTTCATTTTCAAAATACTGCAGGGCTGCGATTTCATGAAATGCCCCATACCCTCCCTGAATGACTATTCTTTTTACCATATCAATAAAAAAAAAATCCCGGTCCTTTCTGACCGGGATTCTGATTAAATATAAATTTTATATCATAATGAACCCGGTCCGGCGTGTACCCAGAAAAAAAAGAAGTAAAAATATGCAAACAAACCAGCGTTCATGTATCCTCCGTTTCAGACAATAAAAAAAGCCCCGTGTGCCGGGACTTTTGAATTAACTACTCATTCAATTGCCCCGAAGTATCAGTTGAAATAAAAATAGTTATATTCAAAATTCCTTTTCATTGTCCAAGTACAGGCTATAAACGTAATTATTCTTTTTAATAAATGCAAATTTCAGGAGAAAATATGGGCAGGGAGGAAAAGATCAGGGCAGTTATCACCTACTTTCAGGAAAACATGCCCGAGCCCGAAACGGAACTCACCTATGAGCGTCCCTATGAACTGATCGTAGCCGTGATCCTTTCGGCACAGTGTACCGACAAACGTGTCAACCTTATCACTCCTGCATTCTTCAGGAAATTTCCGGAACCGGAACAACTGGCCTCTGCAAAACAGGAAGAGGTCTTCGAAATGATCAAAAGTTGCTCGTACCCCAACAACAAAGCCAAACACCTGCTTGGCATGGCCAGGGTTCTTGTTGATGAATTTAAGAATCAAATTCCGAAAGATGTTGACAGCCTTCAAAGATTACCGGGTGTCGGCCGGAAATCTGCCAATGTGATTGCTGCTGTTATTCATAAAATGCCTGTTATGGCGGTGGATACCCATGTCTTCAGGGTATCGGCAAGAATAGGATTGACCCGGGGAGCTAAAACCCCATTGCAGGCTGAGAATCAATTATATGAAGTCTTCCCTGGTGAATTGATCCCTCAGGCCCATCACTGGCTGATCCTGCACGGAAGATATGTCTGTCAGGCCAGGAAACCGAAATGTACTGCTTGTGGACTGCAGGAGGTTTGCAGTTACTATCAAAATAAAGCCCGGGATAATATAACTTAAAGCGGTTTTTGTCGTTTAAAAACTATTGCGGACATTAAACCTGCACATGAAAAGAATTTTACTTTATCTTGGATTGTTGCTGATTATGATGATTCCCACTTCCCATAAAGCGAAGCGGATGGATTACAGAGAAGCGCGGAACAAAAATGTGTGTAAAGACCTGAGGGGAGATGTATTGCTGTATTTTATATTCATTGACAGCAAATACACCGCACCATGGACGGAGTTTGATATTCAATCAACCATCGATTCTGTCAGGGCAGCCATCACCTGGTTGCATACCAAGGCCAGAAGCAATAAAATCCCACTGAATATAAAAGCAGATTTTTATATTGGCCCGGAATTCACTACCATTATCAGGAACCTGCCAGAGGCTACTGTACAGGAATCTGTTACCAGTCCGAATATGAGAAAAGCAAAGGAAAATTTAAACCGCTGGTCTGATGCTGTATCGAAAATTGCAGGAGCTTCCGTGACACTTCATAAAAAAGATGGTATACCTGAGATCAAACCTCCTAAAAATAAAGAAAGACTGGTCGCATTTTTAAGGGATGAAAACAAGGTGGAAAGCGTAGCAATGTTCTACCTGGTGAATAATTATTTCAAATCAGATATATCCACTCCGGTGAATATCTTCGATACCGAAGATGTGGAATTTGCCATCGTAAGTTACAAATACGCTGCAGAGCTTGTCCATAATTTCCTGCATCTATATGGCGCTGCAGATATGCATGAGTCTGTCTACCGGAGGCAGGAACGCAAAATCAGCATACTGGCTGAGATGTATCCAAACGATATCATGCAGGATCCGTATGGAAAAGCTATCAATAAACTTGAATTAAGCGATTATACTAAGTATCTTATAGGCTGGAGCGATGAACTTGATCCTGAACTTGAGACCTTGATGACAGATAAAATGCTTAATTTCTAGATGCAGACCATCTACCTGGATTATAATGCAACGACCCCTCTGGACCCATCGGTTGTTGAATCGATGAAACCTGCTTTATATCATTTATTCGGAAATCCATCTTCTTCTCATTTGCCCGGGATCGAAGCCAGGAAACTGGTGGAAAAAGCCAGGGAGCAGGTTGCCGGCCTGCTCAATTCCCTGCCTGAAGAGATTGTCTTTACCAGTGGCGGGACGGAATCAAATAACCATGCCATCAAAGGGATCGCATATGCCAGTGCCCGCAGTGGCAATCATATTATTACCTCAACCATTGAACATCCGGCCACCCTCGAGGTTTGTAAATACCTTCAGCAAAAGGGGTACGATATCTCATATATTAATGTTGACTCCAGGGGTATCATCAATCTGGATGAGCTCGAATCCGCCATCCGGAAAGATACCATACTGATCACCGTAATGCATGCCAATAACGAAATCGGATCTATCCAGCCGGTACCTGAGATCAGCCAGCTGGCGAGGAAACACAAAATTCCTTTCCATACTGATGCAGCCCAGAGTGCCGGAAAGATCCCCGTTGATGTTCAACAGCTTGGGGTAGACCTCCTATCCCTTGCCGGACATAAGATCTACGGTCCCAAAGGTATTGGCGCATTGTATATCAGGAGCGGGCTGACCATTGAAAAACTAATCCACGGGGCAGATCACGAACAGAATCGAAGGGCGGGAACAGAAAATGTACCACAGATCACCGGACTGGGAAAAGCATGTGAAATTGCGAAAAGGGATCTGGAGATCAACCGTCAGACCATGCAGATGACAAGGGATGCCCTTTTTGATTTTATCCGTCAATCCATTCCGGAAGTACAGTGGAACGGTGATCCGGAGAACTGCCTGCCAAATACCCTCAGCCTCAGCTTCCCCGGTGTGGATGCACAATTGATCCTCTCAGGACTGGAGGGTGTTGCCGCTTCAGCCGGGGCAGCCTGTCATGCTGAAAGTACTGATATCTCCCATGTGCTGGATGCCATTGGATTAACCGGGGAACAGTCCATTGGAACCATAAGATTCTCAACCGGCAAAAATACAACGAAGGAAGAGATCAGTTCCGCTTCCAGGATGATCATTGATACCGCTGCACCATTGATGACCAGATCCGGGTCCAATTCCACGGCCAGCAGGGATGCCACTCATGTAAAATTGACCCAATTCACTCATGGATTGGGTTGTGCCTGCAAAATGAGGCCACAGGACCTGGAAAAGATCCTCCATAAGATCCCCCTGTCTGATCACCCTGATATCCTCGTAGATGCCAGGAACTCAGATGACGCCACGGTATGGAAAATGGATAAGGACACAGCATGGGTTCAGAGCGTAGATTTTTTTACACCCGTCGTGGATGATCCCTTCACATTTGGTGCCATAGCTGCGGCAAATGCCCTGAGTGATATTTATGCAATGGGGGCCACTCCCCTCTTCGGGCTCAATATAGTGGCTTTTCCTGTCAAAAGACTGGCACTGGCAGTACTCGATGAGATCCTCCAGGGTGCCTTATCCATTGCAGAAAAGGCAGGAATACATGTACTGGGGGGGCATACCATCGAGGATAACGAACTCAAGTTTGGTATGGTTGTGAACGGGAAATGCCACCCTGAAAGGATCCTGCAGAATTCTTGCTCACAGCCAGGTGATGCACTCATCCTGACCAAACCCATTGGAACAGGCATCATGACCACTGCCCTGAAGAGAGGGATACTGGCCGATGATCATTACCATGAGCTGGTGGGGGTGATGACAGGCCTCAATAATATCCTGTCAAATATCCTCCCACTATACAAGGTAAATGCATGTACCGACATCACGGGATTTGGACTCCTGGGCCACATGCTCGAAATGGTACGGGCCAGTAGAGTTAGTGCAGAACTAATGGCTGATAAGGTCCCTTTGATCAAGGGAGTAAGGGAATATTTCCAGGCTGGAACTGTACCAGGCGGTACCCTTCAAAACCTGGCTTATACGGAGCCTTACCTCAAATGGAAGGATGGAACAGCCGAAAGTACTAAAACCATCCTGGCTGATGCACAGACCAGTGGTGGATTACTGATATCCTCGCCTCAAAATATAGCCGGAAACCTTCTTGACGAGATAAGGAAGGGCGGAGCCACAGAGGCGGCAATCATCGGCAGGGTATTGCCAGCATTCGATATCCCGATAAAAATCACTTGAATTAATGCATCCGGACCACTTTTTACAGTCTGCTGAGTAATCTCTTCCCAGGTTTGAGTCAACAGCTACAATTACCTTTATTTCAGTATTTTATAGAAACTTACGAACAGTATTTCATTTTGTTTTCTAAAAAAAAGTGTTATTTTTACTAACAAATACCATAAACATTTCGTAGGAGTATCCAATAAACTACCTAACTATGTCAAACAAGTTATTTTCGCTTATGCCTATTAAGTTGACTGCTATATTGATAATTGCAGTTTCGATGGCAGGATGTGGATCTGAAAAAAGGAAATCAGGTTCAGATGAGCTTTCACTCAGCGAATCCGAAATAAGTGCCGGAATACTGGAAGATGTAAACAGTGCAAAGCAGATCTTTTATTCCCTCCCCTCTCCTCTCGAGACTGCTATGTTGATAAAGAATGCCGGTGCATCCTATAATGAAGATTTATTGAATCCGGTTGATAATACATCTAATTATACCACGAATAAAAGCATGGCCCTGAATCTTGGCATTTACACTACCGATCTGAGTTTTGCCAGCCTGTTTGACCAGACACAGACCTCTATTCTGTATATGAATGCTGCCAAGCGGATGGCAGATGGACTTGGTATCCTTGATGCCATTGACAACAATACCATAGACATGCTAGAGGAGAACATCAATAACAGGGACAGGATCATGGATATAATTTCCGAGACTTTTATGAATTCCAGTTCCTTCCTCACTGAGAATGAAAGGCCGGCACTTGCTTCTATTGTGCTGGTTGGAGGATGGGTGGAAGGCCTGTACATTGCTTCCACTCTTGTGGGTGACGCAAACATTGAGGGGAATAAACTGGTGGAAAGGATCGTTGACCAGAAGCTTTCTTTCGATATTGTTATGCATCTGCTGGAAGACAATAAGGATAATATAGATGTTGCTGAAATATTAACCCAGATAGGTGACCTCAAATCAACGTTTGACAAGATCATCATCACCACTACCAGTATCCAGGCAGTTCCTGATGAAGAATCAAATGTCACAATCCTGAAGTCCAAATCCACGATAGACATTACACCCGAGGTATTCCAGGAACTGCAGGAAAAGGTAAAAATGTTAAGATCTAACTTCATCTCTTAAAAAATACCGCTCTATGAAAAAGATTTTTCATTTCACTGTTGCAATTGCATTATTGACTTTACTACCACTGTCTGTAAATGCACAGTGTAAAGGATTCGCAAAAAAAATCTGTAAGGTTGAGCTTTCACCATATATCCATGATGGAAATTATCATGCAGCCATCCTGACTGTTGGAGAAGAGGCTGAATTATACAAAACCTTTTACTCGGATACGGATTACAGGATAGCGGTTTGCGGTTCCGTAAATTTGCCTGACATTGAATTCAGGGTCATTGATTCAGACCGGAATGTGCTGTACTCGAACAAGGATAATGAATATGCCATGACCTGGAATTTCCGGCTGGAGGCCAGTCAGCAATTAAAGGTCTTTGTCAAGGTGCCAACTGCTGAAGGATTGCCCGAGGAAATTGCGAGTGGCTGTGTGGCCATCATGTTCGGTTTCCTCGATAAGAACTAGATCAGATAATAACACTAAAACAAGGCCGTCTCAATCCAAAACTGGGACGGCTTTTACATTTGTACCCAATCCTTTGATTAAAAAGAATTGATCCGTATCTCTATGAGGTTGGTCCCGGGGCGCAACCTGGCGGAACCAAATTCAGGATGTGATTTTTTTCCATTAATGGTGACCACAGATTCACCCGGGTCATCCAGGATCAGCTCTCCAACCATGTTTGCCGGCAGTTCAATTGAATACTTTTTGAACCTGCTGGTAATGCGTTGATAATTACAGGTGATTGCCCCGCGTATGGTTGGATAGGTGATAGAGCTATTCTTTAAATCAGCCAGTTGAGGTTGAATGCTGACAACACCAAAACCGGCTGTCTTAGGCCGTATTCCCCATAGGTGCCGGGGAATAATATTGGCGGGTGCTGCACCCCAGGCATGATTCCAATCCTGGTTCGGCTTGTATTTCAGGTCCCAGGCCTCCATGGTAATGGTCGCACCTGATGCAATCATATGCCACCAGCTACGATCATGCAAAGCAGTCATTAAACCGAGGGCATACTCTGCTTCACCAGCCTTGAAAAGTCCTTCCAGCAAATACTGCGAACCATATACACTGCAAGCCATGCCACGTGATTTAATGAAATCCACTACCGATTTCATGTACTGATCCGGCACCAGGCCAAAAGCAAGAGGCATCATATTGGCATGCAGTGAGGAATGAGTTGCTCCTTCGCCATCAATATAAATACCTTTCTCGCGGTCAAACAATTTCTCATTCATCGTTTTTTTCACCTTTGCGGCCATGAACTCAAAATGGTCCTTGTCGGCCGGCTTGTTCAGCAATCCGGCAAATTCGGCCATAATGACCATATTTATATAAAAAAAGCTGTTCACCACAGTATTTACCGGCAGCATTTGATGACCGTCACGTTCTCCCTCAGAAGTTGCCAGTTTCCAGCCTGTACTGTTTTGATCCGGTGGCCAATCTACAATATCCCTGAGCCTGGCAGTAGTATCCTTAAAACCAAGATTTTGCATGAACAGGCCGTTTGCCTTTGCGGTATATGAACTGATCATGCCATCTTCACGAGCCAGACCTATCAATGTTTTTTGCCTGAGTAATTCATAGTATGCTTCCAGCAATTCAGTATCGCCCGTGTAATAATAATCCTCGAAGATCAACATGGATGTATGCAATAGCCACTCTGTTGGCCATGTAGGATGAGCCATGAAATATTCAATGGTTTGCTTCGCCATGGAGTATTCACTGTCGGTACAGAAATGTCCGAGTTGATTGATGTAGGCATCTCCTTCATAGGGTATTCGTTCCCGGTCACCATCTATGTAGAGTCCGGTAAAAGAGGTGGCCTTCATGCTGTATTTGCAGATGTCCCAGACCTGGTTCAACACTGTATCTGAACATGAAAATTTGCTCTGGCCATAGTCGAAAAATTGAAAATAGGCCTTTTGCCGGACATCAGCAGCAGTCAGTCCCCCGTCGGCCTCATCAATCTCACAGTATCTAAAGGGCGTAATCACCTCAAAAGAATCCGGTAGCTGGATTGCCATATGATTGGTATTCCGTTGATCGGGAGGAAGGTTTATGATGTAATGGCTCTTTTCCGGTTGTACCGGCATTCGTATCTCCTGCGAACGAATCGACCCACCCGGATTAAGGTCGATCCTGCCTCCCAGGAGTTTTTCCCCTAAACGTATGACAAGCGTGTCGGGCTGATTGGTTTTATAGGCAAGTTCCAGGGTTCCGAATGCATCTTTGCCGAAATCAATAAAATAACTTCCGGGGCCAAGCTTTGTAAACAAAAGGGGCTGGATCTTTTCTACCTGGAAAAAATTCCCGGTGGAAACGGCCTCATGGAACATACCAGTTCGATACCTCTGGGATTCAGAATATTCGGTCAGCCGGTTGTCCTGGTCCCATATTCTTACCTTCCAGAAGTATGAGGAATTGGGTTGAAGATCCAATCCTCCATGTTCAACGTTGACCGACTGATTACTTCTTACCTGTTTGCTGTCCCATACATCTCCTATATTTTTCCCGAGGAGTTCTTTCCGCGAAGCAACCAGTATCTGAAAAGCTTTTTGAAATACAGCTTCAGCCGGTACAACCCAGCTATATTCAGGCAAGGGGTCCTGGATTGGTGTTCGGTCCGGGTCTCTGAGGTATTCAACACGCATCCCGTAAGGAACACCCCCATCAGGATCTGCAAATGCTTTGGATAATTCACTGCACTTCTGACGCAAGGATGCAATGACGGTTTTATAATCATCCTTTCCGGCAAGGTTATTGATTTCGAGGGGATCTTTCTCAAGATTGTACAGTTCTTCTGCTGACTGGTCATTGATATAGCGAAAATATTTCCATGTCCGGGTACGGACTCCTTCGCTGGGGGGTATATTTTCAAACTCCCACAAATGTTCAATCAGAACGGTGTCACGATGGATGGATCCTGATTCTCCATACACAAGCGGATAGAGACTTTTTCCATGCCAGGAAGGAGGTTGCTTTAAGCCTGCAAGTTCAATTATGGTGGCCGGCACATCGATATTCAAGGCCATTTCATCAATGGTTCTGTGCCCCTTTGACCGGGGATCATAGATGATCAATGGCACCCGGATTGAATTATCGTGCATCAACCATTTTCCTGCCAATTGCCTTTCTCCCAAAAAATACCCGTTATCACCCATCAGTATGATCACAGTATTTTTGTCAAGACCCTTCTCTTCCAACTTCTCCCTGATCCTGGCAATTTCAAGATCAATACCACTTATCATGCGATAATAACCTTTCACACTATGCTGGTATTTTTCAGGAGTATCATACCGCCAGTACCAGCGCGTACGGTTGAATCCTTCGCGAACGGGCCTGGGCAATTGCTCGAAATATTCATCCCCTGCCAATACGGGACCGGGCAGTTTCATATTCTGATATAGATGGTCAGTTTCTTCCTGCCAGAAATACTGTTTCTCAGCCCCGTCATGAGCATGTGGTGCACTGAAGCTGAGAGACAGGCAAAATGGTCTGTCAGCCGGGGCCTCCTCAATGAAATCCAGGGCTTTTTGGCCAGTATACCGTGTTAAATGAACGGTATCTTTATCCAGGGTTTTATAATAGTACCCCCTGTAATCATCATATTGATTATTCCGGTCATAATCTTCTATGACATCAAACATCTGTGCTTTTTTAGCATAATTCACCCCGAATTTCCCAAAAAAGGCGGTGCTATACCCTGCATCTTTTAAAAGTTGAGGATACGAATACAACATGAACCTGTCACTGATCGGTCCGGTCTGAAAAGTATACCGGTGGCGGCGTTCATGGACACCGGTGAACAGGCTGGCCCGGCTGGCAGAACAGATCGGGGTTGTCACGATGGCATGACTGAACCAGGTGCCCTCCCTGGCCAACTGGTCCATTTGCGGTGTCTGAATAATTTCGTTACCGGCATAGCCCAAAGCATCCCAGCGCTGGTCATCTGTCAGGATAAAAATAATATTGGGAGGCGTATCCGGGTGGCTGCAATAAACCCTGATCGGGAGAATCATGATGAAGATTAAGCTGCTTGTCAGTATTTGTTTCATGCTTACTTTAATTTTGGCTTTAAAAACTTACCAGTATAGGATGTCGGGTGCTTGCTCAGATCTTCCGGAGTACCCTCAAAAATGACCTCTCCTCCCTCCTCACCTCCTTCGGGACCAAGATCAATGATCCAGTCTGCTGATTTGATCACCTCAAGATTATGTTCGATGATGACCAGGCTATGGCCTTTGCCGATCAATTCCTGAAAGGCATCAAGCAATTTCCGGATATCATGGAAATGGAGTCCTGTTGTAGGTTCATCGAATAGAAAAAGCAGGTTTCTGCCAGCGTTTTCCCTCGACATGAAAGAGGCGAGTTTAACACGCTGGCTCTCACCGCCACTCAGGGTACTGGATGATTGTCCCAGTTTTACATAACCAAGGCCGACATCAGCCAGTGGCCTTAGTTTATCAATGATCCTTTTTTCAATGTTCTCATCAGTTTCCGAAAAAAATTCAATTGCCTCATTTACAGTGCACTCCAACAGGTCGTAAATATTCTTTCCTCGATATCTTACATCCAGTATTTCATCCTTGAAACGCCGTCCATGGCAACTGTCGCAGACCAGGTGCACATCGGCCATAAATTGCATCTCCACCTTGATGATTCCTTCTCCCTGGCATTCCTCGCACCTGCCCCCGTCAATATTAAATGAAAAATGAGATGCTTTGAATCCCTGGACAACAGATGCCTGTTGATCAGCATACAACCTCCTGATCTCGTCAAATGCCTTCAAATAGGTAACCGGATTGGACCGTGATGATTTTCCTATTGGATGCTGGTCAACCATCTCTATGCCATCCAGCATTTGAATATCCCCCCGGACCAGGTCATGATCCCCTGGTTTCTCTCCATGACCCTGGAATTTCTTGAGGAGTGCCTGATAGAGTATGCTGGTGACCAGGGAAGACTTCCCTGATCCGCTAACCCCGGTGACAACCGTCATGATATTAAGCGGGAATTTAACATCTATGCTCTTCAGGTTATTCTCCCTGGCGCCGAGCAACTCGATATAATTATGCCATTTCCTTCGCTTCCCGGATATCCTTATCATTTCCTGGCCGGTCAGGTACCTGGCAGTCATACTCCGGCCATTTGCATCCAGCTTACCCGGGTCTCCCTGGAACACAACCTCCCCCCCCAGCCTCCCTGCCATGGGTCCCATGTCAATGATTTGTTCCGATGCCCTGATGATATCTTCGTCGTGTTCGACAACAATCACGGTATTCCCCAGTTTCTCAAGATTCTTCAATACACCGATCAGCAGGTGTGTATCCCTGGGATGCAGCCCTATACTGGGCTCGTCCAGGATATACATGGAACCCACCAGGCTGCTTCCGAGTGAAGTGGCCAGGTTGATCCGCTGCGACTCGCCTCCTGACAGGGTGGATGAGAGCCGGTTCATGGTAAGATAACCCAGGCCAACCTGCACCAGGTATCCGAGCCGGTTATGGATCTCCTTGAGTATTCTTCCCGCTATTTCTTTATCATGTCTGGAAAGCCTTATATTCTTAAAGAATTCATACAGGTCATTTACAGGCATGATTACTAGCTCCTGTACAGGCCGTTTATTGACTTTAACATACGAAGCTTCTTTTTTCAGCCTGGTACCCTGGCAGGCCGGACAGGTAGTCTTTCCCCGGTATCGGGAAAGCATGACACGGTACTGAATTTTATATTTCTTCTTTTCGAGATACCGAAAAAATGCATCCAACCCTTTAAAAAACCGGTTGCCGGTCCATAGCAAGCTCTTTTGATCAGCAGATAATTGATAATAAGGTTTGTGTATGGGGAAGTCAAAATTAGCAGCCTGCAGGACCAGTTTTTCCTTCCATCTGCTCATTTTTTCTCCTTTCCAGCATACGATTGCATCCTCATAGATGGAAAGGCTCTTGTTGGGAATAACCAGATCCTCATCAATTCCGATAATTTTGCCGTAGCCTTCGCAGAGGGGACATGCACCAATCGGATTATTGAAACTGAACATATGGACATCCGGTTCATCGAATTTCATCCCGTCCATCTCAAAGGAACCCGAGAAAACACATACCTTGTCATCCTGCATGAGCTGCAAATGACATTCACCCTTTCCAAGGCTGAAGGCAGTCTGTATGGAATCTGCATACCTTGCGAGAGAATCTTCATCAAGTTGGACCTTAACCCTGTCGATAACAACCGGGATCTGGCTTCCAGGTACCGGGATATTATCCTCCTTCAACATATCCTCAATCCTTGTGAATCCTGAATTTAGCTGTAACCTTGTAATTCCTTGTTTCAGCAATAATTCCAACTGTCCCCTCACATCCCTTTCTGCTACAAAAAGAAACGGTGAAAGGATGATTACCTCTGAACCATGTCCAAGGTCAACCATGAAATTCACTATATCTGTCACAGCATGTTTCTTCACCTTCCGGCCGCTGACCGGTGAATACGTCTTCCCTATCCGGGCGTATAAAAGCTTCAGATAATCATAAATTTCAGTTGAAGTGCCAACAGTTGACCTGGGATTCCGTGTATTGACTTTCTGTTCTATGGCAATGGCAGGTGGTATGCCGTTGATCATATCCACATCAGGCTTATTAATCCTGCCCAGGAATTGCCTTGCATATGAGGAAAGGCTTTCAACATAACGCCGCTGGCCTTCAGCATAAAGCGTATCAAATGCAAGCGAGGATTTACCTGAACCTGATAATCCTGTGATCACAATGAATTTATTGCGCGGGATCTTCAGATCAATATTTTTCAGGTTGTGAACCCTGGCCCCTTTTATCTCAATAAACCTCTCAGCCGATTTAACAGTTTTTGGCATGAAAATTGTACCAATTAAAAAGCTTGTTTAACATCTTTTAACTGTGTTCAAAAGTAATATTTTTTGTATTATTGATATTTTTGTTTTACTTGCACAATCAAATTCATTCTCAATAGCCAACCTAAAAACGGAGGACTGCCTATAGCCCAAGATCTACCCTGATTGAATCAAAATAGGAGGTAGTTTTGAAATTACAACAACACGCAGATCAAGATCTGGTAAAGCTGTTTATCCAAGGTGATCAAAGCAGCATTGAGGTCCTGATTAACAGGCACAAGAACAAAGTTTTCACATACATCATACTCATTGTCAAAAATCAGTCACTGGCTGAAGATATTTTCCAGGACACTTTTATTAAGGTCATTAAATCCTTAAAAGAGGGAAAATACAAGGACAATGGGAAATTTGTATCCTGGGTTATCAGAATCGCCCATAATCTGACCATTGATCATTTCAGAAAGGAAAAACAGATCAATACTTATTCGAACGAGGATTATGAGGCGGACATCTTCAACTCAAGAAAACTTTCCGAGAGTACTATCGAAGATATCATGGTTGAAAGCCAGATCATTAAGGAGGTCAGGCTGCTCATCGATGAACTTCCTGAGGACCAGAAGCAGGTAATCCTGTTAAGGCATTATGGCGGACTGAGTTTCAAGGAGATAGCCGAACAAACGGATGTGAGTATCAACACGGCACTTGGCCGGATGAGATACGCATTGATCAACCTTAGAAAGCTGATTGAACAGAAAAATCTCAGTTTGACAAAAATTTAATATCTAACATCCATACTATTTTTTCTTTTTCGCCGTTTGGTATGTGTAATAACTATTTAAACTGCCTATGGTGAATGTCTCTACTCTTGTCTATGTACTGGAAAATCTGGAGAGTAAGGATGGAGAGTTAACTAATCTGGAGGAATTACTTGGAGAGGAAGAAGCGTATGTGAAGAGGATATTTGGCAAACTTGATGAGTCAATTTTGCAGGTAAATCCTGAATTGGTGAAACGCATCCTGAAAACAGCCAGTACTATTTAGAAATTCTGAACTGCATTAAAAGAGAGCCGCCCAGTGTAAACTGAGGCGGCTCTCTTTTTTTAAATGGTACTACACCGCAGCTGCATATTTTGCAAAGCAAAACACGTAAGGCTGCTTGTGCAATACCATTTAAAAAAACAAAACCATCTGAGATTTTCACTTGATTATAACAAACCCCGATCCCTTATTTTAAAAGGTTATTGAATGGCATTCAATAACCTTTAAATATCGTCTCAGGATTTGTTTTGATACAGGAGGCTGATCGCGTGGCAGGCCATGATCCCGGCCGTTTCTGTCCGGTAAACCGCTTCACCCAGGTTGATCTCCCGGTAAGCATTTTTTTTGGCGGCTTCTATTTCATCGGTTGTAAAATCTCCCTCCGGCCCGATCATTATTATCCAGCTTTGATCTACATGCGGTTTTGCGGTGATGTGCTGGTCACCGGTCGTGTTACAATGCGCTATCAGCTTGATATCTACGGTGGTACGATCCAGGAAATCGCTCAGGGGGATTTCCCTGTTCAGCTTGGGCAGCGAGGCGCGCCCGCTTTGCTTCATGGCAGCGATCAGTATTTTCTGTGACCGGTCATGCCTGATGCGGTCTCGTTCAGAACGTACACAAATGATCGGCGATATCTCATCCACACCTATCTCGGTTGCCTTCTCGAGGAACCATTCAAAACGTTCGCTGCTTTTTGGAGGGGTTATGGCAATATGCAGATAATAATCCCTGTGCAGATAGCCGGTTATTACATCGTTTATCCTGACCTGGCATGCCTTTGGGTCAGGAACCGATATTATCCCGGTATAATAATTTCCTTTGCCATCAACCATCTCAAGCGGATCACCCCCGGTCATTCGCAGTACTTTGATGATATGCCGGGATTCCTCTTCACTGAGTATGGCCTGTTTATGATCAATCTGGCTGGTATAAAAGACAGGCATGGGCTCTTTTTATTTATTCAATCGGTGCTTCATCATCCTCCTGCATCCTGCGGAGAAACATGGCTTTCTTTCTCGGATCTGATAGTACATACATATACGCCACCTCATCCCGCGGTGTTTTCATCTTCCGCTGATTGGTCTTTACCTCATTGATGGTATTATTGAATTCCCTGTTGCTTGACAATACACTCATTATGCCCCTGACATAACCGAAATAATACCAGTTCCTGCGGTCAAGTTCAAGGTAAATATCCACCATATCCCCGTTGCGCCGTTTTGTGAATTCCATGTATCCGTCCAGCTGCTTATTGATCTGGTCCCCGTTGATGCTTCCCATAGAGATTTTACCCTCTGACCTGTATGACCTGGATTCCTGGTTCCAGACCAGATTTACATTGGTAAAATAGAGGGTATGTGTCAGTTCCGGGACCGATGACTGGTATTGTCCGTAAAGTCCCAATTCAGTCTGATATTTCTCTGCCCTTTCCCTGCCGATCAATTCCTGGAGGTTTTTTACATAAAGCGGGGACGCCAGATCAACAGCCTCAAGGGTAGGCATAGCGTCGATCTCGGCTGCCATGATCTCGAATGCATCTTCAGACATGAAGAAATTCAGGGCGAGGGTAACATTTAGTTCCGTTTCCTTTGTATTCATATTGTGGATAGCATTTCCAACCGATGATATTCTGACCTGGCCAGGCACCATGCCCGTACTGATCCTGCCTTCTCCGTAGATAACGCAATCATTCCTGGATAATCTCAACAAGGTACCGGGGGGCCGCTCCGGATAACGGAGTTTTTCCCTGCTGGAAATGCGGTATTCATCGCTTTGCCTGTCATGGTAGAGTATTCCGCTCGATGTAATGATATATTGGTCACGTGGCAATCTCTTCCTGCTCAGGAAAGCCGGGTAAATATGTACTGAATCTCCTGCTAAAAACAAGCCGGCATAGGTATAATTCATGTCTATATCGAAGGGCTGTACCGGGATGGGGATATACACAAAGGCAGGATCAATCTCTGCCCTGAATTTCAGGTATGTTTCTTCATTGATTTCGCAGTCATGGATTATGCCGGCTCCGCCATTAAAGGTCAGGAAAGTTTTCCGTGCATCCAGTTCCACATTACCCTGGAAGGAAAAATACGGGCTCAGCGTAAAATACTGATCTATTCCTATAATTCCTTCTGCAATGGTATTAATGGAATCATCCACGCTGATCTCATGAAAATAAACTGATTGTGGTTCTCCTGTTTCATTGACATAATCATGATAACCCGAACCGGTATAATTGAACTGACCCAGGACCTGAACGGTGGCATTGTAAAACCGGTGTTCTTTCATCTCACGGTTAGCAACGATACTTGCTTCTGTCAATTCTTCCATCACCCCATCAGGATCAATGACCACCTCCCCATCGACTGGATAGATATAGGCATCTGCCACGCGGAGGAATGTCACATTGGATCCCCTGAGGATGTTTCTGCTGTAATCATACGTGGCCCTGTTTGAAACGAAGCTCAGGGAATCCTGTTCACGGTCAATGGATATATACCGCGGACCAACCATGATCTCTTCCCCATACTCATCTGTTTCAATATCAGCAATGGTATCTGTCACAGAAGCAGAACCCATTTCAAGTTCAGTACGCTCCATATCCCATCTGAATAGATCCAGCCTGCTTACATACTTATTTTCAGGGAACTCTACGAGTGAAAAATCCTCGTTGGTCCTGAACAGGCCGGAAAGGTTTTCGAAATCCACATGAGCATTGATATTATCAGTGATCAGGGTATATCCGTCTGTATTCACTGATTTTAACCTGAATTCTGCCGTGTCAGCATCGAAAACATTGGCCGTGTAGTTGAAATTTTCGGAATTAAGCACGGAATTAGTTAGTTCCATCCTGCCATTTCCCGATAAACCGGCAGGCGTGAGTGCCAGGGTACCGCTAAATGAAGTCGAATCGTTCAGGATGACAAACGGATTGGCTCCTTCTTCAATCAGCATGGTATCACGGTAAGGATACCAGATCAAATCATTCAAAGTGGAAGTGACCAGGGGATATTGTACACCCGTAAGCTCTTGCATGATCTCGAATTCAGATGCATTTGTGAACATGGAATCCGGGTGAAATACGATATCATCAGCTGTTCCCCTGGATGTCAGGTAGGAAAACCGGCCCGATCCCCGGAGTCCGGCATTACTCAACATGACAGAATCGTAATAATGTCCTATCCCTCCATAAAGTTCCAATCCGGATGAATCAGTCAAATATTTGAATCCCAGTGAGTTATCTTCCTGTATACGGAGTTTCTCCTCAATGGCAGGAAAAACATTTGCCGATCGCAGGATCCCACTCAGGTTCAGGCTGATCTGTGAAAAATTATCAAGGCTGTCAATGGCAAAGGGATATACTTCAAAGTAAAAATCCTTCCTTTCATAAACACCATTCTCTATTGCTACATTATCATAATAAATGAAGGAGTTCTCGGTACTGCTGAAGACAGGATAACTGGGGATCTTTTTCCGTCCCGATTTATTATCCGGATTATCAATCAGCAGTTCGCCGGTCATATCCTCAAGCATACTGGTAATATCAAGCACAGATATTTGTCCGTATTCATCAAGATTCTCCATATTCACTTTCATACTCAGGGAATCGATATTAGTAAGCCTGATCTTAAACGTATCGTAGTTGAAATAGAAATTCCTGCCATAGAAGGTGAAAAGTCCCGCATCAATCACCCCGTCAAATGTAAAATCACGGTTACTCCTCATGGTTATTTTCTGGTTGGCCGGAAAAATACTTACTGCCTGTGCATTACTCAACTGGATTTGCTTCACCCCATTGATATGAAGATCAAAATTTCTCAGTTCAAGGTTGGCATTCTCGAGTGGCGCTTCTGTCTCAGAAATAAAATTGATCACGTCATAATCTATATAATCGACGCTGGCATAGATCCAGTCGTAGGATTTTTGCCGCATGGTGACCCTGTCTTCTTCCAGGTCATAGCTTAGAAAACCCAGCTCTGCAAGATGTTTTAGCAACTGTTGTGCATGCGTCGGCCGCATGTGTGCAAACCTGGCAAACTCGGTTCCATAAAACGAGATGTCAAAGACCTGTTCAGAATAACGCCTTAACAATACCAGTGGATTCTCGTCATCAATCCCCTGTAACCGAAAATAGGTATAGGCATCAAACAGGTTCTCGGATTGAAAATTGGCAAGTCCGGATGCTCCTCCTTCCCCCATCTTTAACTGTATCAAATTATCATCCAGCTGCCAGGAGAGTTGCTCGAAATTCATATCAACACGGTGAAATGAATTATAATAGGGTGAGTGTGACTGAAAATTGGAAGTCCTGCGTGATAAAAACCGGTTTTCATCCACGATATAATTCATCCCAATACTCGGATGGTAAATGGAATCATCATCAAGGTAAAGAGAGATCTCGGCCTCGTTGGAGGTAATTATTTCAGTGTCGAAAACAAAGATCTCAGAACGGGCAACAATTACCAGCGTATCATTCCGGAAATAATTCAACAGGGCTTTGGTATCCCTGCTGCCCGAACCAATCATCTTGGACCCATACATACTGATCCCCCCATAATAATCAATGTTTTCGAAGATATCATCGAGCCGGAAACTGCCCTGGTATGATTCAAACCTGGGATAGTTGGCAGTGGCCAGTGAGATGATCCTTTCAACTTTATCATCCAGACTGCCCAAAATTTCGAAATCAAAATATTGTTTGTGGTAAAAAGTTACTGAATCTGCATGAAATTCATAAAACCTAAAATTTATCATGTATTCATCCAGTGCAGCGTACACCTGGTCCGGGGAATATCCTGCCCTTTCCCAAGTGATTCTTCCACCACCTCCACGCCAATAATGACTTAAGGGATTATAAATACCACTGGTCCCATAAACCATGATACTGTCCCTTACCGCGCTACAGATAAGGTCAGTCGGTCCGACAACTACCTGGACAGAATCATCAAAAAGTAGTTGAAAATCAGCGTTTGATGATGTCCAGCGGGTACTGTTTGACTCGTATAATATCCCGGAATTCAACAATTTCAACGAAAACAAAAGATAGTCATTGATCACTGGCAGTGTATAGTCCCGTGTTGCCGTAAAATGGTGCATGGACCGCAGCCAGTTCAGGTAGTTTTCAGCTGGCCCATGATATATGGTAAAAGCATTGATAACCTGCAGGTAAGTAATGAAATGGGGACGCAGGCGAGCGTTCTTGTCCAGCATTTTATTGGAAATCGCAATCAGTTGTGCTTTAGTGGTATCAAGCATCATCCCGGCATTCCAGTTTTCAATGAATGTCTGAATGATCAGTGGCTGGGTTTCCTCATCACTTGTTCCCATGAACTTTACCAGCTCCCCGGGATAGTTCTCAAGGTCAGTTGAAAACCTGCGGAATACTTCCTGTCCGGATAAACCGGAACCAACCATGATAAGGATTAGGGAAATCAGGATCCGCTGCTTCATCACTGAAAAAAAATAAACTTGCCTGAAATTAAACAGCTTTTCTATAAACTGCAACCGCCCAATTGTTCATAACCTGTTTAACCACAAAATCCAAACCATTTCTAAAGTGATGTCAGGTTCTATATGTTCAGCCAAGGTATTAGAAGGATTGGACAATGGCGATAAAATCTTCTGCATTCAATGAAGCCCCTCCAATCAGTCCCCCATCCACATCCGGATTGGCAAACAATACCCCGGCATTGGATGGTTTACAACTTCCGCCATACAGAATGGTCAGGTCTTCTGCGATAGCATCCCCGAACCTATCCCTGACCAGTTGGCGGATATAGGCATGCATTTCCTGTGCCTGCTCCGGTGTGGCAACAATCCCGGTGCCAATGGCCCAGACAGGTTCATAGGCAATGATGATCTTGCCCATATCGCCTGTATCCAGGTCAAAAAGGGCAATTTCTATCTGTGTTTTAACTACCTCAAACAGTTTACCGGATTCCCGTTCTTCGAGCACCTCCCCACAGCAGAATATTGGAATGAGACCGTTTTCCAGGGCCATTATTACTTTTTTATTCAGCATGGCATTATCCTCCCCGAAAATAGTCCTCCGCTCAGAGTGGCCTATGATCACGTACTCAGCTCCGGTCGACCTGACCATCCCGGCTGATATTTCACCTGTGAAGGCACCTTTTGCCTCCGCAGCACAATCCTGGGCACTCAGCCCGACACCGGTTAAAAACCGGGAAACCTCTGAAAGATGTATAAAAGGAGGCGCCACGATAACTCCCACATCTCCGTCAACCTGCTCATTCATTTCATTTACACTTTTTGCCAAGTCAATACCCTCCTGGAGTGTCTTGTTCATTTTCCAGTTTCCGGCTACGATTTGTTTTCTCATAATTGAATAATAGTTATAGTTATAAAAAATAATTCCTAAGCATACTGAATCCTGGGGTCAAGATAAGCATAGACCAGATCCACCAGGATATTAATGACCACAAAAATAATAGATATCAGGATGACTGATCCAAGTACCAGTGGAAAATCATAATTATTTAAGGCATTTACAATAACATAACCGAGTCCCTTCCAACCGAAAATATATTCCACAAAGATCACACCGGCCATCAGGGAGGCAAACCAGCCACTTACAGCGGTGACCAGTGGATTCATCGAATTCTTGAGGGCATGCCGGAAGATGATCCTGGAAAATGACAGGCCCTTTGCCCTGGCTGTACGAATATAGTCCTGGCTGAGTACATCCAGCATGGAATTCCTGGATAACTGGACAACCACTGACAGGGGCCTGATTACCAGGGTAATTGCCGGAAGCAACAGATTTTTAAGCTGCAGGTGGACACCCTCTCCATATGCATCTACTTCCATGATGTTCCCGGTCAGGTTTAATCCGGTAAAATCCTGAAGTTTATAGGCAAATAACCACCCGATAAGGATGGCGGCAAAAAAGGAAGGCAGGGACATACCAAGAGAGGAAACGACCAGGATGAAACGGTCATAAACACCATCCTTCCTGATGGCTGCAAAAATGCCGGCAGCCGTTCCTATGATAAAGGCAAAAAACATGGAACATGCAGCCAGCAGGAAAGTATTCGGCAGGGCAGTCCCCAGTATTTGTCCCACCTTCTCCCGGCTCTGGAAGGATCGCCCAAGGTAAGGAGTCTTCAGCACAAGTGCCCTGGTATCTGAAAATCTAATCAGTACCCGGCCGTTTCCATAATCCACGGGATCGAGATAAAAATAACTATCCTGATTCACAGGATCATGCAATGACAGAAAGGAAAGATCATTAAGGTAATGCAGGTATTGCTGGTACATCGGCCGGTTCAGTCCCAGTTCCTCCCGGATCCTCTCCAGTGTTGCCTGGTCAGCCCGCTGCCCTACCATCATCCTGGCCGGATCGCCGGGAAGGACATGAAATAAGAGGAACACGATCGTGATAACACCCCAGGCTACCAGGATTCCATATAATATCTTTTTTAGCAAGTAAACTGCCACCGGCGTGTTATTTATCCCTGTTCCCGCGAGGCATAAACAGATGCAGCCCCACAGAGATCAGCAGGAACAGGACAATGAAGAATCCCAGGACCCTGTTTTCCGATGCAATCCTGTTTGCCGTCATCAGGAATGGCAGGATATCATCGAAATCTTCAAGCTCGGGAAAATCCCTGTAATGCCATTTGGCAAGGATGGTACCCTCCCTGAGTAAGAGTAGTCCGGGATTTGCCCTGACAATGGTCTTCAGAGTGATTTCATCGGTGGTATGGAAACCGAAGGCAGGATCCAGGGTTTGCCGTATTTTCTCAATTTCCTGCTCACCGGATGCTGTGGTACAATAAAATGAATGTCCTGCCTGCCCACACCATGCTGCCAGCCTGGAGGCATAATTCATGGCATAAGTATCAGCATCTCCAAGATGTGCTGCCACCAGTAAAAAACTATATCCTTCATCCGAAAGCAGCGTGCTGGTTATATCTGTATTTGTCTCATCAACAATGGTAAAATCATGAATGGGTGGTTCATATCCCTTTTTTACCAGGATATGTTTTGAATCCACATAGGTCCAGGTAGTATCCTCCCAGGGAAAATTGTCTTCGGTGAATTCTTCAACGGTCCCATTTTTCTCGTAATAGAGAAATGTTTTGAATTCATCCTGTAGAGCTCCTTCAGGCATACTCATTTTCGCAGGGATATATGTCCCGACACTGTAGGGCCTGAAATCAAGCAGTGGCAAATGACGGCAGGCATGAAACTCTATGCCCAGGAAAACAAGGATGAATACCATAAGTGCCAGCCATGAGAACAGCGGTTTAAACGAATCCTGATGTAAAGCTCTGAACCAGAAAATATGCAACACGAAGGGTATGAGGATAAGATTCTTGAAAAAGGTCTGCCAGTTGGTCATGATTATGGCATCTCCAAAGCACCCGCAGTCCGACACCGGGTTTGTGAGTGCCAGGATAAAGGTTATAATGGTGAAAAACGATATGAATACCAGCACGGACCACACAGCCAGATGGTACCTGAATCTGAAAAGCAGGGAAACCCCAATGATAAATTCCGCTGCTGCAAGGGTGATTGCCAGAACCAGGGCGAATGGTTCCAGAAAACCAAGATTGAAAGCATTGAAATAATCTGTAAACTTATAGGTAGATCCCATCGGATCCACTCCTTTAACAAAGCCACTGAAAATGAATACAATCCCGAGAATCAATCTTGAGATAAGTGATAAAATATTTTCTGTTTTCATGGAAAGTGATTAACATGCACCAGCCGGAAAAAGCAGGTGCTGAATGGAAATAAATATTTCGTCCGGGGAAAGCATCTCCCCCTTGCTGTCACTACAGTTTATAACCTGAAGGGTCGGTTCTGAAACAGACAGATCAAGGTATACCTGCCGGACTTTCTTCTGAAAATCCAGGTCCTGTTCATGAATATCCGTTTTCCCGTTCAGGTAGTCCCGGTCACCCCCACTGCGTTCCCCTTTCAGTTTCTGCCTGGTGAACTGGAAGGGTACATCCAGGAAAATATTCATGTCAGGCTGCGGAATTTTATGATACCCGTATTCAAATTTCAGGATCCAGTCCCTGAGTGCCTCCTGTTCCTCTGCCGTTTCCAGTTTGGCACACTGGAAGGCAATGTTTGAAACCACATAACGGTCTGCCACCACGGTAATCCCTTTTGCCAGCCATGAAGCTATCATTTCCCCGGCATCATGACGGTTACCCGCATAGATGAGTGCTACCAGGTACGGGTGCACTGATTCCAGGGGACCCAGATCGCCGCGAAGGAATCTGGCGATCAACTCACCATAATACCCTTCATCAGTCCTCGGGAAATGTAGATATTGATGCTTGATCCCTTCACGGTCAAGGTATGTAAGCAGGCGTTCAATCTGCGTGGATTTCCCGGATCCGTCAAGTCCCTCGATAACCATAAATTTATACCTGCCCTGCTTCATTGATTCCAAGAAATACGGGGGTTTTTATTACTTTTGTTCAGCAAAACACCCTTCCTGCAAATGAGTCCTAAAGATACATTTTTTTCCCATAAACAGTCCCTGTATTGCGGGGGGAGAATCCTTGATTTCAGTCAGCCCCGGATCATGGGAATCCTGAATATCACCACCGATTCATTTTATCACGGGAGCCGTCTGATGGATACTGAGGGGATCCTTAAATCAGCCAATGAAATGATCTCGGAAGGCGCTGACATACTGGATGTTGGTGCTTATTCCTCCCGGCCGGGATCGGGCGGGATCCCTGCGGTAGAAGAGATCAGGCGGCTGGAGATGGCCCTGTATATCATTCGCAAAACCCATCCGGATATGCTTATATCCGTGGATACTTTCCGCCCGGAGATCGCCAGCAGGGTTGTGAATGATTTTAATGTCAATATGATCAATGATATATCGGGCGGAGACATGGATCCGGGAATGTTCGACACTGTGGCTGGTCTCCAGGTACCATATGTCATGATGCACATGAAAGGAAAACCGTCAGATATGCAGGAACATGCCAGATATACGGATGTGGTAAAGGAGATCATTCTTAATTTCTCAGAGAAGCTCCGGCAGCTCAACAAGCTAGGTGTAAACGACATCATTATTGATCCCGGCTTTGGCTTTGCCAAGACCATTGAGCATAATTACCAGATCCTGAAGCAACTTGATGCATTTCACATTTTCAACCAACCCCTGATGGTCGGCCTGTCGCGAAAATCCATGATTTACCAGGTACTCGGCAGCAATCCTTCGGATGCCCTCAACGGCAGCACAGTGCTGCATGCCATCGCCCTGATGAAAGGAGCCAATATCCTGAGGGTACATGACGTGAAGGAAGCCCGTGAAACGATCAAACTGGTAGGGAAAACATTTATACAATAATCTCGTAATAACTTACGGCTCACAGATTTTATTAATTTTGTCATGCATTTCACAATCTGACCCATGCTGTCTGCATTCATAACCATACGGGTTCTTGACATTATCGATGTGCTGCTGGTAGCCTATCTGATGTACCAGGTATACATGCTTATCAGGGGAACGGTGGCCATGAATATTTTCATTGGTATCCTGTCGTTTTACCTTTTGTGGATCATCGTGAGGGCCCTGGGAATGCAGCTGCTGGGCACAATTCTCGGGCAGGTCATCGGGGTGGGTGTCATCGCCCTGATCATCGTCTTCCAGCAGGAGATAAGACGATTCCTTATATATATAGGGAATCAGTATCTCAGCCGCAACCGCCTTTCACTGGAAAAGTTCATACCCATCAATATCACGCCCCAGCCGAAGGTAAAGATCAAATCCATTATCAAGGCAGTGATCAATATGGCCAAATCAAAAACCGGGGCATTGGTGGTGATCGCACGGAAATCGGAACTTACTGTCTACGCTGAAACAGGTGACTCGCTGAACGCAGAAACCTCCAGCCGGCTGATCGAAAGCATATTCAACAAGGAAAGCCCGCTGCACGATGGGGCATTGATCATCAACGGGGACAGGATAGTGGCAGCCAGATGTGTATTGCCTATTTCTGAGAACCTGAACCTGCCGCCAAACTATGGAATGAGGCACAGGGCAGCCCTCGGTTTATCAGAAAATACGGATGCCCTCACCATCATTGTATCTGAACAGACAGGGAAGGTGTCCATCGCCGAATCAGGCAAAATTCTTACAGATGTCGGAGTCAAAGAATTGATGTCCAAGCTGGATCTTGATTTTGCCTAAGTCTTTCTAAGCCTGACCCTTGATTCTTCTCGCCTGATGATCCTTTGAATATTCTTATTGTGGGTAATGATGACCAGTATGGTGATCAGGCCTGAAAATATCAGCAGTGGCAGTTGAACTGAAGGAAGCATGAACCAATCCATCAGTGGGAGGGAAATCGAAGCCATGATAGATCCCAGCGAGACCATACGGGAAATCAGCAGGAAAATGACAAATATCACCAAACTGCCTGCCGCCGCCAGTGGCATCAGTCCCAGGATAACCCCCAGCAGGGTAGCGACCGCTTTCCCGCCCCTGAAACCCGCAAACAAAGGATAGATATGGCCCAGTGCGGCAGCCGAACCACAAAGTATGCGCAGCCATAGAAGCCATTCCGGATCAGCAGTGAGGGATGGGTAAATGTAAGGCAGAAAGGTAGCTGCAAAGCCCTTACCGATATCCAGCAAAAGGACAGGGAGACCGGCTTTCCATCCCAGCACCCTCCATGTATTGGTGGCCCCGGCATTACCGCTTCCATACTCCCTTACATCCTTCCTGTAAAAGACTTTACCTACCCAGACGGAAAAAGGCAATGAACCTAACAGGTAGGCCACTGCCATCAATATTGCTCCTGGGAATATTATCGCTTCGACAGGCAACATGAGAATATTATAGTTGAGGTCCGGCTGCAATCAGTTTCTTCGTATCCTCCGTATCGGTAAAATGCTCAAAATTGGCGATAAATTTCTTGGCCAGCGCTGCAGCCTCAGCGTCCCATTCCGCTGCACTGGGCCAGTTGTTCCTGGGATTCAGCAGGCTGGAATCAGTACATGGCACTGTTTTGGGGATCTGCAGGTTGAAAATGGGAAGTGTTTCATACTCCACACTGTCCAGGCTGCCATCAAGGATACAGTCAATAATACCTCTGGTCGCAGGCAGGTCAATGCGGTGCCCGCCCTTGTTATAACCACCGCCTACCCATCCGGTATTGACAAGCCAGGCATTCGCCCCGTGTTCCTTCATTTTCCGGGTCAGCTCATTGGCATAGATAATGGGGTCAAGCAACAGGAAGGCGGCCCCAAAACAGGCTGAAAATGAAGGTATTGGCTCCGTGATCCCCCGTTCTGTACCTGCCACTTTTGCAGTGTACCCGCTGATAAAATGGTACTTGGTCTGGTCCTCTGTCAACCTTGAAACAGGTGGCAGGATCCCGAATGCATCTGCCGTTAAAAAGATTACATTCTTGGCATGGTCTGCCTTGGAAGGGGGTCCGACAATATTTTTAATATGATAAATTGGATAGGAAACCCTGGTATTCGCCGTCTTTGAATCATCCTCCCAGTCCACCTCACCATTGTGCCAGTCCACCGCCACATTTTCGAGCAGGGCATCCCGCTTGATGGCATTGTAAATATCCGGTTCCTTTTCCGGGTCCAGGTCTATGGTCTTGGCATAGCAGCCACCTTCAAAATTGAAGATGCCGTCATCATCCCAGCCATGTTCATCGTCCCCTATCAAATGCCGTTTCGGATCGGCCGAGAGGGTTGTTTTCCCTGTGCCTGAAAGTCCGAAAAAGAGGGCGGAAACCCCGTCATCCCCTACATTTGCTGCCGCATGCATGGCAGCTATTCTCTTCAGCGGAAGGTAATAATTCATTATCGAGAATATCCCCTTTTTCATTTCACCTCCATACCAGGATCCCCCGATACATGCCCGTTTTTCCTTCAGGTTAAAGACCGCATAAACCTCAGAGTTCATGTTATGCCTTTCCCAGTTCGGGTTGGTGGTCTTGGAGGCATTCAGGACCACGAAATCCGGTTCAAAATCTTTCAGCTCCTCTTCTGTGGGCCTGATAAACATGTTCTTGACAAAATGGGCCTGCCATGCTACTTCCATGATGAACCTGATCTTCATGCGGCTGTCCTCATTGGCACCTGCATACCCATCCTGTACATAAAGTTTTTGTCCGGAAAGTTGTTTGGCCGAATTCTCAAATAGCTCCTTCCATATCTCCTCGGAAAGGGGTTTATTATCGGATAATTTCCGCCGCTCATTTCTCCACCAGATATTTTTTTCATTCTCATCTTCCTTTATAATGTATTTATCATGGGGTGAACGGCCCGTGAAGACCCCGGTGTCTACGGTTACCGCACCTGTACTGGTAAGATGGCCGCGTTCAAAGCCTTCCAGGGAAGGATCGGTTTCATGCCTGAAGAGTTCTTCATAGGAAAGGTTATGATATATCTCCTGTACATCTGATATACCATATTGTGAGAGGTCCAAATGGCTGGTTCCTTCTGTCATAGTTTTTATCTTTTTAATGGTTTATTCTAGATTTTCGGCAAATATACGAAAATATGCTGTGAAACATGTACAGAAATAAAAAAAGAGGCTCCAGATTTTGGAGCCTCTCCTGTTTTTGTTCTATCCTGTTTCTGTTAGCCCTGTTTTATGGTGGCCTGTGCGGCAGCAACCCTTGCGATGGGCACCCTGTAGGGTGAACAGCTCACGTAGTCCATACCGACACTGTGGCAGAATTCCACTGAACTGGGTTCGCCTCCATGCTCTCCGCAAATACCAACTTTCAGATCAGGCCTGGTGGCACGTCCTTTTTCGGTACCCATTTGCACCAGTTGTCCTATCCCCTCCTGGTCGAGTACCTGGAAAGGATCATCCTTGAGAATTCCCTTATCAATATAAATAGGCAGGAATTTGCCAGCGTCATCCCTTGAATAACCGAATCCCATCTGGGTCAGGTCATTGGTCCCGAATGAGAAAAACTCTGCATATTCTGCAATCTGGTCGGCAATCATGGCTGCACGGGGGATCTCTATCATGGTTCCAACAAGGTATTCAATCTTATCACCACGCTCTTCAAAGACCTTATCGGCAATTCTGCGAATGATATCTTCCTGCATCCTGAATTCCTGCACAGTCCCGATCAGGGGGATCATGATCTCAGGAATGGCCCTGACGCCTTTGGCCTTGAGGTTGAGGGCAGCTTCTATGATAGCGCGTGCCTGCATCTCTGAAATTTCAGGATAGGTATTGCCCAGGCGGCATCCCCTGTGACCCAGCATGGGGTTGAATTCATGGAGATCTTCCACCTTGCTTCTTATCTCCTCTACAGTGATGCCCATTTCATCTGCCATCTGCTGCTGGTTTTCTTCTTCATGGGGGACAAACTCATGGAGTGGCGGATCGAGCAACCTTACAGTCACCGGCAGGTCATGCATGGCCTCGAAAATGCCTTCGAAGTCAGCACGCTGGATGGGCAGTAATTTATCAAGTGCCTTGCGTCGTCCTGCTTCGTCGTCAGCCAGGATCATTTCACGCATGGCGGTGATCCTGTCCCCTTCAAAGAACATATGTTCCGTACGGCACAGTCCGATCCCCTTTGCTCCGAAGTTACGGGCAACATATGAATCTTTGGGTGAGTCGGCGTTGGTCCGTACAGACATTTTCGTATGTTTTTCTGCCAGGTCCATCAGTTTTCCAAAATCACCGCTCATGTCGGGATTTTTGGTGGCAATTTGTCCCTCGTATACTTCTCCGGTTGATCCATTCAGTGAGATCCAGTCCCCTTCCCTGAACACCTGCCCATCAACCGTCATGGTCCGGGCTTTATAATCTATTTTCAGTCCACCTGCACCGGACACACAGCATTTCCCCATCCCACGGGCAACCACAGCTGCATGGGAGGTCATACCACCCCGGGCGGTCAGTATCCCTTTGGCAACGTTCATGCCTCGAAGGTCTTCAGGAGAAGTTTCTACCCTGACAAGTACTACCTGTTTGCCGGTCTCGACCCATTCTTCTGCTTCATCAGCAAAGAATACCATTTGTCCGGATGCAGCCCCTGGAGATGCCGGGAGGCCTTTTGCAAGGACCCTGGCTTTATTGATGGCATCACCGTCAAAAACAGGGTGCAGTAATTCATCCAGTTTGTTGGGTTCAATCCTCAGCAGGGCAGTCTTTTCATCGATCATGCCTTCATCCAACATATCCATGGCAATGCTTACCATAGATGCACCTGTACGTTTCCCGTTCCTGGTCTGGAGCAACCAGAGTTTATTTTCCTGGATGGTAAATTCCAGGTCCTGCATATCCTTATAATGTGACTCCAGTTTATTTTGTGTGTCAAAAAGTTCCTTATAGATCTCAGGCATCTCTTCCTCCAGGGAAGGATAGTCAGCTGCCCGTACTTCTTCGCTTACCTGTGCCAGGTCGGCCCATCGTTTTGAACCTTCCATGGTGATCTGTCGGGGTGTTCTGATACCTGCAACCACATCCTCTCCCTGGGCATTGATGAGGTATTCTCCGTTGAACAAATTCTCACCCGTCCCGGCATCCCTGGTAAAGGCCACTCCGGTACCGGAGGTATCTCCCATGTTACCGAATACCATGGCCTGGACATTCACGGCGGTGCCCCATTCTTCCGGTATATTGTTCAGTTTCCTGTAGTAATCTGCCCTATCGTTGCTCCAGCTGTCGAAAACTGCTGCAACAGATCCCCATAACTGTTCCCACGCATCTGTCGGGAAATCCTTGCCGGTTTTTTCTTTAACGGCGGACTTAAACCTGGAAACCAGCTCCTTCAGGTCGTCGGTGCTCAGATCCGTATCGTCTTCAACACCTTTTTCTTCTTTTACTTCGTCAATGATCTCTTCAAATGGATCCTGGTCTTCTTTGGATTCGGGCTTCATCCCCATAACAACATCACCATACATTTGCATGAAACGGCGGTAGGAGTCCCATGCAAAACGCGGATTCCCGGTCTTCACTGCCAGTCCCTCAACAACCTCATCATTCAACCCTAGGTTCAGGATGGTATCCATCATCCCCGGCATGGAAGCCCGTGCACCTGAACGCACAGACACCAGGCAGGGATTCTCACTATCACCAAATTTTGAATTCATCAATTTTTCCATGTTGGCAATCCCATCAGCAACTTCTTCCTTGATAAGCTTGATGACCTCATCTTTGCCCATTTGATTATATTCAGCACAGACTTCAGTGGTAATGGTAAATCCCGGAGGAACCGGAACCCCGATCAGGTTCATTTCAGCCAGGTTGGCACCCTTGCCGCCCAGCAGGTTTTTCATATCGGTTTTACCTTCTGCTTCTTTGTTCCCGAATTTGTAAACTCTTTTGACTTTTGACATTTTAATGTATTTATAATTCAACCAATTAGTACCTAAATTTTTGAAAGTACAAATGTATTTAAAATATGCTTAAATCAAATCTAAATAAGTGACAAATAAGGGGTGGTAATCAGTGTTTGCTCCGGGGGTGGAAACGGATGATCGCATCCCTCAAAAATTCACGGTCAAGATGGGTATATATTTCAGTGGTCAGGATGGATTCATGTCCCAGCATTTCCTGCACGGCCCGCAGGTCCGCACCCCTGTCAATCAGTTCTGTGGCAAAGGAATGCCTGAATGTATGTGGACTGATATTTTTCTTTATGCCGGCCGCTGCGGCCAGGTCCTTGATTATGGTAAAGATCATGACCCTGGACAACCTGCGGCCCCTCCGGTTCAGGAAGAGTATATCTTCGTGATCCCGTTCGATCCTGGGCAGGGAATTTCTGTCGGGAAGGTAGTTCCTGATCTCCTTCAGCGCAATTCTTCCGATAGGCACCAGCCGTTCCTTATTGCCCTTTCCTGTGATCCTGATAAACTCCTGGTCAAAATATACATGGGACAACCTCAGTTCCGTTAGCTCGGAAACCCTCAATCCGCATCCATAGAGTACCTCCAGTATGGCTTTGTTCCTTCTGCCGGCCGGGCTTGAAAGGTCTATCTCTGCCAGGATCAGTTCCACTTCTTCATGATTGAGGACTTCCGGGAGCTTCCTCCCTATCCTGGGGGTTTCCAGCAGGCTTGTCGGATCTGTTTCAATGATATCTTCCAGCAGCAGGAACTTGTAAAATGACTTAATCCCGGAAATGATCCTTGCCTGCGACCTGGCGCTTAAACCCAGTTCATTTACCCAGGCAAGAAAAGAGGTCAGGTGGTGGAGTTCCACCCGGGCAGGCGGCAGTGAATCATACTGTAACTCCATAAATCTCACCAGCTTATCAATATCACGGGTATAGGCTTCGATGGAATTGGCAGAGAGGGATTTCTCCAACTGCAGGAACATCTTGAAATCTTTTATGTATGGCTGCCAACTCACAGTATAAATTTACAAAGTATTCCAGACGATCCACACAGCCTAAATGGGCCATCTTTCAACACAAAGGATAAGGGATACTCCAATGGCTGCTCCCGAGAGGAGCAGGTTCCACTCTCTTCTCTTCATGCCAACCAGGTTCACCAGGACAAAGGAAACCAGTAATACCACCAATACGATCATTATCTGCCCCAACTCTAATCCCAGGTTAAATGAAAACAGCGGCAGCAGCAAATCCTGCTCGGTCCCCAACAAACTCCTCAGGTAGTTTGAAAACCCCAGTCCATGTATCAATCCGAAGAACAAGGCTATAGAATATTTGAACCGATATGAAAGGGTATGATCCGAACCAGGCCGCTGCAGGATATTCCATATGCCTGCAATGATAATGGTAACAGGGATTAAAAATTCAATGAGGCTTGTTGAGATCCGGATCAGGTCCAGGGTAGCCAGAGCAAGTGTCAGTGTATGTCCCAATGTAAATGCCGTTACCAGAATTAACACTTTGGCCCATTCTTTGATGCTGTAGACAGCACAGAGCGCCATCAAAAACAGGATGTGGTCATAACCGGCAAGATCTGCGATGTGATCGAACCCGAGAGAGAAGTATAATCCGAATGTTGTCATACTTTTAACATTTCAGAAAACAAAAATATTGTAATTTTGCTACGAAAACGTATAAGATGCAGGAAATTGATGATAAGATTGACGGGGTTGACGGTTTGGCTGCTATGTTCCTCCTGGCTTCATCCGGTTCATGTATCAGTTACCAACTTAGACCTGGATCCTGTTAGTGGAAAGGTTGAGTTATCTGTAAAAATATTTGCAGATGACTTCCAGGATCTCATATTACATAAGTACGGGGTTCAGTTGAATATTATTGAGAGGGAGGATCCCGGGGACAAGATATCGGCGGTTAATGAATACATACATGAGGCCCTGCAGCTTGTTTTCAACGGGACAGAGACAGTGGATCTGCAATTTGTGGAAGCTAAATTTAACGAAAAGGCTATTTGGTTGTTTTACAGATATGAACATCATGGTAAAATTCGAAAGGTTGATATTGTGAACCGTGTAATGCTGGAGAAATTCAGTGATCAGACCAATTTGATGATCGTAACCTTTAATGAAAAACAAAATGGATACAAGCTGGACAATAAAACGACTGAATTATCATTTAATATAAAGAAATAAACTGCCTTTGTTGAGAAAGATACTCATCATACTGTTAACCGGATTTCTGACTGTAAGCGGGACATATGCCACGCATAACAGGGCGGGTGAGATCACCCTTTCCCAGCACACCGCTGATCCCTTTACCTTCGATATCCTGATCCAAACCTTTACTTACTCCAGGTCTGAAGCTGACCGGAATGAGCTTGAGGTGCAGTGGGGAGATCAAAGTGTTTCCATAGCACCGAGGACACAGAAACTTTCCCTCCCTAACTGGTATTTCTGGAACCAGTACAAGACATCACACACATTCCCCGGTCCGGGTACCTACACCATCGTGGTCCAGGATCCAAACAGAAATTTCGGGGTCCTGAACATTCCCAATTCTGTCAACGTGATCTTTTCTGTCAAGACTACGATTGTCATCAATACGGGTATCGGACATAACAGTACACCCATTCTGCTCAATCCTCCGATAGACAGGGCAGCTGTCGGCCAGATATTTGTCCATAACCCGGCGGCTTTTGATCCGGATGGTGACAGCATATCATATAAACTGACCGTCTGCACGGAAGAAAATGGGGAACCCATTGAGGATTATACCCTGCCCCTGGCCAGCGACAGCCTTTATATTGATGAAATAACAGGGGACCTGATCTGGGATACACCGGTTGATACAGGAATTTACAATATCGCCATCGAAATTGAAGAATGGAGATTCGGTGTGAAGATCGGGAGCATTGCCAGGGACATGCAGATCGATGTACACAGTACTGATAACCGCCCTCCTCAAATCATGCCCCTGCATAATTTCTGCATAGAAGCGGGGAACCTGCTGGAGTATGATATACGTGCCACCGATCCTGACAGTAACGGGATCACCCAGTATGCCACCGGCGGTCCCTTCCTGTTTGATGACAGTCCGGCTACATTCGACCCTGTATTGACAGGCCAGGGATTCAATGTTTCAAGGTTCTCCTGGCAGACAACCTGCGCCCATGCGAGGAACCAGCCATATAATATAATTGTCAAGGCCGAAGATGATCATCCGATTCTCCAGCTGGTGGACATCAGTAATTTTCAAATCAAGGTGATCGGTCCGGCCCCGGAGAATCCCCGGACGACAGCCACAGCCAATTCCATCCTGCTTGAATGGGATGAATCAATCTGCACGAATGTCACCTCCTATGAAATATACCGCAGGGAGGGCCGGCTTGGATATATACCCGACACATGTACAAACGGGATTCCTTCGGATCTGGACTACGAGCTGGTCAGTATCATTGACAGGAGAGACAGTACACAGTTCCCTGATGACAATAACGGAGAAGGACTGATCCAGGGAATCGAATACTGTTATATGATCGTGGCCTTATTCGAGGACGGGACTCCCGGATTCCCGTCAGAAGAAGTTTGTGGCGTGCTGGTCCCTGGAAATCCTGCGGTATTACAGGCCAGTGTAACAGACCTGGATACGCAGGGAAGCATTTTGCTGTCCTGGGCCAGGCCCAGGGAACTGGATACCATCCCGGCACTGGGTCCATATGAATACATCATATACCGTTCAGACCTGGATCCCATGGGAAATAATCTACAGGAAATACACCGGTTCACCACCACAGATCTGGATGATACTACCTACAATGATTCACCGGTCAACACCGTTGCCTTCCCCTATTCATACAAAGTGGAGCTTTATAATAATGAACCCGGGAACAGGTTCCTGATAGGACGCCAGGAAGTTGTATCCAGCACATGGCTTGAAATTGATGAAGCAGACAATGCCAACATCATCCGGGTCCGAAAAAACACCCCCTGGGTAAACTATGAATACATTATATACAGGAAGGGACCCGGAAGCCAGGACTATGATTCCATCGGCATCTCAGATGCCAGTTCCTATGTTGACGATGGACTCAAGAACGGGGTCGAGTACTGCTACCAGGTGAAAACATTAGGGTGGCGGAGTGTAAACAATATCAATTACTCTTCTATCAACCTGACACATTTTGCCTGCGGGACACCCCTTGACACCGTTCCTCCATGTCCGCCGGACCTTACCGTAGAGTCATTCTGCGACAGCTCCTACAATTTGCTTACCTGGACCAATCCCAATCACACTTGTGCTGACGACGTTGTGAAATACCATATCTATTATACCCAGGTGATGGATGGAGAATTGATTTTGATCGACAGCACCCTGTCCGCCGATGATACGACTTATATGCATTTTTCAGAAGGATCACTGGCCGGGTGTTATGCGGTCACAGCGATCGATTCATTCAACAATGAAAGCAAATACTCAATTATAGTCTGCATCGATAACTGCGTTAATTATGTGTTGCCCAATGTATTCACACCCAACGGGGATGGCATGAATGATATATTCAGGCCCAGCAATTACGCTTTCGTTGAGAAGGTGGATATGAAGATATATAACCGATGGGGGGTGCTCGTGTACCAGACCGAAGATCCGGATATCAACTGGGATGGAAAACGCATGAACACCGACCATATTGTACCACCGGGTGTTTATTACTATGTTTGCGATGTTTTTGAGAACAGGTTGTCCGGACTTGAGGTCCGGAGCCTGTCCGGTTTTATTTATGTTTTTACCGAATCAGATGCTGTTAATCCTGTGGAATAATAGAAAACCTTTACTGTTCCTGCTCGCATGGCTGCTTTATTTGTCCGCCCTCGGCCAGGACCCATACCTCCTTGGTGTCGCCAGGCTGCAGGAGGGATACTATGATCAGGCCAGGAATCATTTTGAGCAGGTACTGGCAACTGACAATGATGACCCGGATGGACTGTTGAAAATTGCTGAAACATATTATCTGACTGCAGATTACCAGAATGCCATAGAGTACCTGGAGCGACTTGAAGATCAGAGAGAGGGGATGGGTTCCTACCTGTTGGCCCGGACCTATGCAAAAATGGGGGATGCCGGGATGGCTATGCTTTACCTCGAAAAACATCTCAGGTCCGGGTATAAACTCCCATCCAGCACTATCCTGCTGGATGATGCATTTTTGTCACTTGAGACAAGCAGGGAATGGAAATCCCTCTGGAAAAACGACTGGTATTCAGAAGATGAACTATTGTTCCAGGAGATAGCCTACCTGACGGGATCGGAAGATTACCTGGATGCCCTTGATATGATAGAACAGGCCCTAGGTGGAACGGCGGACCGGGCCTCCTTGCTCAGTGCACGCGGTGCAGTCTTTCACCGCATGGGTAATTACCAGAATTCCATCCAGTCATATACAGCGGCGATAGACCTTACCCGGATGAATGCAGAGAGTTTCTACGGCAGGGCAGAATCTTATTTGGCCCTGGATAAATTCAAAAATGCCATTCCTGATCTGAAACGTACCGTGCAACTGCAGCCTGAGAAACTTGAAATCCTGAAGGAATTGAGCGAGGCCAATCGGGCTGCCGGGAATTTCGACCAGGCCGCGGAGGTTATCGAAGACTATATCGTATATTTCCCGGAACAGGCAGAAGCACATTATACTCATGGTCAGATCCTTTTTGAATCCGGTAAGTACCTGAAAGCCCTTTCCAGTTTTAACTATTGTCTCAAACTGGAAACCAATGATCCCAGGTTCTATGCGGCCCGTGGAAAAACATACCTGGCAACCAGCACTTACCCTTACGCCATGAATGATTTCGGAATGGCACTCGACCTTGATCCCAAAAACCATGAAGTATGGTTCCAGAGGGGAATGGTCAAATGGCATTCCAATGACAGGGAAGGATCCATAGCTGACTGGGAAAGGGCGACCCGTTATGGATCAGAGAAGGCGGCAAAAAAACTTATGGAGCTTTCCGTCAGGCAATAACAGAGGATTATGAATCAGGGAACCCAGAAATAAAAACAGATCCGATAATACTGAAAGATCTTTGGTCAAGCGATGATAATCTCGTCCTGAAAACCCTTCATAAACTCAGTAAGGCCGGGAATCTCACCTATGTGCCGGATCTTCTCAGGCTCCTGAGCCAGACCAGGAATGAACTCATTGAAAAAGAGTTGATCAGGTTCCTTGCAAACATTAAGAAACAGGGTGTCGTTCCTCTGGTTGTGGCAGGATTGAAGAAACCCGGACTGAAGAATGCCCGTGCCGGGATACTTTCAACCATCTGGCAGAGCGGACTGGATTACAGCAAGCACATGGATCTTTTTATACAGTTGTTCCTTGAGGGAGATTACCTGGTTGCCCTTGAATCGTTTACCATTATGGAGCAATCCATAGAACATCTGAGTGATCAGGAAATTGAGGAAAAACGTAATAATCTCCTCGATGTTCTGGACAGGGTCAGCGAGGATAAAAAGCCGCTTGCCCGTGAGCTGGTCAACCTCCTTCAGATCTGATCATCAGTGATGACCCGAAAAGTATTTCATGAACTGGCTTCTTTCATATACCTGTGGCTCAGGAATAAGAAAATCACATTTGCAGGAGCTTCCTATTCTTGAATGCTACGTGTTATATTTTACCGTGAAATTCTGTGCTCAAGGTTCCTTGTCTGTAGGTACTCTTTTGAGAACTATGTGTCGCATAAGTAAAACATCAATGCCATTTTGTAAGCATTCTCCGATTTTATTTATATGGGTATGCAGATGACTGCCGAGTCTTTATTTAAGAAGATTATAGCTTAATTCCTTTTCAATTACAGGGTCAATAGCCATAGCTTGTTCTACAAGCCTATGAAATAGTAACCCTCTATA
>SDBT01001321.1_pt1 | contig 43311 bp, 40 predicted proteins | sample 2277101 | NCBI WGS metagenome assembly SDBT01 (sample SAMN10404973, study PRJNA504765) | marine sediment metagenome | isolation source: marine sediment core GS10_PC15, 103 cmbsf | place: Arctic Ocean: Southern Knipovich Ridge | collected 2010
ATCTATTCTATTTTTATCTGCGATATGCTGTTTTAATATTTTTAAATCGCTTGTAAGTTGATTTTGGTCTATTATATTATTTAAAAGTTTATTTGGTGCTAATTTTAAAATTGATTTTGAAAAAGTTTTTATTACTTTTTTACCAATTGATAACTTCTTGAAAATACCTAACAAAGGAGAAGAAATTAGAACACCTGAAATGGCAGGATGATTAATTGCGAAAATTAAACTAACTAATCCACCAAAGGAATGCCCCATTAAAAATATTTTTTTTTGATTTGCTGTTTTTAAAATAAAATCCCTAAAAAGGACAATATCTTTTTGGATATGATCCATACTATCAATATGTCCTGGCATTTCACCAGCGTTTCTCCAATGTCCTCTTAAATCAAATGAATATATTGCATATCCTTGTTCTATAAAATATTCAGCTGGGATCTTCATTCTATCTGAATGAGTTCCCCATCCATGAATAGCTATTATATAAGCTTTAACTTCACTAGAATCTGATGTCCAATTTTGATAAAATAATTTTCTGGTTTCTCTTCCTTCAAAATATCCTGTTTCATTTTTCATTTTATTATCACTTATTTTAAGAGATAAAGAGTAAAAAGATCAACACTAATAATAAGAAAATTGATTATTTATTATTTTTGCGTTAGAACGACTAAGTTATATTTTTTATAATATAGCTCATAAATAAAGTCTAAAAAAGTTTTATATTGCCTAAGAAATTTATTATTAAATAAGACTAGTATATGATATAGATTCTATTTCAACTGAGTTTTTATATGAAAGAAACAGAAAAAATTGAGATTATAATTCATGGAAGGGGGGGAATGGGAGTGGTTACATGTACGGAAATTATAGCAGAAGCAGCATATTTAAGTGGTAATTTTATTGATGTGCATGCATATCCCTCATTTGGAGCAGAAAGAAGAGGGGCTCCAGTTCAAGCATATGTAAAATTATCACGTAAAGATACAATTTGGGATAGAGCACAAATCGAAAATCCAAATGTTCTGATTGTGTTTGACGAAACAGTTTTAACACATGAAATTGCAGCGTCACTAAAAGAGGGAGGGATTTTTATTATTAATTCTGAAAAAAATCCTAACTTTTTCGCAAGAGAATATAATTTTAACAATGAAATTCAAATTGTAGTTGCTGATATTAGTAAATTAGCTATTGAAAAAGATTTAATGATTGATGGAAATCCTGTAATCAATACGCCAATCCTCGGTTTGCTTTCGAAATCTCTACCAGATCTAAAATTAGATAATTTGAGAACAGTTATTCTAAAACGTATGGGTGACGAAGTAGGTAAGGCAAATTACGATCTAATTGAGCAGGGATATAAAATGGCAAACATATTATAATACTTTTTAATTTAATATTAATTCAATTAAGTGGTAATTTTACTATAAATGAGCTCCCCTTATGTCTCCCTTCGGATTCTGCTCTAATATTACCCTCATGTAAGCCAACTATCTCTTTTGATATATACAAGCCAAGCCCGGAACCTTGAATATTAATATATTCTAATCCATCTCCATATCTCTCGATTTTCCCAAATCTAGTAAATATAATTTGCATTTCTTTCTTAGTTAGACCAATTCCTGTATCACTAACGGATATTTCAGCCCAATTCTGCTTTTTATTCAAAATTATTTTAATATTACCATTAGGAGGAGTATTTTTTATAGCATTTGATAAAAGATTTAGTATTACCTGTTCAATTCTGATTTTATCTACTACTAAATATAACTCCTCTGGAAGTTCAAGAGCTACAGTCAATTTTCGCCTTTTTGTTAAATACATCATTTCTTTTACACAATTTCTAATAATATTGTTGATATCGGTTGCTTCTTTTTCTAATTGTAATTTATTGTATTCTATCCGAGTTATATCAAGAAGATTATCAACTAAAGAGCTAAGCCTTCTACTTCCGTTTTCAATCATTTCTATTAATTCTATTAATTCTGCTTTCATCTCGTCTTTAAATAATTCTAAAAGAAGCTCGGATGCTCCACAAATAGATACAAGAGGAGTTTTTAATTCATGGGAGACTCTAGAAATTAAATCTTTTCTGATTTGATCTAGATCTTTTAATTTTTGGATCTCCTCCTTAATGAGAAACTCAGCTTTTTTTCGTTCTGTTATTTCTCGTACTATACCTTGAATAAATTTATTATTTCCTATATTAAAAAGGCTCGATGATACTTCAGCAGGAAAAATTTCACCATTTTTTTTTTTAAAGTTAATTTCAAATCTTACAAATCCCTTTTTGGCAATCTCTTCAAAAGCGATTTTAGAAACTTCAATTTCCTCAATTTGATGAAGCTGAGGAATTTTAAAAGAGAGAATCTCTGATTTTGTATATCCAAATTGCTCTAATACTTTTTGATTTACATCTATTATGGAACCATCTAAATCATGAATAATAATGCCATCATTAGAGTGTTGGAAAAGATTACTATATTTCTCTTCCGATTCCTTTAATTTCTGTTCTGCTCTTGTTTTTTCTGTAATATCCCTAACGAAACCATAAAATCCGATCTTGTTTCCTTCAGAACCATAAATTAAATCGATTAATCCTTCAAAAAATACATGTTTTCCCCTATTCGTTATCAGTTTAGCTCTATTCGTATGCGGAAGGGGAATCTCATTTTTATAAAGTTGGTTAAATATTTTAAACATCTCTTTAGATGTCTCTTCGTCGAAATGCATGCGATAATTCCTTCCTAATAGTTCTTCCTTTGAATAGTCTAATGTTTTACAGAAATAATCGTTCACGTAAGTATAATTTCCGTTAAGGTCGAGAGTATAATAACCTTCCTTCATATTTTCGAGAATCTCTCTATATTTTTTTTCAGATTCCTTTAATTTCTGTTCTGCTATTTTTCTTTCTGTAATATCTCGAATTAGACCAAAAAAGCCAACCTTATTTCCTTCAGAATCGTATTTTAGATCAGCTAATGTTTCATAATAGATTGTTTCCCCGCTAGGTGTTACATTTTGTCTTTTAATAAGAACAGGAGAGGGAATCTCATTTTTATAAAGTTGGTTATATATTTTAAATAACTTTTTACCTGTCTTTTCGTCTTGAAAATAGCGATGATTCTTTCCTAATACTTCTTCCTTTGATGAAAATCCAAATATTTTACAATAACAATCGTTCACGAAAGTTAAAGTTCCCCTAAGATCAACTTCAAAATACCCTTCCATCATATTTTCGAGGAGCTCTCTATATTTTTCTTCGGATTCTTTTAATTCTTTGGTTCTTTTTATAACAATAGTTTCTAAAGCATCCTTAAAATTTTCTTTTATATCTTCTTCTTTCTTCCTTTCCGTAATATCTCGAATTAAACCATAAAACCCAACTTTAATTCCTTTCAAATCATGTTTTAAATAAACAGAGGTTTCACATACAAGGTTTTCTCCATTTTTACTCTTGAACTGATATTGAAAATCAGTTAATGGTTCACCTGTTTCATAAACATTTTTAAAACTTTCAAACAGTTTTTTTCTACTCTTTTCATCTGCAAAATGTTTATAATTAAATCCTAATAATTCTTCTTTCGAATATCCAGTAAGTTTGAGTAATGGTTCGTTAAAAAAAGTAAGATTGCCGTTTAAATCTGCTTCAAAATAACATTCTTTAATGTTTTCAATTATTTGTAGAAATTTATCCTTAGAAAATTCCACTTCCGTCCCTTTACCAGCTATTTTATTATTAACTCTCAAAAAAACACAAGATTTTAGAAAATATATTATAACTCCCAAAATTTGTAACTTTTTCTTATGAGTTTAATAAAGTTTTAAGTATATAATTTTTATTTAAAAGGAAGTATTATCTCATGCTTAATGCTCTAAGTATTATTGATATAATTGATCCGATAGTAAATTAAATATTTGAAATTTGCCTAATACTCTTTTTTATATAAATGGTAAGAATTAAAAATTTAATTGCGTTTGATTTTATACAGTATCTAATTTATATCTAATTTTGATGAACTTATGAAAGATTTGAAAAAAGATTATCAGAAAATTTTGGGTTCCGTTCAAAAACCAGTAATAGGAGAAGCTGGTAAAACTGGAACCTGGAGTTCAAAAAAACCACGAATAAATTTAAATAAATGTATTCCTGTTATATCTGGGAAGAATAACTGCTTTAATTGCTGGTTGTATTGTCCAGAAGCAGTTATTTCTAGAACAATTCCTCCTTTAATTGATTTAGAATATTGTAAAGGTTGTGGAATATGTATGGAAGAATGTCCAGTAAAAGCTATAACAATGGAGGAGGTGAAATTTGAATGACACCAACGGAAAGCGGGAAGGCGATAACTGATAAAAATATTAGAATTTTAACAGGAAATCATGCAGCCGCACATGCTTTTCGACAAGTAAGAGTAGGAGTTGTTTCCGCATATCCTATAACACCACAAAGTCCTGTGGTCGAAAAAATAGCTGAATTTATTTCAGAAGGTAAATTAAAAGCAAGGTTTGTAAAAGTTGAATCAGAACATTCCGCTCTTGCTGTGTGTTGTGCCGCTTCAGCAACAGGATCGAGGGTTGGCACTGCTACTTCGTCTCATGGATTAGAACTAATGTACGAAATGTTACCATGGGCAGCTGGAAATCGATTACCCATTGTGATTAATTTAGCTACACGTGCATTAGGAGCTCCTTGGTCTGTCTGGACAGATCATCAAGATTTTATAACCATACGCGATGTAGGATGGATTCAATTATTTTGTGAAAATAATCAAGAAATTTATGACACAAACATTCAAGCTTTCAAAATAGCTGAGGACCAAAGAGTTTTCTTGCCTGTGATCTGTGGATATGATGGTTATATCCTTTCTCACACAGTTATGCCCGTAAAATTAGAAGAACAAGAGGATATTGATGATTTCCTGCCCCCCCTCAAACATCACATTAATTTATCTGACATTTCGCAAGTAAAAGGAATTGATCCTGTTACTACTCCGGATATTATTGCAAGACCAGAAGGAACAGCCCCAGGATATTATGAATATAGATATGCCTTGCAAAAAGCTTTAGAGAATTCAATAGACGTAATTAAAGAAGTCCACAATGAATTTGTCCAAAAATTTGGAAGAACCTATGGAAACGGAATTTACAAAACAATCGAAATGGATGATAATCCCGAAAATATAATTTTTGGATTAGGCTCTGTTGCCTCTCAAGCAAGAGTTGCGGTTAGAGAACTTCGCCAAAATGGTTTAAAAGTTGGTTTAGTTAGTTTAAAATTATTCCGACCTTTTCCAGCAGCAGATTTAAGGGAACTTCTTAAAAGCGTTGATAATATTATTGTTTTTGATAGGGATATTGGTTATGGTTATGAGGGCGTTTTATCTTATGAGTTAAAAGCTGCGCTTTATGGATTAAAAAATAAGCCAAATATTAAGGGTTTTATTGTTGGTCTAGGCGGTAGAGACGTAAAAACAGAGCACATTATTACTGGTGTTCATAAAGCGTTAGATGAATTTAAGCAAGGATTTTTTACTAACAAAACTGATTTTTTGGGTTTAAAGTTAGATGAATTAGGTGATTATGATGAATCAACATTTTTCAAAGGAGTGTGAAAAATAATGGTAAGTGTAATGGATTTACCAGAAGATGAGTATATTTATCCAGGGACACGAGCTTGTTCGGGTTGTGGTATGGCATTGATTTATAGGATTGCACTTAAAGCTCTTGGACCAAAAACAATAATTACTGTTCCTGCATCATGTCTGACAGTACTACATGGCATGCAAGGTTTCTGTACAACTAAAGTTTCTGTCTATCATACTCCATTTGCCACAACAGGAGCTTCAGCTTCTGGAATTCTAGCTTCCTTGGAAGATAAGGGATTAGCCAATGAGATAACTGTTCTTGCTTTTGCGGGTGATGGTGGTACCACTGATATAGGAATTCAAGCCTTAAGTGGGGCGGCAGAACGTGGAACAAATTTCATATACGCTTGTTATGATAATGAAGCATATATGAATACTGGAGTTCAACGTAGTGGTTCAACACCTCCAGGTGCTTTCACAACAACTACGCCTGAAGGAAAGCTTGGATATAAAAAAGATATGCCAAAGATTTTAGAAGCTCATGGGATTCCATATGTTACAACTGGGATTGCATCCTATCCACTCGATTTATATGAAAAATTCAAAAAGGCTAAAACAATTAAAGGAACTAAATACATTCATATTCTTTCTCCTTGTCCTCCAGGGTGGGGTTATGAACCAAAAGATACAATCATGATAGGTAGATTAGCAGTTCAAACGGGATTTTGGCCTCTTTATGAAGTTATCAATGGGTCATTTGGATTATCAAACCCAAGCAAAAGATATGTAGATCGTTCTAAACGAAAACCAATTGAGGAATATTTGGTAGCCCAAACACGATTTAACAAAATTACCCAGCAAAATATTGAAGACTATAAGAATTATATTACTGATGTGTGGAAGGATATACAAAGAAGACTAAAAAATGAATAATTAATTAAAAGTTTAAATTTATATTTTTATTCAAAACCTACAAAAAATTCATATTTTAATGGAAAAAAATATGAAAGCAGCCAATCTACTTACGAAAATGGAAAAAGAAGAACTAAGAATCCTCATGGCAATTGAGATTGGGATGAAAAGGTCAGAATATGTTACAGTTAATAATATCAAATTTTATTCTAGATATAAAATGGAAGAGACTCTTTTTCGCTTAAATAAAGTTCATAAACTTGGTTTAATAATAAGAGATTCTTCCAAAAATAAAATTGGCTATAAGTTGAATTCAAAAGCATATGATTTACTCGCATTACATACATTAGTAGAAAAAAATATTATTAGTCAATTAGGATCTCTAATCGGAAAAGGTAAAGAATCAGATGTATATAGTTGTATGGATGATGATGAGAATATTTATGCCGCTAAATTTTTTCGAATAGGGCGAACAAGTTTTAGAAATATTAGAAAATTAAGAGATCTTATTGGTGAACGAGGACATATATCTTGGCTTTATGTGAATAGGTTGGCTGCTAGAAAGGAATACGAGGCTCTTGAAAAAATTTATAAACTTAATTTAAACACTCCAAAACCAATAGGTTATAATAGAAATATTGTTGTAATGTCATATTTGAGAGGAAAAGAATTAGTATATTATAAATCCATTAAAAATCCGATGAAAATATTTAAAAGAATTATAAAACAAATGAAAGTAATTTATCAAAAAGGAAATATGATTCATGGAGACTTGGGGGAATTTAATATTGTTTTAGATGAGAAAGGAAACATCCTAATTATTGATTGGTTACAGTGGGTACCGAATGATCACCCGAATGCCGAATCCCTTTTAACAAGGGATATTACTAATATATGTAATTTTTTTAGAAAAAAATACAACATTCAGAGCAATATAGATAAAATCATAAGTTTATTTTATAAGAAATGATATTTTCTGAATTAATCTTTTAATATTTTACCCAGGATTATAATATCTTCTAAATCTTCTCTTTTCACTATTTCCTCTACTTCTGTTAATGATTTTAAAAAATTCAAGAGCATTTCTAAATTTAATTTCTTCTTCAAGATTGAGAATTTAAAATCAGCATCGTCTCTGCTTACTCTAATAGATTCTTTAACTCCTTTATTGATATTTGGTAAATTTTGAAAAGAAGTAAGTGAGAAAATAGTATTAAACATATTTTCTCTGAAGGGTAGAGCGTCAATATCAGCTAAAACGAGAAATCCGTTTTTTGCCTTAAACTTATTAAGTTTAGATTTAAATTCTAATAACATCTTCCAAGAAATATCTATTGCAACATAGAAATAAAAATTGTCCTTTTGTTCATTTTTCAAATTAATAAAATATGTGAATAAAAGTCCAGTACCACATCCAAGATCAAGAATGAGTTTTTCATTTAAATCATAATTATTTAGAATAATTTGGTATTTTCTTTCTTGGATTTTTCTGTATCTATTATCATAAAAAGCTGAGGAGGAATTATATTTACTAATAATTTTACTCTTTTTATTTGTTCCACTAGTAAGATTATCCAAAGAAATTACCATTTATCTGAGATTTAAAAATACTAAAGGTTTTAATTCAAAAAAATCTATCTTTAAATTATCTTTTTAAGAATTATTATAACAAATAATATTAGTTAAGGATAAAATGTCAAATCGAAATCATAGCCAACAGAGGTCAAAAAATCCCTTAACTGTACTTCAGGCTGCCCAGAACTCAATAATATTACTTAGATTGAAGGATGGAACGGAGTATAAAGGATTATTAAAGGAAATTGATGCTTACATGAACATGATCTTAGAGGATGCAACAGAGCTTTTAGAAGGAACTCCAGTTGCAAAATATAACGAAATTTTCATTCGAGGAAATAATCTTTTATTCATCAAGCCAGATGCTTCTCAAATTACCTAAACTGAGAATTTCAAATTGACCTTAATTAAACGCAATAAGATTATTATTATCCAGAAACTGTAAGTAAATCTCCTGAATTAGTATTATGATAATTTAACTAGTTTTGGAATTATTTTATTGTTTTTTATTAATGCGTATGATGCAGGATTTGGAGAAAAGGAACCTCTATAATTTGCAGATGAAAATATAGATAGCAATCGCCTTTTGAAAAACCATTTAAATCCTTCTGAAAACCATTCATGTGCTCTAATAAGGTGTTTTAAGTTATTGGCTTCCATGAACTCATTAAAAACATCTTCCCCAAAAAATTTAACTCCAGAACCTCTAAAACTTTCAATAAATCCTCGTATTTCTGATTTTGGGTCATTCCACATAATCTGAAATATACCTTGCGCAATCGAATTAGAAAACGTTTTAAAATCTCTAGTTTTTTTATCCTTTAATTTTTTCAAAAATTCTATATCTTGCGGAATTCCACCATGCAGGCATACAATAACACTATTTATTACAGCACATATTGGAAGTATATTATAGATCATTAAAATCTCGTCGAATTTGATTTGCTTATTGAATTTTTGATTAAATTCTTGAAAAAATCCATAGTATTGATTCATTTCTAAAGTTTCATGATTTCCTTTAAGTATAAAATATTTTTTTGGATATAGAATTTTTAAAGATAAAACCAGAAGCAAGCATTCTAATTGTTTTGGCCCACGATCAACAATATCTCCTAAAAATATAACGAAACTGGGTTTTTTTTCATCAATGGTTTCGATTAATTTCATTAAAGTTTCTAAATTTCCATGAATGTCTCCAATGACGTAAATTTCTTTATCTTTTTCATTAAGGGTAAGTTCTAATAACAAATGTTCGTTCTCGAAAATACTTTTAACCCTATTTAAAATTTTAGAAATTAAATCAAAATCTAAATTTGATATTATAGATGGATTATTTATCAAATTATGTAAAAAAGAATTATCAATCAAGCTCTATCTCGATTAAATTATAAATATTTTTTTTTTTTTAATAATAATTTTTACATTCTTAATAATATTTTTATAAATAAGCATGTCTAAATTAAAAATCAATTGTAAAATTAAACTTTGAATTTAGATGGAAACCCAAACAGTTCAAAATTTTTTAACATCAATAGACAGGGTAATTGAAAATTTTGAAAATGAAAAGATCGATGGAAAAGATTTAAATCGAAATATTGGTATCATTTATACTCCCAAAATAGTTGTAGATTATATTGTATTTAATATTTTCAGAATTTATTTTGAAGAATTGATAGATATCTCGAAGCTAGTTGAAAATAATACTTATCGTAAAACTTTTATTAAAAATAAAGAGCTTTATAGCGCGTTAATTAAAAAAATTCATGACATTAGGATTTTAGATCCTGCGTGTGGATCTGGAAGGTTTCTAATATCTGTCGCAGATAATTTATACCAGCTATATAGGTTATTAAATACAAAACTTTCTGTTTTTGAAATAAAAAGAAATATTATTGAAGAAAATCTCCATGGAGTTGAAATTGAAAAGCCAGCATGCATCGTTTCAAAATTAAGATTAATAAAATGGTTATATCATAACAATGAAATCCACTTTAAGATTAAAAATTCAAATATAAACTTATTAAAAGTTATCAATTATGACCAATTCTTTAAACAATTAAATTTACAGTTCAATATTTATAATGTAGACTTTCTTTTAGAGTTCAATTCAAGTAATTATGATATTATTATTGGAAATCCCCCATATATTGAAAATAAAAAAATTAAAGATATTCAATATAAAAAAAAATTAACTAAAAGATTTAAAAGCGCTTATCGGTTATTCGATATCTCAGTAGTATTTTTAGAGAAAGCTTTAGAACTCTTGAAAGAGAATTCCGGTTGTTTATCCATGATTACTACAAATAAATTTTTTTCTGCAGATTATGGTATTCGAATTAGGCAATTACTTATAAATGAGACGGAGCTTAAAGAATTTATTAATATTTCTTCCATTCCCATTTTTAAGAAGACAGCAGCTTACCCAATAATCATTTCTTTTAAAAAATCACCCCCAAATAATAACAATCTCATTTTAATAAAACATTATAAAAATATGAATGATTTATTTGAAAAAAATAATGTTAAGACAAAAAAAATGCCACAACAGTTAATTAAACAAATCCCTGGCTCTGTATTTCCTATTTTTGGAGATATAAATTTAATAAAATATCTTTATTCCAATTTCAAACCTTTTTCCAATATCGTTCCCGATTTAAAAATCATTTATAGACCATTTGGTTTTATAAATTGGGCTAAACATCTTGAAAATCTATCTAATACTAAGAATTCTGATGAAGATTTGTTATTAATTGGGACAGGAAGTGTTGGAAAATATTATATTAAATTTGATAAACCGATTAGAATTGCTAAAAAGAAGTTTAATATTTCTTTCTTTAAATTTCATGAGAAATATAATAAAATTTGGAAAGAATTAAAGAGCGAAAAATTAATTTTTAGGGAGATCGCTAAAGAATTAACTTGTGTCTATGATATTGGATTATTTACAAATGTAACTGGCCTGTATTTCATTAGAATTCCTTCATTTAATGAAGAAAAACTTTTTTGCCTTTTAACGATTTTAAATTCGAAATTAATGGATTTAGTCTTTAAAACTTTGTTTGGCTCACTGCACATGGCTAGTGGTTACTTAAGATTTAACGGTAGTTTTGTAAAAAGATTGCCAATACCAAAAAAACTTCCTCGATCTCTTTCACAAATTGGAAAACTTCTACAGATCCTTTCACATCTACAATATGATTTAAATACAGTCCGTCAAGGTTCTTTTAATAGTTTAGATTTAAGTTTTTTTAAAGAAAAAGATTGGATAGATATTGGCTTATATCTCAATTTCTTCAAAAAACTGAATGATTCCTTAGTAAAGTTATTATATTTAGAGAATTACTACTTAAAATCACACAAAAATTTTAAGCAATTAAGAGATTTATTGTATTCAAAAAGATTTCATTTAGAAACTCCTTTCAAATTTATTTTACCTAGGTTTCATATACCAAAATATAAAACCTTTAATTTAAAAGAATTAGAATCAATTTTAGTAAAAATTAAAAATTTCTATAATACATTGATAAAAAATAAGATTTTAATGGATGAGATAAACGAGATCATTAAAAATAATTTAATTTAAAGTCTTAATATGCTAACTTCTTTTTTTATATTTTATTTTATGACAATATAAGAAAATCCAAAACTTTTTTGCATTTAAAAAATAAATTTTAACTAAGATTAAATAATAAAAATAATAATAAAAAAAATCAATTACAATAGTTTGTGAATAATATGGCTAAAAAAAAAATTGTCCCTGTTGATGAAGAAGAAATTCCAAAGGGAAAAATAGATGAGGATGGAGATGAGATTATCGATCTAGAAGATTGGGAAGACGATTTATCTGATGACATTGACTATGATTTAAGTAAAATTAAGGATGATATGTTAGAAGACGAAACAGAAGAAGAAGAATTAGGAATGGAAGTTGATGAGGTTGTTAAGATGCTAAGAGATGTGAAATGTAAACCTTGTCCGGGTTTAAAAAGCAAACCCGACTGTAAAATCGCTCATGATCATGGGTGTCCAAAACCAAAAAAGCCATAGAAAAAATAATCTTTTATTTTTTAATTAATACATCACATTGATTCTTTTTATTATATTCTCATAGTGAAAATTTTGATCCCTAATATTCTAAAACGCACAATTTTAATAGTTATTGCTTTAATATTCAGTTGGTATATTTTCCAAGTAAATATCCAATTAGGAAATCCATGTAATACTACCGCATTTTCGAGGTGCTTTCTTTTATCCTTAACAACTTTCTTAATCGTTTATACACCTTTTGAAATTTATTGGTCTTTTAGGGATTTCTGGTTTGACCGCTGGATAAAACTCTTTAATAGAGATTTAAATGTTTCGAATATTAAAATTAATATTTCTGATGGATATTTATCAGCAGATCTGATAAGACATCAGGATTTAGCAAAAGTTAATTCAAAAAATTCAATAATTATAATCTGTCATGGATTTTCTGATACGAAAGAAAAACTCCAATATTTTTACCTTCCCCTCGCTTATCAAGGTTATGTAGTTTTGGCATATGATGCAAGAGGAACAGGAAAGTCCAAAAAAACAGGAAAAAGAAGCCAATTTTTAGAGAGAATTAATGATTTTAATAATATAATAGAGTGGGTAAAAAATCAAACAGAATTTGCTAATATGAGAATTAATTGTGTTGGTTTTAGTATTGGCGCTATAACTATATTATGTGGAGGATTTCCAAATATGGATATAGATAAAATTATTGCGATATCTTCAATGTCTTATTATAAGCAAAATATTCCGAAATACAACCCTATAATTTTATTAAGCTATCTTTTGAAAGGGGTAAAATTATTTCCAAAAACTAAAGAAAATATTCAATTATCTCCCTATTTAGTTATTGAAAAAGAAAAACAAGATTTAACCTTAGAGGAGTGGGAAAAATTATCAAATAGGGTTATGTTAATTCATTCTAAAAATGACAGAGTAATTAAATTCAAGAATTTTAAAGAAAATAAATTTCTCTTAGAATCTCCTGAGAATAACGTACTTATATTTAAAAAAGGGGGGCATTCACAAAAGAAAAATGAATGCGCATTAGTTGGAGCTACTCTTAATTTTTTAAATACTTAAAACAATAATATCATTTCTTTGATTGTTTTAAGCGCCAATTCTATACTTACATTAATGAGGTTAATTTTATTTTCAATATAGTGTGGATCAGATTTAGATTTCTTAATCTCTTCAAAAATATTGAAAAAATGTTTTTGAGATTCTAATTCCATAGAATATACTCTAGGACGAGTCGTTGCATCACTCATTCTAACAAAACAACCATGATTATGGAAACTATGATCAAACGCAGGAAAATGAGTTTCCCATAATTTCTCTTCTAGTTTAATATATACAAGTTTAGCTAACTTTAGACAGTAATCTTTACTTTTATTGCTATAACAAAAATAAAATGGTAATTTTCCTTTTTCTTGATTTTTCGATATATAATCTTGTAATTTTTCATGAAAAGTCTCAATTTGTTTATAAGTTAAATTAATATGGGTGTGATCAGCCGAAGGATTACATTTAAAAAATAAAGGCTCGCGATAATAAGTCATATTATATAATTTTATAATATTTAAGACGATTCCTTCTTTAAGAAAGTGATCAAATTTATAAAAGGGGGTCAAATTTTTACTTAAATCTATTAGAAATCTTTCCAGTAAAGAAGTTTCATGAAAATCTAATATGTAAATGAAAATTTCTTTATTATCCCAATATTTTTGCAGCAAATTTTTTATAATTTTCACCTGTTCTGGAATTGGTGAAATCTCTAAATCTCCTTTCCCACTTTTATACTCAGGTGCGAAGGCTCTACGCCAAAATCGATTAAGATTCGTACCACTTTTTAAATAATATCCAGATTTATTATCTTTATTTGGATTTAAAAATCCATAAGGATTCATAAGCGGTAAGAAATATAAGATCTGATCTTCCTTTAAAACATCTTTAAATGTAATCTTCTCCTGTTGAAGTAATTTAAAGAATTCAAGTATGCTAAAAAGTCCATTATATTCATTATGCTGAGCTCCCACAAAGACTTTTACATGTTTAATTCCTTGAGATTTTGAATTAGGTGCAATTTTAATGATAGGGATTATACCTCCTGAAATTTCATAGGTTTCAAAGGTTGTAAATTTTAGATCTCCAACTGCATTTAAATCATCTAAAATACAATTATATAATCTTTGCCGATTAGAGATGTCCAATAATGCTTTTAATGTATTTAGCTTCATATTATTCAATAAGTTTGTTCCAATCTGAAAAATTGATGATTTTTTTATAATTCTTGTCTATATTCGTAAATATAACGCATCCTATACAAAAGATATTTACAAAATCATCTTTTGATAAGTTTAATAGTCTACTATTTTTTTCAGAAAAGCCCAGTCCGCGCTGTACTTCAATCTGACCATCAAAACCAGATAAATTGACGACAAATTCTTGTTTATTTAAACTACCTAGATATTCTCCTCGAGCAATTCTAGCTAATCCACCAATAGGTATTATAAGACCATCTTTTTGTGCTACATAGAGTCTTATATCATAAGTATGTCTTCCCCCATTCCATATAATGGTATTGAAGTTTGCCATTTCTTGAATTGTATATGGATATGGATCACGATTTTTCATAAATTTGGCAAAGAATTCTTTTTTACTTTCTTCAATGATATTTTTAATGCCAGTTGTACTTTCATCTTTAGACACTGGCATAACTCCGGCTCCTCCAGATCCTCCATGAGGTTTAATAATAAAAGATCTTTTAAATTTTTTTATAAGATATACTAACTTATTTACTAGCTCTTCTTCTGTAAATGCTTTTGTAAATAATAAATATCTGAGATTATACTTTTTGAGAATGTTTTTACAGAAAAAGCTCGCTAAATATGTTAAAGATTTATCATCTGTTATTTTAAAAATAGGGTTCACAATAATTGAATTAATTTTACGGAAATCTTTGTTAATTAATTTTGAAAACTTCTTGTCTCTCAAACGCCTAGCTATACCATCACCTATTAAAACACTAACTTTCTCTCCCTTATATTTAACCCACATATTAGAAAATGAGAGTGTTGGGTATAATTGTTTGTAATCCGCTATTAAAAATATAATTTTTGCCTCAAATTGTTTATCATAATTATCTGTATTAAAAATTTTAACTTTTTTTCCATTTTCTTTCAATTTTTTTCTTAAATATTCGATCATAATAACTTTTTCATGAATTAGACCATCGTTGACAGGTACTCCAACTATTATGAATACTTTATCATCTTTTCTATTATTCTCTTTCAATGCTTGAATAATAGCATCAAAATATCCATTATATAGAAGGCTTTGCTGTTTTTTTGTAAGTATTGATAGCCCTCTATGTGATCCACCATTAGTTTCTAAAAGAAAAAATTTTTTTCCCTCAGGCTCATCTGATACCATAAAATCGATGCTTCCCGCATAAAAAGAGTCACTATTCTTTAAAAAATTATCTTTATCCTTTTCCATCTTTTCTAATGCCCTTTTCCTTATTTCATCAGAGAACACATCTTCTTGTGAAGCTCGTAACTTAGCGAAAGAAACCAAATCTAAACCTAATGAATGTCCTAACCTAATAAGTTCAAGATCATCTTTAGAAATATCTGTAGCCATTAATTTTAGAAACTTAGTAAGCATATCTTCATTCATAAATTATAATAATTAAAACACAATTTAAAAACATTAGTTTTGATAGCCTTAAACTAATAATAATTATTAAAAAATCAATAATTAGAGATAAAAATTTATATCCAAATGAGATAGAAAATAATTTTAAATGTAATGAAACTTGGTCTCCTAAACGTTGTGGAAGAAAAGATTAAAAATTGATGAAGAAAAGCAGAAAGGGTAGAAATTTTATAAATATAAATAACCTTGATGGTTGCCTTTGGTCGAGAGTCGTAAAGAACCAAGTGAGATTTTTTTTATTTTAAGTTGTTGCTTATAGGTCAAGTTGGAATATAGCAAGATGTATTTCTTCTCAATATTGATCGTAAAAAGAAGGCCTATTTCAATTAACTCAGAATCTTCAGTCATTAACCCAATAATTACGTAATGATAAGGAAGGTTAACTAATTCGTTGACGTTAATTTCCTTCTCAATAATTTGATTTTCTTCCTTATCATATTCAGTTTTTATGAATTTCATGTCGCTTAAAGCAATTGAGATTTTTCTAAACTCCTCAAATTTTTTAGAGAATTGACTTTGTCTCAAAAATCTTCGTTCTTCCTTGTTTTTTTCATAGAAATATTTGTTGTCTTCATTGATTAAAAACATTTTCCTATCCTTCCTTAAACTAGATGATGTATCCTCAATAATTTTTAATTCTTCAATTGTATCATCATGAAATACAATTATAATGTCAGGATCCACAGTTTTGGTAAAAAAATTTTTATATAAAATCCCTGTTTCTGTCTTTATCCAACCATCGGTATCTATTAATATAAAATCAGTTCCTTTATTTCTAATCAAATAATCGTCAATTAATCTCCTGCTAGAAAGGGAAACAATGTATTTATAACTGCCTTTAGGAAATGTAGCACCGATAAATGCTGTTTTCTCAGAATTAATATTGTGGTTTGAGACAATGTAATCTTTAATAGTACCAATGTTGATTGTTGTAGGGATATATATTGTTTGCTGTCCTAGATCAGAATCAAGGTATCCTCCTTTAAAACCTTCTTTAAGAAAATTATTTGCAAGATATTTGATAATTGTTGTTTTTCCACTACTAATTCCTAAAACCATTATTTTTAAAGGAATATTAGTATTTTTTTTTAGTTCCTTAATAATAGAATCTTTAATTTCAATCCATTTAGGAGAAATTGAATTCTCTGTGATAATTGAAAGATTTTCTTCAGCATGAGTATATATTTCTAATGTTGACATTTCTATAGCGAATAGGGGGTAACTTTGAGCACTCGGAATTATTAAAACATTTTTTTTATTTAAATCTGAACTCTTCGAAGATTCTAATTCTTTTTCTGGAAGAAATATCTTTCCAAAAACATCAATTTTTCCTTCTAGTAACGATATTCTTGCAGGACCTTGTGCTAATAGAGTATGTCCTTTATCTATTTTCTTTATCATAAAATGGTCATCTGGTTTTTAAATTTATTTAAAGAGATTATTTAATCGCTGCGATCATTAAACACATTGATGAATTCTTTTATTTTTTTTATAACAAAGGAATTTTAATATAATAATAACTTGCTTAGGAAATTTTTGTATAATCATAATTAAAGTTTTTCAAAATCACAACAATCTACAATTCGATATTTTAAGTAATTTAATAAAAAATATATAATTTAAGTACAAATTTCATCAATGAATTTTAAAACTCCTAAAACAATTTGTGTATGATCGGGATTATCCAATATTGGATGGTCGTTATGTTCTAGCCAAATTTTCTTCTTAATTTTAGAATTGATATTATCAAAAATATAATCAATACTTTTTTTTTCAATTTCTAAATCTAAACAACCGTGAAATTTCCATAAAGTAAAAGTATTGGCTAAAAAACGGATTGTCTAAGAAATCAATCACATTAGAATATAGTCAAAAAATATGTTTTTCTATTGTTCTCTCATCTTTTTATAACAAGGAATACATATTTCAGAACTATTATAAGTCATTAGTCGACTATTCATAGTAAGATCCCCACATATCTCACAAGGTAATGATTCTTCTATAGGAGCTAATCCAGGAGGATTAAATTCAATATCATCAATAATAAAAACATCTTCTGGCTTGGAGTTTAACAGCACCTGAGTTTTCTCATTTTTAGATAACTTTTTGTCACCAAAATCACGACTCTTTAAAGTCAATCTTGTCCCTTTTTCGGTTCTTCTATCATAGAAATAATAATTAGCTTTCCCGTAATCTTGAAGTATAAGATTGCCTTTCCCGAATGTTGTACCTAATAATACTTGAAGAGCATCGACGCTACAGTTGTCATTTTCAACAATAACAACTAATTCTTCATTAGGAGCATATAAATAACCATGTTCTAAAGTATATTTAGCAGCTAAAACTCCTATTGCTAAACCAGGGCAAATATGTCCGTGAAATCTTACAGCTTTTTCCATTAGATTTTTAGTTTCCATCTTAGATAAAACACTTTTATTTTAATTAAATTTCAATTGTATTATTTATTAGATGTAACAAATATATTTAATCTAGACATAGTTATCAATATATCTTTCCAATTATAATGAAATTTTTAGTTGATGCAATGCTCGGCAAATTAGCACGATTCCTAAGAATTTTTGGATTCGATACGATTTATGCCGATGATCTTAAAGATTTTGTTAAGATTAATCCCGTTCCAGATGAAAAATTAATAGAGTACGCTAAAAATAATGATAGAATTATCATTACAAAAGATTATTCCCTACATAAGAGTTACATAGAAAAAAGCTTTTATCTTAAAGGAGAAGGAATATATAATTACTTAATGCAACTCAATAAAGAGTTAAATTTATATTTCAAATTTAATATTGAACGAGCTAGATGTTCAATTTGCAACTCGATATTGAAAAAAGTTAAAAATAAAAAACTTATAAAAGATTTGGTTTTGAAAGGAACTTTTAGTCATTATAATGAATTTTATCAATGTATAAATCCTCAATGTAAGAAGATTTATTGGCAAGGATCTCATATTGAAGATATCAAGAATAGGTTAGACGAAATTTTAGCAATTGATTAATTGGTTTTTTTTTTAAAATATTTTTCTTTAATTTCCAAGAAGCGTTGTTTAGTTTTCTCAGCGAGTTCAACATATTTTCCCTTCGTATACATGTTATATGCTTGATTTAATAATTCAAGACATTTACGGTATTCTATATTCTTGAAATGGTTTTCTGAAAGGTTAACCAGATAATCTCCTTTCTTTTTATAGAATTCAATGAATTGGTCAGATGTATCAATTTTCCAGCTCATATAATTTTTTCCTATCTAAAAATTATTTTGAGATATATAATATTTTATGATCTCAAAATATTAAAATTAACTAAAAAAAATATCTCCTATTTCTTGTAGAGTTTTGTTAGAACCATTCAGAATTGAAATATTATACTATAAAATCTTTTCATGTCAATAGGAATATGTTTTAAGCGGGATATATTGGCAGCGAAAGCCACCAGATAAATTTCAAGAGAATCTAGAATATGCATTCAAGGTTCGATTTCCTGATAATCTATGAGAGATTCAATAAAAGCATAAATAAACTTAAAATCTCCTCCTCTCTATTTTACTGTATTAAAAGACAGTTCTTCATGAAAAACAGCTTTCTTAAATACGACGACATATTCTCACAGTGAGAAATGTATTTGATCTTGAATACGCATTAAAATAATATTATCCAATCTTAGTAAAACGGCTGTAATTAGCAATTTCATATTTACTATCTTAAGAGTTAACTTAGTTGATTAAAAAGATCAATTTTAAATCAAAATGATTAATTAAAAATGAGATTAGCTGCCTTCGGAAGTATTTTTAATAATTCTAATCAGTTCCCTATAATTATAAACAATTTTAGCAATCTCTCCCAAATAATTAAGAGGATTCATGGTCCTTCCACATTTACTGCATTTAAAATCAAGCATTCCATCAATGGAAATCATTCTTCCATTTTCGCAAAATGCGCAATGTTCAAAAGACCATCTGTCTATTATCTTAATAATTTCTTTAATAAAATTTTCTTGAGTTGATGTTGTCATAATAATTCACAAATTATTATGCTGTAATTATTATTAATAATTTTTATTTTTTCTTAAATTTTCAAATTGAGTAATTATTTACCATATTTGCATTATATTTTATTTTGAGATTATAAAATCCTAGGAATATACCCTTCTATTAACAAACAATCGAGTAAAACATTTGCTGTCATTGCTTCTACTACGGGAATTATCCTAGGCACTATACACGGGTCATGACGACCTGAAAATTCAATTTCAGCATTTTTCATTGTCTGGATATTTACTGTTTTTTGGAGAATACCTATCGATGCAGTAGGTTTGACTGCAACAGTAAATTCAATGGGCATCCCCGTAGAAATTCCACCAATAATTCCCCCAGCATCATTCTTACTTGTTTGAATTATTCCATTTTTCAAAATCCAAGGGTCATTATGTTCAGATCCTCTCATTTTGGCTGCCTTAAAACCTATTCCGAACTCTATACCTTTTATTGCTGGGATTGAAAAAACTGCTCTACTTATGTTTGATTCAATACTATTAAAAATTGGACCTCCTTTTCCCTCAGGAAAATTCTTTACAAGGCATTTTACTGTTCCTCCAATCGAATCTTTTTGAGATTTAACCTCTAGTATTAAATTTTCCATTAATTTTGACTTTTCATAGTTAATTGCTTTAACAAGTGATGCCTCTCTTTGATCCTGTAGTTTCTCAAACTCATCTACAGAAAATTTCTCATCATCAATTATATTACCTATACTTTTTGTGTATGCAAATATCATAATATCAAATTTTCTTAATATTTGCTTTGCGATGGCCCCAGCCATCACAAAACCTGCAGTAATTCTTCCAGAAAACCGTCCTGAACCGCGAAAATCTGAAAATCCCCCATATTTCTTCAAAGCAGGATAATCTATGTGAGAAGGACGCAAGAAATTTTTAAATTTTTTATATATTGATGAATCTATATCTTTATTTTCAATTATCAAACATAACGGTGCACCAGTTGTCTTATTATTAAAAATACCTGATAAGATCTTCACTTGATCTTCCTCAAAACGAGTTGTTGTCAACTTTGATTGGCCAGGACTTCTTTTCTTAAGTTCACTTTGAATAATATCTAAATTTATTTCCAACCCAGCAGGGACACCATCTAGTATTATTCCTATTAGGTCCCCATGGCTTTCTCCAAAAGATGTTATTCTAAAGAGAGTACCAAATGAATTATCCATATTTTTCTATAACTTTCGTTTTATTATTATTAGGATTAACCTACATAATTATTTAATTAATATTAAATCTATAACTTTCATTTTATTATTTAATGAATCTTAAAATTAACCCACTAACAAACAGTTTAAATGGTGAAATCACAGCATCAGGCTCAAAGAGTTATTCCCATAGAGCATTTATTGCCTCTAGTCTCGGTGTTGGAATATCAATAATTAAAAATCCATTAACGAGAGGAGATGTCCATATTACAATGGATCTTTTAAGATCTTTAGGAGTAAAAATCTTAAAACAAAAAGATAATACATATATAGTTAAACAGAGCAAAGGTGGATTTAGATCGGTAAAAAAGCCTCTTGATTGCAAAAACTCTGGGACTTCTTTTCGAATTTTCAGCGCATTAAGTCTTTTAATCGAGGGAGGTCTTACCTTAACAGGTGAGTTTTTAAAATTAAAACGACCAATTCTTCCACTCTTGAATGCCCTAGAACTATTAGGGGGAAAATTCAGATTATCGGATAAAAAACTCAAAATACAACGAAAAAGAACTCCATGTAATAAAATTCAGATTAGAGGGGATATTAGTTCACAGTTTATAACTGCTCTCTTAATGATCTGTCCTTTATTAATTTGCAAAAATAGAGATTATATTGAAATAGAGCTCACAACTCTCTTAGCTTCTAAACCTTTTGTAGAGATGACTTTAGATGTTTTAAACTCATTTGGAATTACAATTCAAGAAAATTTTAAAAATGGAAAATTCTACATTACAAATGAACAAACCTATAGATCACAATCATATACAATTCCCGGAGATTTCTCTTCTGCTGCATTTATTATAGCTGCTGCAGCCTTATCTCGGAAACCATCTAAAATAACAATAAATAACTTAAACATGAAGAGTTTTCAAGGAGATAAAAAAATTGTGGAAATTTTACGTGAAATGGGTGCTCACATTGAAGTTGTTGAAAACAAAAATAAAATAATTATAAACAGCAATCGAGAAAAATATCCCTTGAGTGGGATTGAAATTAATTGCTTTGATATTCCAGATTTATTTCCGATTTTATCTGTTATAGGTGCTTTCGCGGAGGGAAAGACTATTCTCTATAATGCTTCCAATCTGCGAAAAAAAGAAAGCGATAGAATATCAAGCATGGCTCAAGAATTAAGTAAAATGGGAGTAAAACTTATTGAAGAAGATGATAAATTAACAATATTTCATTGTGATAATTTAAAAGGAACTAAGATCAATCATCATGATGATCATCGAGTTTGTATGTCTCTATCAATTGCTTCGTTATATGCTAACTCAAGCTCGTATCTTAAAAATAGTGAAATTGTAAGCGACTCATATCCTTCCTTTTTTAAAGATTTAAAAGAATTAGGAACTCTTATAGAAGAAGTCAACATTTCTTGAAGTATTACCTAAAACTTTTTTGCCTTCGCGCACGGGCTTTTTTACCACCAAAATGTTTTGGTTCTGTTCTTCTTGAATCTCCACTTAATAATGAATAATCATATTCTCTAAAAATTTTTTCAATTTTTTTTGTTCCTATAAACTTATTTATGGATTTAGCAATTGCCATTCGAACTGCGTCGGATTGCCCCATTGTGCCGCCTCCTTTAACCCTAACATCGATATCGCATTTTTCAACCTTTGGATGATTTATTATTTCAAGTACTTCTTGGATTCTTAATCGGGCAATCTCAGGTTTGTATAAATGCAAAGGAACATTATTAATCTTGATTTGACCTTTCGCTGGATGCCTTAAAACAGCTCTCGCTATTGCTGCTTTTCTTTTTCCTGCTGCCTGAATTATTTTTACTGACATTTCTTAAACCGTAATTTCATTTTTTTTCCAACCTATTCGTTGGCATAAATTATCTAGGGTTATAAATTTATTAAAATATGAAAGTCGCTGTTTATCTGCATGATAAATTTTATCAGGAATTAAATTTTGATATCTAATTTTAAATCGTTCTGGAATATCTGATATATAGACATGAATTCTTTTAAGAGCTTCTTTTCCTCTAATTTTCTTACGTGGTAACATCTGCTTTATAACTCTTCTCATAAATGTATCAGGTCTTCTCTCATGAAATGGACCTCTACGGGGATTAGTTGCAGTTGCAATTTGTAATTTCGTTAAATGTCGTTCATGAATATCTCCTTTAGTTCCACTAATTATAGCGTCCTTTGCGTTAATAATTACAATGTATTCTCCTAATAACGCCTTTTTAGCAATTTGGGAACAAAATCTCCCTAATATTTTTTCTGAAGAATCATATAATTTATATTCAATTACCATAAAATTAACACACTTAAAGAAGGATATACTTTATTTATTTCAATAAAAAACTTTTACACCACTACCTTTTGGATTTTGTTCTAGTAGATCTTCAATTGAAATTATCTTACTTCCTGAAGATTCAATTTTTTTTTTAACTGATTTTGAATACTCTAAACATGCTATTGTGAGACGATGGTCTAATTCTCCTAATCCTAAAATTTTTCCCGGTACTACAATTACGTCATCTTTATTAGTCTTCTTATTAATGCGATACAAGTTTGCTTTTATTCTATTCCGTCTTGGCCCTCGTAATTTTTTGGAAACTTTTTTCCATATTCTTATCTTTGTTTTCCATAAATCTCTTATTAGCTTTCTAATGTAATAACTAGATGGACCAGTGATTCTATGAGACATTTGAGCCTTTTACACCTATTAAACCTGATATCCTAAATTTTTGATATTTTAATAAATTTTTGATTATTTACGATTCGAAATTGATGCCTTCAAGTTTTTCGACAAATTCATCGATTTTTTCTAAAAAAATCTCAAAGGTCTTTTTAATAACTACATCAAATGGAAGAACTCCATCGCTTTCCATAGAAAAAATATAAGCATTATCTTTCCAACTGATACTAATAGCTTCTTTTAAACAATCTTTATGACAAGAATCACATAATGTACATTTTTTCCAATAATCTTCCACTAATATTGGTACTTTTTTGTTGGAGAAATCAAATAATCCTTCTGGGCACATTCTCGATACAATACATTTATCAGGACATTTAGTGCATTTTTTATCATCAAAATCAATTTCTGGATAAAATCTATAGAAAATATTTGAAACGGCTTGAAATTTTGTGTGCTCTTTTCCTATTCCTAAGATTGAGTAAGCTTCAATTATCACCTTATCGTTTTTATCAATTTTAACAATCGGAATATTCGGATCAACTGGAACTATCATAGGATCATTTGATTTTAGGTTGCCAGAATAAATTTCCAATGGTGTACTTGTAGTATTTGTCACTTCACATGTTAAGGATACTTGGCAAATTGGACAACCGTATCCTCCGCAACTGCAATCCCGTGGCAGTTTATACACTTCTAGGTCAGTTGTTAGAGGAATCATACCTAAGCGATGTGATATAATCTCATCATAGAGAGGTGAATCATTTTTTAATATAATTACTTCATCAACAGCCATTACCGGAATTTCAGAGATGATTATTCTTCTGATTGCATTTGCCATTTCAACTGATATTCCTTCAACAACAAAGATTAGTTTCCGCTCGTTTTTTTCAAGAACTTCAAGACTCATGACTTTCATTAATCTATAATTATAATTACTCTTAAATGAATACTTTAAGATAAATTTTATTATTCTATTTAAGAAACAAGAATAGGTGTCATTTTCAATAGATTTTTGATTTTCGTTTAATAAAGTGTTTAATAGAATTTTAGGTATTCATATGCTGTATTTGGAGTCTGGAAGCAATACTTGATTTCTTGAAAATCTTTCTTAAATTCTGCTATTTCATTTCTTACCCCTTTTGGGTTTTTTTTATCGATCAGTATCTTTTTAAAGAATTCAGCGATATCTACCATTTCGCTTTTCCCCATACCCAAACGGGTTACTTCAGAAGTTCCTATTCTCAAACCACCAGGATTTTGATAATGTCTCCCATCTGCGATATCGTACGGTAAAAGATTTCGATTAAGTATAATATTCGCCTCTTCTAATAATTTTTCAATATCTCCACCTAATCCAATAGTTTTCTCGAATTTAGTAATATCTACAACTATTTGGTGAGACTTAGTAAAACCTTTATGTTCCATCAATACATTCAATCCTCTTTCATATAGGGCTTGCCCAAGAGCTTGAGCATTCTCAATTACATTTTTATGGTATTTTTTTCCAAATTCTAACATTTCAGCCAAAGTTACTGCTAATCCTGCTACTGCTGCTAAGTGGTGATTAGAAAGTAAAGCTGGAAAGGCACAAGATTTTAAAGTATCAATTAAATCTTCCCTATTTGAGATTAAAGCACCATGTTGAGGTCCTGGGAGCGTTTTATGTGTACTAAAAGTCATAGCATCAGCACCTTCTCTCAAAGGGTCTTGAAAATACCCCGATCCAATCAATCCCGCTACATGTGCACCATCATAGCCAACATACGCTCCGACCTCTTTTGCAACATCACCAAGCTCTTTAACTGGATGTGGGAATAGAAAAACTGAACCTCCAAATAAGACTAACTCAGGTTCAAATTCTCGAATAATCTTTGCGGAAGCATCAATATTAATATTCATTTCATCATTATCAAATGCTAAATATTCAATATTTATTCCTCTTGTCGTTCCGGCTGTACCAAAAATTTCACGTCCACTTTTTGCAACTCTTGGACCATGCGAAATATGTCCTCCCCTAACTATCGACATACAACACATTTTACCATTGTTGTCTGAAGTAAAAGCATTATACATCACTAAATTTGCTACTACTCCAGAAATAGGGCGAACATCAGCATGGATGCATTTAAAATATTCTTTAGTAAGATCCATACAAATATCTTCCACTTTGTCAATTTGAGTACATCCTGCATAAACTCTCTGACCAGACCATCCTTCGGCATAACGATGGCTAAAATCACAACTGCATGCTTCATCTACAGCAGGACTAGTAATATTTTCAGATGCTATTAAAGGAATCGCGTTTTTAAACAACTCATGATGTTCCATTAAAAGATTGCGGATTTCAGTTATCTTATTTTTCACATTAAATCAATTCTTTCTTTTTTAATCATCTATAAAATATTAACTCTACAATTTTTTTAAATCTTATGCCAGATCTATTAATTTTTCGGGTTAATATCTATTATTCTAAATAAATGTTTAATGGAAATTACCCAGAATTAATAAATCGTTGATTTATTTGAAAAATTCGCAATAATTAGTTTTATTTTTCAGATTGTTCTAAAATTAGTCTTGCTTCAAACAAGTTTAATTTTTTCCCGGCTTTATGCTTTTCTAAAGCCATTGCTAATTTATCTTCTTGAATTTTTTGGATCATTTCATGCTTTATTGTTTTCTGCTTAATTTTAGTAATAAATTTTTTGTTTGGTTTATAAGGTCTCTTACCTTTATATGTTTTCTTTCTTTGATTCAATAGTTTTAAATACTGCTCGTGATAACTATCGGCCTTTTTTTTATTTTCTATTAATTCTTCTTCGATCCTTTTCTTATTTTCTTTTAATTCATCAACGTTTTGAAACATTTCTAGCATTTTAGAATGATTTTCTTGAGATTTTTCTGACCATTTGTTTAATTTTTCATAAATTTTATTCAAATTTATCTTTACAATTTCTATTTTTCTCTCAATTTTATAAAGTTCACTGTTCTTCTGCTCTGAAAAAAAACTTTGTTTCATTTCCTCAAATTTCCTTATCTTGTCGATAATTGCATTTTCTTCTTTGATATCAAGTTTTTCTGTTTCAATTATTCTCTCGAAATTATCAATTTTACGTTCAATTTGTTTAACAGAAATAATTTGTTTATTGGCCTTATTATTATGAGCCTTTTTTTTCTTTTCTTCTATAAAGTTGTCTAATAACTTTATATATTCAATTTTTTTTTCTTTTAGTTGTTTAACCTTACTATTCCAATAATCCCGTTTCTTTTTGTGCTTTTCTTTAGCAATTTTCAAAGAATTTATAATTTCCGTTTCGTTTTCTTGGAGATCATTAATGTACTTTTTGGTTTTATCGTTTAGGTCGTCTCTTTTCTGCCGTAAATCCTCAATTTGAATCTGAAGGTCTCTAAAAGATATTCGAGATGTCTGAGTGCTATGTGTTCTCTCTCTACTCATAAACTAAGTCATTAAAGAGTAATTATAAAAAAGATTTTATATATTATGTTTAATTAACGACATTTTATATTTTTTATGTTTTTGTAAAGAGGGCTATTTAATAAAAAATTAAAGACTTTAATCATTAGAAACAATAAAAGATAACTTTTAAAATGAGCTCTGAAACAATAAAAGAAAATGATTTAATCTTTTTAATTCTTGATAGAAGAAGAAGATGGATAGTTCAAGTAAAATCCGGAAGTAATTTTCACACTCATAAAGGAATTATTGAATTCGATGATATAATCGGAAAGGAATTTGGTTCTGTTACTTTTTCTAGACCTTTCGAAACTCAAGGATATAAATTTTATGTCCTTAAGCCATTGCCATCGGATTATGTAATTTATATGGCTCGGAAAACACAAATTATATATCCCGAAGATGCGGGGATGATTTTACTCTATTCAGGGATTGGTCCAGGGAGTATAGTTATCGAGGCAGGTTGTGGTTCTGGAGCTCTAACATGCATTTTAGGAAACTATGTTCGCCCAAATGGGCATATCTACTCATATGATATAAGGGAAAAATCTCTTAAAAGAGCAAAACTAAATATAGTAAGAGCAAAATTAGATGATAATATCACGATCCAATATGGAGATATTTTAAATGATGATTTTCAGCAAAAAAATGTTGATGCTATTGTTTTGGATTTTGCAACCCCTTGGAATGCTATTGAAAAAGTAAGAAATTACCTCAAATTTAGTGGAACGCTTGCATCCTTTTCCCCTACAATTGAACAAGTAAAAAAAACCGTTTTTGCGCTGAGGAATAATGATTTTATTGAGGTAAATACCTATGAATTAATTAAAAGAAAAATTCAAGTCAAAGAAAATGCGACTCGTCCTGAAGTAAAAATGATTGGACATACAGGGTACTTAACATTTGGAAAAAAAATTAAAAATATGAAAAATCCATATCGAGAAAAAAAAGTGAGAACGAAAGAAATTATTGATTTAAATGGCATGCCCTTAAGAGGTTAAAATTTAATGGAAATTGAATATCAAGAATTTTCTAGATTAGATATAAGAGTAGGTTTAGTAAAAAGATGCACTACGGTACCTAAATCAAAGAATCTTTATAAATTAATGGTGGATTGCGGAGAAAATAAACTTAGACAAATTATTTCTGGAATAGCTCAATACTATTCGCCGGACGATTTAATCAACGAGAAGATAATTGTAGTAACTAATTTAAAACCGCGAAAAATAATGGGTATTGAAAGTCAAGGAATGCTTTTAGCTGCAGATCTAAACAACGAACCCTTTATACTAAAAATAGATGAAAGGAAACCAGTACCACCTGGCTGCAAAATAAAATAGTTAAAAACCTTTTAATTGAGTACCAGTTTTGAGTTCTTTCTTTTTCTTAAATCTCTCAGTTTTGAAATAATGCTTCTTTTTTTCTGGTAAAATATCTATATATCTTCTTAATATTTCCAATAGATAGTCCCTTGTAGGCTTACTACTTGTAATTTTATTAGGCATTGATAAATATTCTAATATTTCTTTATTTTTAGAGTTAGGGGCTAATCCTAAATTTTTTATAGGAATGTGTATAGAGTGTAAAAACCAACCAGCTTGCTTCTCGTCATGGGCTATCACTTTTAAGATATTTGCAGCTTCTTTTTTAATTTTAAAATCTAAAATTCTTTTACCAGGACGAATAATAATAGTCGCATATTCAGGGATTTTATTTTTAGGTGAATGAATTTTCTGCAAAAATTCCTTTAATTTGTCATTCATCGTTTTTAAGTGAATCTACCTAAGTTTTTCTTAACCTATTTTGTTTTTAAGAGTTATTAATACCCTTATAAATTTAAGGTATGATATTTCTAATAGTTTATAAAAATTAAATTAACCATTCTTTATTATTTTATCGTGAATCGGGGATCTCTACTACTGATTTATGTAGAGAATTGACTTTTGCTATGCGTTAGTTTGGAATTATTTGGAGAGATTAGTTTTTTTTATTCTATTTTATTCTTATTATTAATATTTGGTTATTTTTTGAATTTATAATAAAGAAATATTAAGATTAATTAAATGATGTTCTAAATACTAAAAAATTAAAAATTTAACATTTTTCTCTTATGTTTTTTTAATGAAAAGATTTCTTTATATTATTATGAACTGATGTGGAACATGGATATATTATGGCTTGAAGACTTTTATTTGAAGTTAATCTGAGATTAAATCTTTAAAAAGAATAAATTAAAATTCATAAATAAACTTATTATTTAATGAGTTATCTAAAATTCTTTAGTGTCTTGAGGATGGCAAATTGAGCTCAAATGAAATTTTGCAGCAAGAAAAATCTTTTTCCATTAAAAAAAAAATTACATTGTTAGGAGGAATTGAAAAATTTAAGGATAAATTTCAAAAAAATGTAAGTTCAAATTGCCTACCAATAAATCATAAGCAAAACATTGGTGTTAACATTAGCAGAATTAATTTTTTATATGAAGATAGCCATAGATTTGACTTCCTTTTATGGAATATTGACTGTCGGCAACACCGAGCCGATTTGCGCACAATTTTCTACAATGGTGCTGAAGCCATCATAGTATTTATTTCTGAAACAAAAATTGATCAAATAAGGTATTATTTTAATGAGGTTCATACACAGATGCAAATGGCGACTCTTCTTTTTTGTGTAATACTTGAAAACTTAAATAAAGACGAAATAATCAAATCCCATTTCATAAATGAAGATTTTAATTCGATTCTTAGTTCATATAATTTTGAAGTCAACGAAATCATTGAATATTCTGCGATATTAAACCAAATCAGTTCTAATCTCGTTAAAAAAATGCGAGAAAAAGAACTTGAAAATACGTATATCATTGATTTTATTCAAAAAAATCTGTTGTTCCCCCAATCTGAAACTTTTGATGAATGTAATGATTATTTTGAACCCCAAATCAATGAGATAAAAGTTAATAAAGTAATAAATACTGAAAAATTGATAAAATTTATTTTAAAATTAGATTTAGATGTAGATGACGATTCTTTTAACTGGATTAAAATTAAAAATAAAAATTTCGGTACGTTTTCAATTTTTTTAAAAAATGGTAATGTATATTATTTTCCTAGAATTTGTGAGAATTGCAAAGATAGCAAATGTTTAAAACTAAAAAAATCACCGTTTTTTATATGTATTGAAGCAGATTCTGCAAGCTGGACAAATATAAATGGATTAGATCAACCAGAACTTCTTATTTTAACGAAAATTTTTGTACTAAAAGATGGAAATGAAAGTAATCTTCCTAAATCGGTGTTAAAACAGATTATTAAAATAAATAAATGTGACAAAATAAGGGGAAAAAAATGACTACCATAATAAAATCCTTTAATTTAAAAACGAAAGCATATTGTGACGTTATAAACATTACTCAACAAGTTCAACAAGCGATAAATAAAAGTGCAATTAATAATGGAATTGTAAATGTTCATGTTGCTGGTTCTACAGGTGCGGTATCAACTATAGAATATGAACCAGGACTTGTTAAGCAGGATATCAAAGATCTTTTTGAAAAACTTATACCCTATGATAGAGATTATGCTCATCACAAAACATGGCACGATTACAATGGCGCTGGACATTTAAGAAGTTTTCTCATTAAAACTTCCCAAACTTTTCCATTTCAAAACGGGAATCTAATCTTAGGAACATGGCAACAGATTGTCTTCGTGGAAAATGACGAAAAACCTAGACATCGTGAAATTTTCTTAACTATAATTGGGGATTAGCCTTTTTTTAAATATTATAAAAAAAATATAAAAAGTTTTATTTTACCTTGGTTGTTTCATTAAATTGTCTAATTCAGATATGATTATCTGAAAGCTGTTACGAAGATGGATTTTTTCAAATTTTCCTTCAAGATTTACAACTGATTTATCAAACTTTCTTATTAGTCCAGTGAAAGCTGGAATTTTTTTGCTATTTTTATAAGTTTTTTCTTTTAAACTAATTTGATACTCTAAATTTTCTAAATACTTATTATTAAGTTCTAACAAATACATCAACCTCTTTTTAATAATTATATCATTGAGTAAAATCACTAAAACTTCTTTAAAAAAAACGTATATCATATATATGTCATTAAAATCACGTTAAAATCAATAGTCTTTTAGTAGATTTTCGTAAAAAGTAGAAATTATAAATATAGGAGTAATATTTAGAGAGTATTTCGATGACATATCAAACAATATTTCAAATCAAATTTTGGAATTGGTTCGTACCAAAATTAATACACATTAGTAAAAATATTTATATTTAATTTTTAATAAATCTCGTTTTGTTCATTGGGAGGTGGTGTTTCTTTTATGACAGAAATTTCAGCAAATCCAATGTGTCCAACAATGCCTCATAGACATACTCTACTTTTTACTACTTATTTCTTACCTTCTGTCAAATATCTCCTTTTACGTGGTTAATATTTATATAACTTACGTTATTTCATGATTATGAAGGGTAATATTTAGATCTATGATTCATGGATTATTATAAATTTATATAATTCAGTTTTTAAATTAAAAACTTAGAGATTTTAACATATTCTATTTGGAAAAGTATATTTTTTCCCATGAGAGGGGTTTTAAAAATTATTAATGTGGTTTTTAAGATTAATATTCTTTATCATTACAAATTGGTATTAAAAAAAGTGTGAATCGAAACGATGTAAGATGTACCATTTATGAGTTTGAAAATTCTAGGTGTATCAGGTAGTCCAATACCAAATAGCAACACAGATCGAGCAGTAAAAGCGGTTCTTGAATCCAGCGGACTTCAATCTGAATTCGTAAAGCTTAGTGATATCAATGTGAGACCATGCAGGGCATGCAAACGTTGTGTGAATGATAATATTTGTAAGCAAGAGGATGATTTTCAAGAGCTTGCGAAAAAACTACTTGAGGCAGAAGCGCTTGTGATTGGTGCATATTGTCCGTATGCTAACGTCGATGCATTCACTAAAGCTTTTCTTGAACGTCTTTGGTCCATGCGACATGTGAAAAACCTTAATGAAGGAAAATTAGTGGTAATTGTGGTGACCGGTCTCACTTTACCGAGTTCCAAACGAGTGAGTGATAGAATCGCAAAAGAAATGCAAATGGAAAATATGGAAACTGTTGACACTATTTTGATCAGAGGTAACTTGCCGTGTCTAACTTGTGGGCATGGAAGTGAATGTAAAATGAGTGGGATTCCCTTTATATTTGGAAAAGGTGTGAAAGCTTCAACTGATCTTTGTGTTCGTGTCGAAGATCAAAAAAAAGTTCAAAAGCAAATCAGTCGAATAGGAAAATTACTTAATGAGCGGCTATCTACTTAAATATAGTTTTTTTAGAGTACTCTCCTTTTTATGAATATTCTATTTATTCGTAAATTTTTATTTTCTACATTCTCATTTAAGAAAATTTATCAGTATCCTAAACATATATTATATATCTAATTATAACCTCAACCAAATAGTAAAAATGGAAGACCTAGAGCAAGAAGTAAGAAAGTATGACTTTTTTGAAAATCATATTTCCTGTTCTATTATGGCTTGAAGTCTGACTAGGTTTATCCTAATATTATTATTATAAAGATTCAATGTTTTTAATTGAGAAAAGGTAATAAAATAATCAATGTTCTTGATATGGGGCTACAAATCGTTTTCACACACCTTAATTCAAATACATATAATAATTTTTCAATAAATCAAAGTAGATGTATGACAATTATTTGCAACTGGATTAAAAATGTTAAATATTAAAAGATAAAATTGACCACTAATGAAATATTTAATTTTAAATAAAGATTGATTTGAAGGAGAGACATTTTTTAAATTTATCTAATTAAGAGAATTTAAATTATCATATTTTTATAACATAATTTAAAGTAATAAAAACTGGAGTAAGAAATGGAAACTTTTTTAAAAATTATCGTTAGCGGATTGGATAATGCAGGAAAGACTTCAATCTTAACGGCGTTAGACAAGAAATATGATTTTCAAAAAGACATTGTCCAACTTAAGCCTACCATTAGGGTCGAATATCACAAAATGAATTTTTTAAAGCACAACACAATTTATTGGGACATGGGAGGACAGGAGCAGTATAGGGAAATTTACATGGAATACCAAGATGTTTATTTTGATGCTACTGATCTTCTTATATTTGTGATTGATATTCAAGATAACGATCGATTTCAAAACTCACTAGAGTATTTAGATGCAATTTTACAATTTTTTACTCAAAATAAAATGAATGTTCCTCTAATCATAGCTTTTCATAAATTGGATCCCGATTTGAGGTATGATGCTAAAATAATAGAAAATGTTGAAAAATTAAGGAATGAAATATTGAATAAATACCAGACTTTCAATATATTATTTCAACAAACTTCAATTTATGACATTATTTCTATTGTTCAACTAGTTTCATATGGTCTTTCAGTTTTCGATAAAAAATTCTTCGAACTTGCAGAACTCGTAGAAAAGTACTTAAATCTATTTCAAAGTCAAGCTCTAATTGTGTTTGATCACAATGGAATTATCATCTCAGAGTATTATAGTGATATTGAACCAGAAGTTTATATAGGATTGTTAGATTCTATTAAAGAACATCTTTTTTTAGTTAAACGTATGGAAGAGGAAAAGTTTACTTCAAATTATAATTTCTCTACGATAGAAGGTAATTTGTTATCATATTTACATAGAATGAACTTAGAAAAAGAATCATTTTTTATTTCTGTAGTAATTAGAGAAAAACAAAAAGAAGAATTCCTGGAAAAATTTCCTGATTTTCTTGAAAATCTTGCTAAAATTTTAGGAGAATTAATTTAGTTTATACAAATTAAAAAAGAGTTAAATCAGTTAATATTTAAGATTTCTTTGGCTCTGTCAATTAATTTTCCTTTTTTCTTCTGATGGCCTTTAATGAATTTTAATACTTTTTCTATGCATTCCTGTTTATGTTCTCCACACAACAATTTTCCTTTAATACACATTTCAAAATCTTTAGCTAATTCTTCATCATCTTCCTCAAAGTGATACATCAACATCTTATAAATCATGCATTTTCTAGGTTCGCCACCTAATTCTTGTTGCTCTTTCTTATTTTTTCTTCCTCCCGTTAAAGCGCCTTTAACTTTTCGCTCTATTGACTCGATCGACTCGTTAAAAGTAAAAGAACTATTGGGATTTCTTTTTGCCATTTTTTCTGAACCGTCTATGCCCGCTAATAAGTAATGATAAGTTGCTCCTGGTAAGAAAAATTTCTTATCTTTATAATATCTTCGTGTAAGGTCTCGAGTAAGTCGTATGTGAGGATCTTGATCAATACCTACAGGGACAACTGTTGGTTGTGGACCATCTAAAACCTGTGGTAGGACTATATCGCCACACTGGACAAGGGCTGCAAGATAAAGACCAAAAGTTTTCTTGCCGTATATAGCATTTAACATATTCTGTGTTACTAGCCTGCTTACTCTGAATGCAATATCTTTAACAATAGGTTCTTTACTTTGGCGCCATATGTAAGCGTTATCTGGATCTAATCCAAGTGCTAATATATCTGCTAAATTATCAACAGCAGTTTCTTCTGCTTTTTCGAAAGGGATCCCGTTATCTTCATAAGACTCGATATCAGCAATACAATAATAAACTTTAGCTCCCATTTTCTGAAATTCAACAATCTCTAAGGCCGTTGTTGAAGTTCCTAAATGAAAAGGTCCAGATGGTTTAATTCCACTCATAACTGCCCATGGTTGCCCATTGTCAATAGCTTTAAAAACAAGATTTAAATCACGATGCCCGAAAATTATTTTCCTCCGAATAAAACGGTTGTTAATCATTTTTTGTCTGATCGTTTCTGTTATTTCTTCGATTCCAAACTCTTTAATTAATCTGACATAATCTTCTTCTAAGAGTGCTGAAGCTCCCCATGGATCTATTTTAAAATTGTCAGACATGCTTATCTCCAGTATATTAATATGTGATAATAATAATAAAAATATATACAGAATATTAATTTTTAATGCTTATTCTTTCAACTTTAGATCTTGTTGAAGGTAGAATTCCAGACAAAATGTAAACGTTGTCACATTCCTTCTCCCATATTCTCTTAAAAGTATCAGACTTGTACAAAAGAAGTGTTCTTATATTCTTTTAAAATCATATTTGAATTTGTTCTTGTAATATATTCTTTCTCATTTAATTCTTTAATGAATTTATGAACATCCTGAGACTCGCGAAATCTGCAAATTAGAGCGGCAGACTGTTCTCCAGTAGTATGAAAGACAGAACAAACCTCCGGAATTTTTGTAATTGCCTCTAATATTTCCTCCGTGTGTTTCCCATTTATGTCAACCCTAATTAAAAAAGCCAGATTATATCCCAATTTTACGTTGTTCAGTCGTAAAGTATATCCTTCTATAATACCTTTTTCCTTCAATTTAGAGATTCGGTTATGAATTGTTCCTATTGAGATTCCTAAGTTATCTTGAATCTCTCTGTAACTCGTACGCGCGTTTTTTTGGAGTATTCTAAGGATTTGTTTATCAATTTCATCAAGAGATTTTTCTTTCTTCAATATGAATCAAACCTTGAAAGAATTATAATAAATTATTAAGATCAATATATTTTATATTTAAGGAATATATAAAAGTTTAGAAAATTTTAAATGATATCAAAAAAAACTGGAAGTTTGTTCAATTTGATTAAAGAGCAATAGTATTATATTTCTTTTTAATAAAACATCTCATTCTCGCTCCATTGAACAACAAGAATATTTCTTGGCATGTATAAATCGATTTCATCAAGGAATTTTTTGTTTCTTTTTACTTGACATTAATGCCCGTGATAACTTATTTATTTCCTATTGAACCTAATTTGTCATTAAATATATATCCTTCGGTTAAATGCCGCAATACAGCGTTTTGCTGAAGTGTCACAACCAGATGTGAGAATGTCAGGCAAAAAGAAAGAGTGGAGAAAGAAATCCTTAGAATACTCCATAAGAAGATTATCTGATTTCAAAATGTATTTCAATTTTTTGATTTTTCTTAAAATATTAGATCTTTGTTCGTATGTAATCGAAACGTTTTCACTTAAAAATCTATTAATGAATTTCATTTTTTTGGTAAAATTATTATAATATTTTAAACTTAAAACATCTAAAAACAAATTCTAAGACTGAATACATAAAGTTTTTTAAGTTTTATATATAAAGATGCATAAATCATATTTTTCAATAAAAGTGAATTATTATGTCAGTACCAATTATAATACTAAAAGAAGGAACAGAAGAAGTACATGAGAAACAAGCTCGAAAACAAAATATTTCTGCCATGGTTGCAATTGCAAAGACTGTCCGTTCTACTCTTGGTCCAAAAGGCATGTCAAAAATGCTAGTTGATTCCTTAGGTGATGTTACAATAACTAACGATGGAGCAGAAATTCTTAAAAGTTTAGACATTGAGAATATTGCCGCAAATATGATGGTTAATGTAGCTAAAGCAATTGATGAGGATATTGGTGATGGGACCACTTCTGCTGTTATTTTTTCAGCTGCTTTATTAAATAATGCAATAGAATTGACTGAACAAGATATTCACCCGAAACCAATCACTCATGGATATAAATTAGCAGCAGATAAAGCCCTCGAAATTATTAAAGAAATTGCTGTTACCATTTCTAAAGAAGATGATGAAATTCTTAAAAGTGCTGCACGAACAGCAATGAACTCAAAAGATATTGCACCATTAAAAGATTTTTTTGCGGATTTGGCATTAAAAGCAATAAAACAAATAATAGATGAGGAAGGCAATACTTTCACTAAGGTAGGTAATGTAAAAATCGTTAAAGCACCTGGTAAATCTCTAAATGATTCAAAATTAATCAATGGTGTATATATTCAAAAGGAAAAAGTAAACACTATGATGCCTGATAACTTAAAGAATGCAAAAATTGCTGTAATTAGACGAAAACTTGATGTAAAGAAGACAGAATACGACGCACAGATTCGAATTTCCCACCCATCTGAAATCCAACAATTTCTTAATCAAGAAGAGAAAATCCTAAGGGATTATTTGAAAATCTTTGTAGATTTAGGAGTTAATGTGATTGTGAATAGTAGTGACATCTCAGACAAATTTGGAGCCTTTTTAGCAAAAGAAGGAATTGCTGCTATTAAAAACGTCGGGGAAAGCGATTATAAGTCAATTTTAAAAGCTGTAGACGCTAAATTAGTTGATGATATAACATCCCTATCAGACGATGATTTAGGATTTGCTGAAAAAGCACAATTTGAAAAAATTGGCGATGATGACTATCTTTTACTTTCAGGATGTAAAAATCCTAAATCTGTATCAATTTTACTCAAAGGAGGTTTGGATAAGGTTCTTAGTACTGCTGAAGTCTCTTTAAATGATGTCTTATCTGTTATTGCAAAAATAATAGATACTAAAACTGTTGTTGCTGGTGGAGGTGCTGTATATATTGAACTAGCAAAAAGAATTAAAGCTTATGCTAACGAAATTGGAGGAAAAGAACAACTAGCAGTTAATGCTTTTGCTTTAGCACTTGAGGATATCCCAAGGGCACTAATACAGAACGCAGGATTAGAAGAAATCGAAAAATTAACTGAACTTAGAGCTGCGCATAAGACTAGTGATGACAAGTGGATTGGAATTGATACTATTACAAACACAATCGGAGATAATTTTCAAAGAGGAATTGTAGAACCTGCAGCATTAGTCAATCATATAATTAAATCAGGTAATGAGCTGGCTAATTTAATCTTAAGAGTAGATAGAATAATTAGTGCTAAAGGATCTGGTTAAACAAGAATGCCATAAGTTTAAGAAATATTTTCTTTTTATTATCTTTTTTTTTTTTAATGATTTAATATTTAAAAGTTATGTTATTCATAAATTTCTTATTACTCTCTTAAAATCCAAAAGAATTAAAAAAGAAAAGTTAAATGGAGACAACATTTTTTTTTAACACATTTAAAATATTAAAAAATTGAATTGGTACTATAAATATGATAGAAATTCTTGATAAAAATAGTCTTGAAAAACTAGAAGCTCTAAATAATGAACATGTCTTAAAGATTGTAAATGAATTTGTTACTTTATGCAAACCTTCGAAGGTTACCGTAATAACAGACTCGAAAGAAGATATTGAATATTGTAGACAAAAAGCAATAAAAATAGGCGAAGAAGCGGACCTAGAAATAGAGGGTCATACAATCCATTATGACGGATTTATTAACATGAGCAACCATGATCAGGCAAGAGATAAAGCGAATACAAAAGTATTAATTCCAAAAGGAGAATATAGGCCACCTGCAATTAACACTATTGATAGAGATGAGGGACTTAAGGAAATTTTGGAGATAATGGATGGATGCATGAAAAGTAATGAGTGTGTTGTGCGATTTTTTTGTCTTGGTCCTAAGAATTCCAAATTTTCAATCCTAGCACTCCAACTCACTGATTCTTTTTATGTTGCCCATTCCGAAGATATCTTATATAGAGCTGGTTATGAAGAATTTAAAAAATTAAATGGCTCTGATAATTTCTTTTATTTTATTCACTCTGCAGGAGAATTAACAGGTAATCCCCCTGTAACAAAGAACCTTAATAAGCGCAGGATATATGTGGATTTACAAGAAAGGCGCGTCTTTACAGTAAACAATCAATATGCGGGTAACTCACTTGGATTAAAAAAGTTAGCACTTCGATTAGCGATTTATCAAGCGAATAATGAAGATTGGCTTGCAGAGCATTATTTCATATTAGGAATCCATCCTAAAGGTAAAAATAGGGTTTCTTATGCTGTTGGTGCCTATCCTTCTGCTTGTGGGAAGACGTCTACAGCCATGTTACCCGGACAAACAATAGTAGGTGATGATATTGCGTATCTTCGTGTTTGGGACGATGGTCACGCCCATACTGCTAATATTGAGCAAGGAATTTTTGGAATTATTAAAGATGTAAACCCAGAAGATGATCCTGTTATATGGGATGCGATAACAACTCCACGCGAAACAATATTCTCTAATGTGTTAATAACAGAGAGGCAACCTTATTGGATTGGAGATGGAAGAATAATTCCTCTAAAAGGGAAAAATTTCTCAGGAGAATGGCAAAAAGGGAAAAAAGACAACGAAAATAGGGATATACCTCATTCTCATCTAAATGCACGTTATACTATTCGTATCGAAGAATTGACCAATGCAGATGAAAATTTACACAATCCTGCTGGAGTACCTGTTCATGCTATTTTCTATGGTGGACGAGATAGTGATACAATGCCACCTGTTCTCGAGAGTCTTAATTGGGAGCATGGTGTGTTTCTAGGTGCTTCGATTGAATCAGAAACTACATCTGCCACACTTGGTGCGGAGGGGGTAAGAAAGCAACAACCCATGGCAAACTTAGACTTTATAGTAGTACCACTCGGTAAATACTTAGATAACCATAAGAAATTCGGTAATTCGTTAGAGCATTGCCCCAAAGTGTTTGCAATGAATTACTTTCTAAAAAATAAGGATGGTAAATATTTAAATGGAATGTTGGACAAATTGTGCTGGATTATTTGGGCAGAGGGTCGTGTACATGGAGATTATGATGCAATCAAGACACCCGTGGGATTTATTCCGAAATATGAGGATTTAAAAAAACTATTTAAGTTATACCTGAAGAAAGATTATGCAGAAAAAGACTACATTAAACAGTTCTCAATTCGAATTAAATGTTTTTTAGAAAAATTAATTCGTATTGAATCTATGTATAAGAAAGAAAGTTATGTTCCCAACTTCTTCTGGAATATTCTAAACGAAGAGAGCGCAAAACTTCGCGAATTAAAAGATCAAAAGGAGAAAGACGTTATTTTTCCTTCCGAATTTTAATATTTTCTATATTCTAATTATAAACGCTAAATGTATTTTTATAAATAGAAAAACTAAACTAAGTATTTTAATCCGGTCTTCACTTTATAGGTTTTACTGATCCTATCAATTTCGATAAACCGTTTGATTTCTAAATTATTTAAAAAATCACGAATTTGAACTCGATCTTTTTTTAATTCCTCTCCCAAACCCTTAATATCACTCTCATAAGAACGAAGTGTTTGAAGTAATGATGAATATTCTTCATAAATATAGTTTACTATATACGTGATGGATTCTTTTATATTCAAACCTGTCTTGCTGCTTGTTGGAAAGATTTTACTTCGATCAGGTAAATAGTTTTGTGAACGAATAACTTCTGGTGGTCGTGCTCCCTCAATATCCTGCTTATTAGCTAAAAAAACTATTGGTACATTAGGTTGGATCGTTTTTCTAATAGAATTTAATATTACAATGGCACTATCATCTTTTTCAGGAGCAGCTGCATCAAAAATAAAAAGCACGCCATCTGCTCCACTTAGTAAAATTCTCCTCATTACTGAGAATCGTAAGAGACCTGGTGTACCAAATAAATAACAGTCAAATCCATTTAACTTTACACTTCCTAAATCCATCCCTACTGTGTAAACTTTTTGATCTTTGCCTGTTGCTTCTACGTTTAATGAATTATTATCAAGATATTTTATATAACTAGATTTTCCCGACTGTTGAGGTCCAGTAACAACGATTTTAATTTAGTATCACCAAAATTTTTATAATAATGCTATTATAAACTAGAATTAACTTTTCTTATTTATATATATAAAAAGATGTATTATAATTTTTTTTTTAATATTTTATTTTGTGCTCTAAATATAAAAAACTTCAATATCTTATCAATTTTATGCTTAAGTTAGTATAATATATCCGTTTTACCTTTATTAGAAAAGATTTTTAAGAACTTTTTATGTGAAAGCTGATATTCTTAATTCTAAAATAACTTAGATAAAATATAATAATACTTTTTTTATTATATTAATTTGACAGTTTTCGGACTATTTTGTATACTTAAGAATTTATGAGAAAATAAGGAAAACCAATAATTTTACATGTAATATTTAATCGATAAGTCACTTTTTCTGACTGAATTCGATATTTAATTATTAAAACCTATTATCTATCAAAACATTTATATAGAATTCTGTCGGATTTAATCATTAAAAATGAGTAAGTTTTCAATTTGAAAAACAATTTTCAAATGTAATTAAACATTTTTTACAATCTGATAATTAGTTACAAATCTTAACTATAAATTGAAGGAAATGAAAAAATAATGAAAAATAGTAATATAATCGTAATAGGCGCTGGAATTTCTGGTATCGAAGCTGCTCTATCTTTAGGTGAACAAGGATATAAAGTAATTCTCGTAGAAAAGTCTCCATCAGTAGGAGGGCGCATGGCTCAATTAGATAAGACTTTCCCGACACTAGATTGTTCAATTTGCATTCTAGCTCCTAAAATGGTTGAAGTGGCTCGGCATCCAAATATTGAACTCCTTACTTATTCGGAAATACAAGAAGTATCAGGGGAAGCGGGTAATTTTAATGTAAAAGTACTAAAAAAGTCAAAGTATGTCGATTGGGATAAATGCACGGGATGTGAAAATTGTGCTCCTGCTTGCCCTATGAAGAAGATTCCTTCAGAATTCGAAGAAGCCATGGGGAATCGCACAGCTATTTATATCCCCTTCCCACAAGCAGTACCTCGTAAAGCAACAATTGATGCCGAAAAGTGTCTTTATTTAACTAAAAATGCTTGTCGACTGTGTGAAAAAGAATGTAAGGCAGAAGCAATAGATTTTGAAATGAAAGACGAAGTTGTTGAATATAATGTGGCATCTATTATTGTCGCAACAGGTATAGATATTCTTGATCCTTCACCCTTAACAAGGTATCACTATGGAGAATATCCTAATGTTATTTCATCAATGCAATATGAAAGATTACTTAGTGCATCTGGTCCGACTGGAGGTGAACTCCTACGTCCTTCAGATAAAAAACATGTTCATGAAGTTGGATTTATTGGATGTGTAGGATCTCGTAATGAATCGTTTTGTCCTTACTGCTCAAAATTTTGTTGCATGTATATGGCTAAAGAAGGAGTTGTAACAAGAGAACATTCACCTGATACAAATGTTACAATCTTTTTTAATGATATTCGTGTTATAGGAAAGAATCAAGAAGAATTTATCGAAAGAGCAAAAGATGAATATCAACTAAACTATTTTCATGGAATCCCGGGAGATATAAGAGAAGACCCCAAAACTCAAGATCTTCTCGTTAAACACGCCAATTTAGATACTTCCGAAGTAGAAACTGCTCGATTTGATTTGGTTGTATTAGCAAGCGCAGTATTGCCTCGAAAAGATTCTGGGCAATTAGCAAAAATCTTAGGAGTTGAAACTAATGAACTAGGATTTTTCAAGACTAAAAATTCAATTGAAGATCTTCGATCAACAAGGAAAGGTATTTATGTTACTGGATCGTGCCAATCTCCTGATGATATTGCGAACTCTGTTTCTAAAGCCAGTGGTGCTGCCGCTTTAGCTGCATTACATGCTACCCCATTAAGCGAAGAGGAGCAAAAAATTGAATTGCCTCCTTTAAGAGTAGTCCGTTCGGGAGAGGAGCCACGAATAGGAGTCTTTGTATGTCATTGTGGAGTTAATATTGGTGGTTATATTGACGTACCGAAACTTGTAGAATATGCTCAGACTCTTCCAAATGTAGTATTTGCAATGGATAACAAATACAGCTGCTCAAGTTTGACTCAAGATATTATTAAAGAAAAAATTGAAGAATTTGACTTGAATCGGGTAATAGTGGCAGCTTGTACCCCACGAACACATGAGCCCTTATTCCAAAAAACCATCCGAGAAGCTGGATTGAATGAGTACCTATTCAATTTTGTAAGTATTCGAGAATTAGATTCATGGGTACATATGAAAGAATGGGATAAAGCGACAGATAAAGCAAAAGATTTGATCCGGATGGGAGTAGCTCGTACAAGATTTTTAAAACAAGAAGTAAAAATAAAAGGAGATGTGGTTCCTGAAGCATTAGTAATCGGTGGAGGAGTTGCTGGCCTGAATGCTGCCATGGAGATTGC
>SDBT01001322.1_pt1 | contig 43308 bp, 57 predicted proteins | sample 2277101 | NCBI WGS metagenome assembly SDBT01 (sample SAMN10404973, study PRJNA504765) | marine sediment metagenome | isolation source: marine sediment core GS10_PC15, 103 cmbsf | place: Arctic Ocean: Southern Knipovich Ridge | collected 2010
TATCCCCCCACCGGCATCCCCCTCCCCCTACCCACCTACCAGCACCCCCCCCCCCCTATCCACCTACCAACCCCCCCCTCTTACCACCCAAGCCCACCTACCTGCCTCTCCAACCGCACCCCCACCAACCAACCAACCAACCAACCAACCAACCAACCAACCAACCAACCAACCAACCAACCAACCAACCAACCAACCAACCAACCAGGTAGATGTGGGCTCTGCGACGGCAGCACCCAAACCCCTTGAGCCCAAACCCCTTGAGCCCAAACCCCTTGAGCCGACTCCGACCATTTTTTTTGAAAATTCCGCATTTCCCTTGACATCGCGTGTAAACGTGGTATACTTGTAGTATATCACCCTCACACCCATACCAGGAGACCCGAATGTACGACACCCGCGAAGCTTGGCTCAATGCGATGACCGATCTCCTCCGGCCAGACTTCGAGGAAGCGGACGCCACCCTTCCGAACAATGTTCGGATGACTTGTGGGTTCCCGAGTCGGGGTGGTCGCCCAGGTAAGAAGCAGGTTCTCGGGGAATGCTGGCCATCAGGTAGAAGTGAGGATGAACACTTCGAGGTGTTCATTACCCCAATGCGACATGACTCGGTAACAGTGGCGGGGATCCTCATACATGAACTCGTCCATACAGCCATCGGGTGTGAGTGTAAGCATCGTGGGCAGTTTAGGTTGGTTGCCCTCGCCATGGGTCTGGAAGGGAAAATGACCGAGACACACGTTGGGGAGGGTTTGAAGGCAAAGCTTGAGGACTACATTGACAGGCTGGGTCCATACCCACACGCTTCACTGAACCTGACGGAGAAACCACCACAGTCGACCCGGATGAAGAAAATCATCTGCCCGTCATGTGGCTATCTCGCGAGAACGAGCGCCCGCTGGTTGGATACTGGTGTTCCGACCTGCCCATGCGGAACCGAGATGAAGAGCGAGGAGATGATTGAGATGGAGGGTGTCATCGCTGATGCCGAGTCACTTATGGACTAGCCACACCAAGTTCGATTCTCTTCGCAACGACTACTGCCTCAGCTTCCGGTATCGTTGCGAAGGTTCCGAGGGCATGACACTTTCCTCTGAAGGCGACACGTGCTATGAACCTACCTGTCGCCCTTTCAAGGGGTGACACCTCTGATACCCGTGATTGAACGTACCCCTGTCTGTCTTGGACCTTCAATATATTTCCAGGTAGAACCTGTTTTGATGCCATGTACAGTTCTACGGTTTACCCATACTTGGCGGCGATTGCTTTATGGGTTCCACTTGATTCCAGAATCTCAGATACCTGACTTTCGGTCAGTTTTGCATTATGGTGATTTACACCCTTAGTGGACTTAGGACCGCGTTTGCCTCCTAAGTGCCCCCAGCTACGGTTATTTCTGATTGCCGAAACAGTGTCTGCGTGGATACCATACCTTTCACCTAGTTCTTTCTCTAACCTGTTCTTCTGTGAGTTTTGAACAACCCTTTCTTTCACCTCTTGGATGCCGGTCTTTGGCAACCATGTCCCCGGAGTTTTGTTTCGCCGTCCCTTTCCACAGATGCTTTGGGTTCACACATGGGGGATTGTCACAACTGTGGCAGACATGGAAGTTCCCCGGGTCTCCGTTCGCTATTGTATATGAAATCCGGTGTGACCCAAAAGAACTCGCACGCCCCAAGGTAAATCTTCCATAGGGCTCACGCAACCCTGCCACTCCCAACATTCATCCGGACCTCGAACGTCCACTTTATCCCAGAATCGTTCGAGGTCTTCCCCAGTCATCTTGGGTATCGGTCTGTAATTCATGCTATCATGTCATCCAGCAGTATCGCCGACATGTTGAGCTTGGTATCGCACTCAAAAACTGTGTAGACGATTTCGATATCGTCCTCGTAGGGCAGGTCGGTGATTGTCCTCAGGATGGCACGCGAGGTGTGCCCACCGTTCAACCGGTACACGAGACCGTCTTGGAGACAGCGAACAATCGCCCATTGGCATTTTCTGAGGTGCCCCATCTGTATTTGGACAACGGTCTCGTTGATGCCTCCCTGGATGAGAACCTCATCACCCTGGACTGGTGGCAGACAGGCGTGCCTCTCGGCAAGCTGATAAGTGGCAGCGAAGGTTCGTTCCTCAATGACTCGATAGAACATGGACTCTCCTAATATGCTCAGCCCGCATCTCTGCTGCTTCTTCGAGGGAGGCGGACTCCCCAATGACCTTCTTGTAGTAGCTCGCGGTGTACTTCTCGGTGTCCGGGTTGAATGTCACCCCGTTGACGGGTGTCTTGATATCCCGTCGATGTGTCTTCACAACTGCCCGCAATTTCCTCTTCCTGAACACCGTTTTACCCCTTACTCTCGGTCGCGGTATGTGTTTCCAGGTGGTTCCCTTGATGATACTGTAAATCGCATCAACACTGACCTCGTACTTCTTCGCGATATCAGCAACACTCTCTATTGAATCGAGTATCTCAAGTACGTCAGAGCCACTCAACCCGCTTCGAGGTTTCCTGGGTTTCTTGTCGTCACACTTTTGTATGTGGTCCGGGTTGATACAACCACCGATTTTGCAAGGTGACAGGTCCGTCACTCCATGCTTCTGCTGATACAGGATATCACGGGCTGAGTATTCACCACCATTGTGTTTGAACACTGGTTGGTAGGCGTCATCTCTTGGCCCGTCCCAGAACCAACACCCAGTGCTCGTGTCAATAAGCGACATGAACCGCTCTAACTCGGCATCCTTGAGTATGGGGATGTTCATCCAACATTTCTCCTTAGGTAACATAGCACACTGAAGACAACTACTACCACCAACAAACATGGTGCCTTTTCACCTAGCGCACACACTAGGTAAATTCCTGGCAACACCATCGTGAGTCCGAAGGCTCCAGCGATGAGTCCGTTGGTGTCAGAATGTTTTCGGTTGTATCTCATGGCAGCCGGTATCCCGTGTTGAGTACGCGGTCACCTTGGATGACCATATCGACACATACGATGGTGTAGAGAAGATTCCCACAATGTGGGCAGTAGGTTGTGTATGTGGATATCGATATACAGCCGCCCCAGATGTTCACACCCATGTACTCGTAGTCATTATCACAATGGGTACATCGCCGCCAGACGACGGGCACCTTTTCGTGACAGTCAGTGTCGATGTCAAAGATGAGCGGTGACGGCTTCCCATAGTTCTTGCAGAACCTCAGGATGTCCCGTGCCTGCGAGGCATATTTGATTTTGTATATCATAGTCCGTCCTGGTATGAGTGATTAAAGCCGGGGTTCTGATTCCGGGTGGCGTTCTGGAAGTCGAAGACGACTTCCGACATGATTTGCTCACCAATATAGTCGAGCCATGCTTCTTGACAGTCTCTACATCGCCGGAGAGGGACTTTCGCCACCAGACTAACTGGGCTAAACACACCATACTGGAAAGTGTGCTCGGTCCAAACGGTTGTGACGTTACGGCTGTCGCATGATGGGCATTCGAGTTTCATCGGTCGAACCTTCCTTCAATGGTGTTAGGCATATGAAATAAGCACTCCTCTAAGTTGAGAGGTCTGTATTCGCCGGTAAGGGTAAAAGCGTGGTCAATCCCGACATCAAGGGCTTGTCTACCGGGCCAAATAGAGTTCAACTGGTCTTCCAGATTTCCGTGGCTATGCGCATACAGCCCTATCCCACCATGCTGCTGTTTCCTCCATGACACTAAAGGAAAATGCTGCATGTGAACATGGAGGTTTGACCTAAAATTCGACTTGAACTTCTTGAAAAGCATCCAGTCCATCGACGATACGTGCTTCCGCAGTGATGGGGCGTCGTGGTTCCCTTGGGCGACATGAATCTCCTTGACGTTCAACCGCTGCCGATAGTGACCGGCATGTCCGGCTCGCCAACAGAAGTCACCAAGAAAATATAACACGTCGTCCTTCTTGACGTAGTGGTTGATTGAGTCGATTATCGCAGTGTCCATCTCGTCGATGTCATGGAACTCATCCCCACGCTCTTGCATGTGATGTAGGATTGCATCGTGACCTAAATGAAAATCTGATGAAAACCAAATGTCTTTCATATCTCAAGTATACCATACAAAAGGGTTGTTGTCAAATGGAAAGCGCGTCTCGTATTTGCAGTTCTTAGGATATTTCTCCATAGTGTTGTTCATACATCTCGATGTCATTGAGGATATCAACATACACAATGTCATGTCTCTTGACAAAGGATTTGAGCTTTACCAAGGCATCGGTGAGGGCTTTGAAGAGTGTCTCTCCGTGCCCTTGAGTCTGCATACCTTGTTCGGAGGTGACGTGCATTTGACCGTTTCTGGAATATATCTGGATCGGTATGCGCTTCACCAACAGGGCAGACATTCCCTCAATGGTTGGCTTCTCAATGGGTCCCAGGTGCCCCTAGTTACACTCGTAGTCTTCGATGCATTTAATGGTCTCGGGATACTTACACATCTCCTGGGCGGTCATGACGAAACGCTTCTTACGGGAGGCGACTACGAGTAAGGCTTCCATGACCGTCATACCACCACCTGAAATTACCGGGAACTTCCCTGTGCTGACAAAGACGCCATTACCCTTTACACGGATGTCAAGCGTATTGTCATCGGCGGTGAGCAACTTAACCAACTGTTCTCGGTTTCTCATGAACCCTCTCCGGTAAAGTCAAAGAATTTCCAACGGTCAAATGTCTCAACCTCAACACCACTGTCAACCTCTCGGATGTACTTAATGAGGTCAACCCACGACCCAAAAAAGTGTTGGTAAGGCAATGTACCAAAAAGCCAATCCGGGACCGAGCTTACACCTTGGACGTTATGGATGAGCACAGGCTTCTTTTGACTGTCGGCAAGAAATATCTCATTGTAAGTTCCACAGGCATGGATTTCCATGTCGAGGTCAACAATGAGTATGTCCGCAATATCCGTGAGACGGAGGTCAATACTTCTGACGATTTTCATCTCGGCGGTAACACTTTCATAGTCACCATTCTCTTTGGCAATATGCCGTTGGCGACGTGTCTCACTGTTTTCCAAGGCAGTCATAGTCGGCTTGTCAGTAGGGTCGAGCCAGAGTACACCGAGGTCTCCCAATTCCCGACGGATGTTGCGCCTCCAAGTGATACCATCATCGGCTACGCGGTCAATGGCGCCACATAAGTAACATCGCATGTTCTTCAATCTGTTCATGGTAACAACTCCTTCTCTTTTGTCTGACGTGAAAGTCTGCGTTTGCCTGGTACCCATCTCCATTTTTTACCAAGGCGGATATCAGATACCCTACGAGGGTCAATTTGTAACCTCTCGCATATCACTTTGTCAGATTCGTCCGACTCAAGAATCTCTCTGACAATTTTCTCGGTCAGTCTACTACCACTGACCGCCTCACCCCTGACTTGCCTATTCTTGGAAACCCTGTCAGACATATTGTCTGAATTACTACCCAGCCAAAGGTGTCTAGGGTTCACACAAGATGGGTTATCACACGAGTGGCACATAAAATACATGGGTCTTTTCTGTTCTTGATAAAGTACGAAAGTCTGTGCTAAATAGGCTTCACCAGTCACCTTGAAATTCCCATAACCCTGTCTGAGTTTGGAGCCAGTCCATTCCCAACACTCACCACTCTTGTCAACCTTTGACCAGAAACGTGTTAAATCACTCTTGGTAAATGTAGGCATTTCTCTCATGGTAACAACTCCTGAAAGCGGGAAGCGCCGATGCGTCCACAGCCTAAATCCAAAAACTTTTCCACATCATCATAGCACTTGATTCCACCTGATGCTTTTATTTGAACTTGGGTATGCTTAGTAGCATCAAGCATCACTTTGACATCCTCGACGGTCGCGGGTCCGTGCCCGAACCCCGTTGAAGTCTTTACGTAGTCGACATTCGACATCACGCACCATCGGCAAGCCGTTTTGATTTGTGATGGGGTGAGATAGCAGGTCTCAAGTATCGCTTTGACGATGACGTACTTCTCGTGCGCCATTATGCAGAGGTCGGCGAGTTCGTTACCGATGATACCAACGTCGCCGCCAAGAAATCTTCCGTAGTTGACGACCACGTCAAGTTCCTTGGCACCGGCTTCGATAGCCTGACGTGCTTCAATCATCTTGACCATCGGGTGACAGTTTCCGTGTGGAAATCCAATCACCGCTGAGACGTTCCGATGGTACTCGGCTGCTATCTCGACGTTCGCTGATGATACGCATACGCTGACGAGATCGTGTTTGGTGGCGAAGACGGCACCATCAACAACATCCTGAATCGTTGCCGTTGGTTTCAAGACGGCGTAGTCGAGGGAGTCAGCAATTTCTCGTATGGTCCAACTCATGACCCACCTCCAAACTTGTTCCGCATGGCCATGATTGTGTGCGAATCAAACTCTGCGTTCCAGACGAGAACCACAAAGTAGTCTTCGTACACATTGAGCATCAGGTGCCGGTTGTATCCTATGGTAAATTCGTTGATACGACTGCTAAGTGTCTCGGCTTCGGCGATGAGTTTCGATTTTTCCGTCTCAAGTTCCCTTATTCTGGTATTGAGTTTCATCTGCTCGACGTGGTTGCTCCACCAATCCCGAATCGCTCGTTCGATACGTGGTTCCATGTCCGCTATGTCATTATTCTCCTCAAGTTCAGGGGTTGTTGTGTCGGTGATGTCTTCGATGTTGATATCGCGGTGGACGGGGATGTACTCCTTATGTAGGGAATCCGGATCACCTTCAAAGAATTTCCAGTCGGCTTCGAGAACGTCGTCCACGTTGTCCATGTCTGTCAACTCTCGGTTGTACTCATAGACGAAGTTCGCATTCACTCTAAATGTTCGCTGGTTCATACGCCCACCTCCGTGTCAACGTAACACTCAGTGTCGTACCCACGGCTGTAAGCCGTGTAGATGAAGTCGCGTGGTTCAAATTCAGCCTGCTCTTGAAGCTGTGCCAAATCGACTTCGGGATCGTCGCTCTGAAATTCAGCAGTGAATGTCATTGTCACTCGGCAGGTCTCAGACATTGGTTTTCTTTCTTCTCTTCAGCTTCAACTCCGCTGCGGAGAGTTTGCTTCTCAACTCAACGATGAGTTCTTCCAGTTCCCCAAGCCGGGTGCGGCTGAAACCCATATCAGATTCCAATTGAGCATTCAACCTGACCAGTTCGCTATTCGTATTGCGAAGACTGGATATCTCTTCAGCCATCTCTTGGACAGCATGTGAAACGTTGTATTCTGGTGTGTGAATGTGATGCGCCATTACCAAGGTCTCCATTTCAAGAGTTGAATGATACGTTTGAATCGTTGCAGTTTGAAGTGTTGACATTTCCCTTTGAGGTTCCGGTCGAGGCAGTTGTGTCTCGATATACTCCGTAGACCAGTGATAGGGTCCACATTGACATGGTCATCAGGACGGTGGCACAGGAACTTCCCGTAACTCACAATACTGTGAGCACACTTGGCACAGATAGCAAATTCGCTCATATTAACCCTGTCTCCTTGTTGACATACCAGGTTCGTACAGAATTTCTCAAGAACATCGCAGCCCGTTGTGGAGGGGCTATGTATGCGGCTGAGACGCCTACGTCAGGTCTGTATCGATTCACAATGAAAAACACCTTTAGATGCTGGCACATACTCATAATGAAGTAATGAGCTTCATCAACTCCACCTGAGAGTATCATAACACAGTTTCCCTCACTGAGAAACTGTTTTGACGATTTCCATGTACGCCGGGATGCACGTCCGATTACTTTTGAGATACTAGATACCTGAGTTCCAGAGACAGGTTGACAGTCAACAAGCTCTTGGTATTTTGGCAAGTCTTGATACGTAACCTGCCTACCAAAAAACTTATCAATGTTGAGTAGGGCGATTGCCCCACATGAGTATTTGTCTCGCTGCTTGCAGAACCTCATAGTAACCTCGCCCCCAGATGTTGCCAACTGTAGGCTACTTGCCCATTGGGTAGGAAAATGACCTGTCGAATGTCATCAGGGTCAGTTGACTCTGTTAAACAGTTAGAAACAGCCACATTTTGACCGTCCCAGTCATAAACGACACCACCATAGGGTAAAACCAGTAGTTCCGTGGCACCCTTCAACTTCAGGAAGTGGTGGAGCAACTTCGCCAACCCATTCGGGCGGTTGTCGTCGACCCACTTGGCGACAGCACGTTGCGAACAAACACCAGGACGTTCTACCTCGCGGAAGGTCATCTGATCAACACCTTGGAGTTGAGCCAGATTAATCATCCGCTCAGCTTTGTCTACGCTGTCGACCCCGTGCTTTACCATTGTACAGTTCAACCGCACGTTCAATCCATTGTCTTGCAGCACCTTGACAGCTTCCCAGTAGTCGAAATCCTCCGGACTCCGCATGATTGCGTTGTTTTCCTTCTTGTCCGGGTGCGTCATCGAGATGCAGACCAGCGTGAGACCATAGTCCTTCCACTTTTTGAGATTCTCGATGTTTTCGCCAATGAGTATCCCATTGGTTTGCAATTCGATGAGCGGGAACTTGAAATCGATAAGTTCGAGGTACTTGGTAATCTGACGTGGGTAGAGCATCGGCTCACCTTTGCCAGTCAACATGACCGTGACCAATCCGTCGCGCATCTGCTCGACGATGCGACAAGCGATGTTGAATTTCCTCTCGTCGAGGGCGTCGTCCCTACAAACGGCTGTCGCCGTCATCTTGGACACGCAGAAGGGGCAGTGAGCATTACAAGCCGCCGTTCCCGTGACAATACTGAACGTGTTGGTCTTCACTGGTTGGTTCTCCTATAAGGTGCCTCGGCTTTTTCAAGCTCTGCAAGATTCACACGCAGTGCGTTGGCTCTCTTCTGAAGGTTGTCGACCCAGTCATACAACTGATCGATGTCTTCCCAGGAAAGAGTCAATGGAGTTTCACCTGCTCGCTCTTTCCAGGTTCGCAAACACTGGAGGACAGCATTCGACAAGAACGTTTCGTTTATGGGTGGTACCTTCATTCGTCACCTCTGATGAATTTCATGAGACCTTGTCTGCTGACGGCGATGCCTTGTCTAACATTTGCACTGTTGAGACCGACTACAATCCCAACAACGTCGATACCGAACATGACAGGGTACCCGGCGGCGTGTGCGGGAACGTCACCGCTAATGATCATCCGGTCCATTTCGCTCATGTACCTGAAAATTCTGACACGGTAGTCTCTTGGACCTGCTATCTTCGTTTGCGACCCAACAGGTGGGCAAGGGACCTCATTGAAATACTCATTGAGATTTTCAACGGTCACGTCACTCCGCAGGGCAACCAGACCCAGGTTGTCATCACGTTTAACGATGTCTGTTTTGATACCATCCACGGTGATTATCTGGTCGTTCCCTATGAAAATCATCACACTGGTGACGACAATGTCGCCGACGCGGAGACCTCCCCCTTGAAACATACCCCCTGAGGACTCCACAGATACCTCAACAACGCTCATCAGAGGTAGCTCGGGTCCGACAGGTTTGAGGGGCTCAACGGGCGGCACAGGCGGCTCAGGCACCTCCGATGGGGGTGTGGCATCATAATGGAGGCTGGCGATAATCATGGCTATGGTAACTGCCAGTATCAACATTCCTATTGTGTTACTGGTGAATTTCATTTTGGGTAGTCCCATGTCAAACTCCTTGGTAGTTTCTTGAGTGCGTGGTAACTGGTGAGAACACAATCTTCGCGGAGGAATGGGCAAGGTGCTCCGAAAAGTTTCAACATGTCTTCCTTGGAGAACGTGTAAACGTCCTCAAGTGATGAACCCTCGAAGTGCCCTGCCAACATCGAAGCGGCAGACATTGCGAAGCAGCATCCCGACCCTCCCCACCAAATATCCTGGATGATGTTGGGTGATGATACTCTGATGAGCATTTCAACTCGGTCACCACAATTTGAACTGACATGTCCATAACCGAACGATGTATGCTCGATATCCGTTGGCGGCGAGCATTTGTGGTAGGGTTCCTCGTAGTGATGGAGCACGTGCTCTTTGTAGCTCACGATTGGTTCTCCCATTTGGCTTTGTACTCATCTCGCTCACTGCGTGTGGCGTCGAGGTCAAATACCAGGTACTTTACGTCGACTCGAAGTTGGTCAAGCGCCACCTTGATGTGTGCAAGAGTCTTGTATCGATTTTCCAGATCGGCAATCAGTCTCCCCAGAGATGGTGCAATCTTAGTCTGCACCTCTGGCTCCAATGTCCTGACAACTTCGACTAACTCTCTTACCTCTGTGATTTCTTTTTCGCTCATCGTTGACTCCCTTTCGCTGTTGTGGTGAGCTTGTCCTGGTGTTTCAGCAGCTTGCCTTCAAGGATTTTCACTTGGTTGATAAATTCAATGTTCCCCAAGTTTTCATCCTTGATTGCGATACACCTTCTGTCGAAACAGTCCTGGGTGCTATTCAGGATTTCGGTGTATCTTTCGATAGGGGTTTGAACTTTAGTTGTATCGATGACGTACTTCCCAGGGGGAATAAATCCGTCTTGACAGAGCAGGTTCAGAATCAAGCCCAGGTTACGTGTCCGGCGTCCTCGTTGGATGTTGTCCACCAGTTGACGGATGTTTGCGGCGGGGGGTAGAGACCCATCCACAAGGTACTCCGGCGTAAGACCTCCCTGGGACCCCGTCGCGTTGATCACGCTGTAGTCCTCCATCTTGTAAACCAGGCGGAGGTAGATTTCCAGGTCCCTGTGATTTACGCGGAACACGGACAGGACCTTCATGGGAAGTGACGGTTTTGGTCCTACCCAAGCCTTGACAGGCTTCAAAGGTCTGCGTCGAGGTGGACTATGCATTGGTGTCCTCACTGTTGGTTTAACGCGGTTTCCTATCTAATATACAACATCTGGGTCCCCGTGTCACCTTGAATTCATGTATTTCCAGGTATTTCCAGGTATTTCCAGAAACTTTCTCCAAAAACTCCTTGTAGAAACTACTATATTTATAGGGTCTGTGAGGTATTTTCGGAATATACCGATTTTCCTGGTCCTGGGCCTGTGTTTTGTTGTTACTATACTACTATACGGGAGAAGAGCCTTCTATTGAGGTTATCATGCGAAAAGTTACAAACTTAGCCGATCCCAACCGCTGTCAGGGGCGTGCCCCAGATGGGCAATGTCGAAATAAGGCCCTGCATGGGTCCCAGTTCTGCCGGGCTCACAATGGCAAGGATTTGGAACCTGCCGAAGACAGACGCGGCTTTCTACTAGCTAAAGCAGATGACCAAATACGACTCGCCCGCCTCTCCGACGATATGCAGCCTGTGAAGGAACTTCGCGATGTTATCGCCCTCCAGCACATCCTCATTGAGCGTCGATACAATCTCATCAAGAATGACAACGATCTTCTCGCAGCTTGTGGGCCCTTGAATCAGATGATCACCTCAATGGAGAAGCTGATCACCAGTTCCCACAAAATCGAACAGAATCTTGGTGAACTTCTCGCGAGAGGTGCGGTGCTCAGTCTGGCGAAAACGATGTGCCAGATCGTTATCGAAGAACTCGAAGGTATCGACGACTACGAAAACATTATCGACCGTATCACCCACCGCCTTGTCGACACTGTACGGCAAGCGAACAACACCCCCGAGACTCAGGTGATTGTACCTGAGCTTCCAACCCTCGAATCAGAATAGCTCTTCCGGTTGCTTGCGACCGTGAAGCATTTGATACCCAGGTGCGTTAGATTTGGACCCTGAAGATAACTCTGACCGGTCAGTCTTTCGCGCCTAACAACAACGGTGTCCTTTTACGTGAGACCCCGGCGACGTGGATAGAACCGAACTGCCGGTTTACGACTCCTTACCTCTAATCTGCGACACCCCAAAACACTTATGCTAGCAAAACTCAAACTCTGTGTCTGTGGAAATGAAGTACGATACTCCAACGAGGACCGTTGCGAGAGTTGCTTTACCCGGGACACAGAAAAGTACCATGGACGTTCACAACGGGTAAAGTCCTACAGCTACTTGAAAGAAGAGAATGAAGACCATCGAACTGACACAAGGGCAGGTCACAACCGTTGATGATGATGATGATGATGATGATGATGATGATGATGATGATGATGATGATGATGATGATGATGATGAGTACCTTTCCCAGTTCAATTGGTGTGCTCTTGATGTTGATGGTTTTCGTGCAGTGCGTGCAATTAGGGTTGGTGGTAAGCAAAGACATTCTATATGCACACTGCCGTTGCTGAACGGATGGGTATCGACACAAAACTGATTGACCACAAAGACCAAACCCCATTGAACAATTGCCGATCCAATCTTCGTTCAGCAACAAAGAGCCAGAATGGACATAACTGTGGTCCCCGTTCAAATAGTTCCACAGGTGTCAAGGGTGTGAGTATTGACAGGACAACTGGTAAATACCAGGCTCAAATCATGTTGAAAGGTAAGCAACACCATCTAGGTCGATTTGACACTATCCCAGAAGCAGAACAAGTCGTAATTGCTAAACGTGCTGAACTCGTCGGTGAGTTCGCAGCAGCATAAGGAGACCCACCATGTACAAGAACGGTGACCTGATTGCGTTTTCCGGATTTGGGCGGGCGAGTGTCGTTGTCAACCTTGTCACTTATGGCATCCCCTATTGGCATGCCTCCCATGTGGGCATCATTGGCACATACAAAGGTGAGCAGTTGCTCTTTGAATCTACATCGCTTTCAAACATCCCGTGTGTGATTCAGGATAAATCTTTCAGAGGCGTCCAAGCTGTCCGCCTTCAAGATCGCCTTGATACTTATTATGGTCGAGTCTGGCACTATCCGATTTATCGCCGACTGTTCGGCGTGGAGTCCGAGAGACTCAACGATTTTCTCATCGACAAGGTGGGGATCGACTACGACCTTGTTGGTGGAATGCGTTCAACAGGTGTTGGTCTTTCGTGGGTGGAATCCAGACTACGAGGAGAAGACCTGTCCTCGCTCTTTTGTAGTGAGTACATTTCAGCGGCGCATAGGTGTATTGGACTTCTCCGTACCGACAACGCTTCGAGTTGGTCCCCGAACAAGCTCATACGGCATGAGCGACGTGACAAAACACTTTCACGTCCAAGGAGAATCTTATGAGGAGACTTCTCGCAGCAATCATGCTGCTGGCACTAACGGTCGGGTGTGATGAGACTCTGACGATTGATTTTGGTAACATCAACGTTCCAACTATCAGTCGCCCCTTCAATGTCTACCCACCCTTCACTGAAGAACGACCTACTATGGATTTGGAGCAGGTCTTTCGGGAGGCGAACTGGCTGGGACCACAAGGCGAGGGAAGCTGCGTACATGCTTCAATGATAATGCTTTTCCGGTGGCAAGAACAGTACGAACTTGCTGACCGATGGCGTCGAACTTATGCTGATGGCGAATGGGCAATTAACCTGGCTATCAAACTCGACGCCGAGGGAGTGCGTTATGCGTACACTTCGGAACAGGATGATGTGTCATTCCTTGAGTGGGCGATATCCACCAGACGAGGGTGTGCCGTCACTGTCAAGAACGGCGCACATATGGTCATCCTGGTCCATCTTGACGGAGAGTGGGCTGGTATCCTTGACAATAACTTCCCCGAGACAATCAAGTGGGTGCCCCGGGAGACATTCATCTCTGAGTGGAAAAGCAGCAACTCCTGGGCAGTAACTCCCGTCTACTCGCCTCCACCATCTTTACCTTACAACGAGAGGGAACAATGAAAAAACTGATCGCTTTGCTTCTCTTGTGCATTGTGATTTCTCCCATTCGACTGGCTGAAGCGTCCAGCGATGGGGTTATCACGATCCAAGAACGAATCCTCACGCTTCCTCAGGACCAGACGACGTGGTACCTCAGCCTGTTCGGCGATACCAACGATCCGATGTTCCAAGAGTTGAAGGCGTGGGTTGATACGAACGAAGGGCTCGCCAGTTTGAAGAGGCAGACCCATTACAACGAGTATACGACCGACCAAGTACGCTACAACCGGTATGCTGAGAGTATGCCGGGGTTACCTTGTATCAGGATTCAAAGCGGTCAGGGGGTGATTATATCTGAGTTTTGGAACAGTTATATCCCGATGACTTCCGAAGCTCTCTTTCAGGCTATCTGTGGGGACATCAGTGACAAAACGAGTTGGGGGCGTTTGAGACGAAGGAGAGATAGGTGCAAACCTAGCCCAGAGCCGAACCCAGAGCCGCAGCCGCAGCCGCAGCCGCAGCCCCTACCTATTGGCCCACCGGACCTACCGATTGGACCACCAGTCTTGGTTCAACCGGAGCCAGAACCTAAGGAGACCGGTTTCCCTTGGTTCCTGACAGCTTTGTCCGCTTTGCTCGGAGGTAGCTTTGGCTTTGTCCAGAGTTACAAGAAAGAGCACATGGACAAATCTTCCCCGTCGATTTCAAAACTGTAACCACTCTTGGAGAATTAAACCATGGTACTTTCCGTAACACATCTTGTTGTCATCGCCCTCGCCGCTCTTGCTGCCTATTTCGGGGTCAAAGTATACTTCCGAGTCGATACGGCTGTCGAGAATCGTCGCCGAGAGGCTGCCTACCTGGCTTCCAAGCTCTCCGCGATGGGCTTCAAAGAACTCCCTGAAGTGTTCATGAATTACGCTGTGGGAGACTACAGCGGAATGGCTTCACAAGTCGCCATCGTCGTGAAACGGCTCAGAGGGAATGACAAGGATATCCTCGCCGATATGTCCGACGTTTTTGACAAGCTCTTGAAAATCAAGCTTGCCATGGCAGAGGGTCGCATGATGGTCCGTTCCGAACTGGAAGCCTACGAGAAGATGCTCGAACCGGTCGCTCCGGTCGCTCAACCCGTGGTTGAAGAGGTCAAGTAAGGAGATATTGATGACTGATCGCCGATACTTCTTTGTACTCGCCGCCATACTCGCTGTAATTCTTCTCGCCTCTAGTGGTGGTGTCAGATTCGGTATCACAATTGATAGCCGTCCATCTGACGAGCAAGTTGTACAGCCTGTACAGCCTGTGGAACCTGTGGAACCCCCGGTCGAAAAATCCGAGAGGGAAGTCCTCTTCTTCACGTCAGAGGGCTGCCCGCCTTGTGAGGCAGCCAAACCCAAGGTCCGAGCAATCAGACGACAGGGTGTGACGGTCACGGAGCTTGACTACCACGAAAATCCCGAACTTGTACGCAAGTACGGCGTCACGCATACGCCGACCTTCATTGTGCTTGAAGATGGTGTGGAGGTTGAAAGAACCTCGTCAATCTCAACCCTGGTTCTTATCCTGGTGAGATTGCTCGCAATCGTGCTACCACTATTGATCGGCTAACTAAAATCGGACTCCATTTCAATATGGAGCCGGTTCTTCAAGGCTCTACCGGGTAGGGTCGGACAGGGGAGCCTTGAAGAACCGGAGAGTCAACTGGGAGACTTCTATGTCAGACACATACCGGGAAACTACGAAGACGTTCATACACCGACATGAGACCGTTGGGACTTATGTAACGAAGCTCAACAATAACACTGGCTTTGTACCTGTGAAGGGGATTCTCTTACGAGCCCCTGGTTCCTTTGATCCAAAGCCCAATACTGATTGTGTTTGGGTAGGAGGTGCCGCTGTAACGCCTGACTCTGCTCAAGCGACAGGAGGAATGCCAATAGCTCCCGGAGAGTCACTTCATATCCCATCTGATCTTATTGGAGGTGATATCTATCTGGTATCAACGGGTAATAACCAGGACATAGCCTGGATGGGAGCCTAACATGTCACAAACAGGTCACACGTCAGTTTCATTTGGAACCAGTGATCACGTTCAGAACGTCGCAGACACAAATGTCACACAGTTGTTGGTCGAGGCGGTGTCAACACTCAAGAAGATTGAGTATCACTTATCCTTGATGACAGATGTCGATCTATCAAACACCGAGCTTAGGAGCCACTAAGATGCCAACTGTAAATGACCCTAACGGGTACCCACTCTCCGTCACTGAGAAGGGTTTCGCACTAGTGTATGCAGCCAGTATGCCTATCGAGGCTCATGCTAGTGATGATGGTGACTGTTATACGGTAGTCATTGAAGCTAACACAGGGGGGGCGGCATGTGATTTCTTTTATCTGAAGAATCAGTCAGACCTAAATCTGAGAATCTACACCATTAAGGCTAAATCCCATACTCTCGATACTGAGGTTCAAATCAAGGTTGGTTTGACAGGCGATCCTTCTGGAGGCGTTGAGATTGTTCCAGTCAATGCTCTCGTTGGTAGTGGGCAGCTTGCCGAAGTCGTCTGCGAAGAACGGGCAACCGGTGACCTGGACCTCACAGGTGGGTCTATTTTCGACCGTCTCTTTCTTGATGCCTCCATTGAAGGTGAACAAGGGTTCCATTATTCTGGTGAGATTTCTTTGATGAAAAATCAATCCTTGGTATTACATGCCCCTGTTGACACGGGTGGTAATGTCAACCTGACTATCTACTTTTACTTCCATGAACAGGTCGGGTAATGTTGAAACAAGCCATCTCAGACAAGTCTGGTTCTACTGTAGCAGTAAATACTGTTGACAAGGAGGATGTGGCTCTCGTTGTAGCTACCAGACCACACAAACTCTATCGTTCAAGAAGGATATTCTTTGCTGATGAGTTTGACAACACTGAGATGGCTCGCGAGGCTTCTTTTGGTGCCACACCTGAGAGGGTACATGACGGTACCGACAACCCTTACTGGACAGGGACAATTAGGAAGGGGACGTGGACTCTAGATGACACAGGTACTATCCCTGACCATACACCAGACGACAATGGAGATAGATGTATCAAAGGTGTTGGGACTGGGAAAGATGGTGAGATTGAACTGTCGCATCCAACCTCAATTGATCTAACCTCTTATGAAGCTGTCACAGGGTGGATTTATGTTACTGGTTGGAACGGTGATAAAAACTTGGAATTAAAGCCGAGGTTTGACGGGGGTAACATTGGCGACAAAGTTAACGTCAACGATTACTTTCCGGTGGGCACCCAAGATGTTTGGCAGAAATTTATCATACCTCTCAGCAACCTCGGTCTGACAGGTAAAACAATTGATGCTTTCCGTTTCAAGAACAAGGACAATGGTAACAATTTCTTCCTCGACGATATCCAAATTGAAGAGATAGGGGTGGAGTTCAGGACGTACAGGGTGGAACCTGACATGGGTACCAATTTGTATGTCAATAAAATTTTCACGACTTATGTTGCCCCTCTTGACATGGACCACGCTGACGCTACTGCCCCCTTTTTGTCCTACAATAATACTCTTGGGGTGGTGCTAGCTAACGGTTGGCTTTATCAGAGAATCCAAGATGGTAAGGTGATGAGTTCGCAGACCGTGAAAGCCCTTCATGATGCATCTTATACTGGCGCGAAAATCCAAGATGTGATTTGCGATGGTGTTAATACGATGCTCACTATTGAGTACACTTTCCCTGTCCCTGAGATTTTCAAATCAGAGAATTTGGATTTACTGAGAATCCAGATGCAGGACGCTAATATGGATGACTTCATCTCAATGAGGGTGCTTGTCCTCGGATACCAAGAATACAACTAACCAAGGAGTTTTTGATGCTCGTCCACCTGCCAATTTCTGAAACAGAGTCCAGTTTGAAAGTGTTTGTCAGTCTTCCTGAGGGCTACGACGACTACACCATGCAGGTCAACGTTGCTGACGGTATCTGTCATCCAGTTGTCCCTGGGGGTGTTCTTAACGGTGAAGTCGAAGTGACTGCTCGGTACACAGACCATCGGAGCTTGCCGGTCGGCGAGGTGATGGTACTGAAGGCGAGGGTGGAACCCGAACCCGAACCCGAACCCGAACCCGACCCCGAACCCGAACCCGAACCCGAACCCGAACCCGAACCCGAACCCGAACCCGAACCCGAACCCGAACCCGAACCCGAAGTAGAGGTGAACGATGAAAGCGATCTTGATGAAGCTGTTCCGTTCCTTACTCCGAAAGATGATTTGGTGGCGGATCAAGAAGAGGATTTCGGGGAAGTAGACGCCGACCCCTGGGATGAGTAATCAATAACCCCGAATGACCTATGAACACTCTACTCCAAGAATTGACAATGCATATTGCTGATGGGTTGCAAAACCAATCGCTTACCACATGTCTGAGGTGGGCGAACAAGCGACGCATCATGACCAATGTGGATTTCCCAGGACCATACACGGCAAAGTTTCATCCTTGGGTCAAGGAGATGCACAATTCCAAGGCTCCTGTCAACTACGTAATGAAAGGGGCCCAAGTAGGTGCGACAGAGGTGATCGTGAATATTGCGTTCTTCACTATTGATATACTTCAACAAGATGTCCTGTACGTTTTACCAACAACCCGGAACGCCAGTGACTTCTCCAAAGCTCGTTTTGGTGCAGCTTTGAAAGACAGTCCTTACCTCAATTCGATTTTTACTGACACCAACTCAATCGAACTCAAACAGGCTGGGTCCAATACGCTCTACATTCGAGGTAGTCGTGGGGATTCCAACCTCAAGTCAGTTCCGGTTTCTGTCCTACTGATGGATGAGGTCGACGAGATGAGTCAGCGAGCTATCAATCTTGCTCTGACTCGTTTGGATGGGCACATAAAAAAGACGGTATGGGGTATCTCCACTCCCACCGTCCCAAACTTTGGTATCCATAAACTGTACATGTCGAGCACCCAAGAGCACTTTGTTTTCAAGTGCCCATGCTGTAGTCGTCAGACCGAGTTGATTTGGCCAGACTGTGTCGAGATCATTGGTGAAGGCGTGAATGATGTCCGCTGTGCTGAGTCTTTCTTGAAGTGTAAGGAGTGCGGAGGTAAACTGGAACACCTAGCCAAACCGGAATGGCTTGGTAAGGCAACGTGGAACGTGACCAGCAAGAACAGCAACCCGGACATCCGTGGCTTCAACATCAGTCAACTCTACTCGTACACGGTAACACCCGGCGAGTTGGTTGTGTCGCATTTCAAAGGCTTCGGAGACGAAGCAGCCAACATTGAGTTTCATAACTCAAAGATCGGACAACCATACATCGGGGATGGTGCGAGACTTATCGACAAAGACCTTGATGCTTGCATCGGAACTCACTCGAAGGAAGATGAAAGACCTGAGGTTGGGTGTAATCGTCTGATTGTGATGGGAGTCGATCAGGGACTTTGGAACTACGTCGAAGTCACCGAGTTCTGGTTTGACCAGATGACAAACGATTTGAATGTGGATGCCAAGGCAAAGGTACTTTTCCAGACGAAATTTCACGAAGAAGACTGGACGCAGTTGGATATTCTCATGAGGGAATTTCAGATTCAACATTGCGTCGTTGATGCCGATCCTCAGATCATGGAATGCCGGAGATTCGCCCGTCGCTTCGCTGGCTATGTAACACTGTGTCGATTTCGCCGTGGTGTGACCGCCAAAGAAATTTCAATTGCAGATGAGGGTGATGACGCAAGAATAGCCACTGTAGATCGCAGTAACTGGTTCAGTATTGCTCTAGGGCGTTTCAAAGAACCCCGCCGCATTTCGTTACCTCGTGATGTTTCTCTTGAGTACCGTGAACATATCAAGGCTCCAGTCAGGACGTACGTCCGCTCGGGGACAGCAGAGGACCCACGGAAGCGGCAAGGTGATGAACTTGTTGCCAGGTACATATCAACCGCAGACGATCATTATGCACTCGCACGTGTCTATAGTGAGATTGCACTACCTCTTGCGGCGAGCCAAGTCAGTGGACAGGATGTAGCCAAGTTTCTTTGAGGATAAACCATGGATAGTATAACGACCTACCGACTGCCGAGCTACCACACGAACAGCACGTCCTGGGAAAAGTTCCGGTTGTCGTATGCCGGAGGTGAGGCTTTCAGACAACATTACCTGAAGAAGTACACGTCCAGAGAAGACGATCTTGAGTTTGCACTTCGCAAATCGATCACGCCCATCCCGACTTTTGCAAAAAGTGCTCTTTGCGAAATTAGAAACTCGCTGTTCCAACCTATGGTCGACGTTATCCGCCGTGGTGGCAGTGATGCATACCATACAGCAGCGGCAGGTCGTGATATGGGCGTTGATAGGCGAGGCTCAAGTCTTAATGGTTTCATGGGGCAGCAAGTTCTCGAAGAGATGCTTGTTATGGGTCGAGTTGGGGTTTTCATTGATGCCCCTACCACAATGAACGATGCAACACTTGCCGATGCCGGGAACTTTAGTCCGTACCTATATCTGTACAAGATAGAAGACATCCTGTCTTACTCTTGTAATGACCCAGAGAATCCTTCGGAGTTTCAAGCACTTCTCCTCCGTGACAGAGTCATTAAGTATGATGGTGTCACAGGTCTTCCAAAAGAAGAAGTCAGCCGGTACCGCCACCTCTGGAAAGAGGATGGCAAGGTGATGGTCCAGTTTTATGACTACGAAGACAATCTGATTGACCGTGATGGCAATGCTTCTGGCCCCATCCAACTCGAATTGGAACGGATACCGTTTGTCCTCTTAGACATTGGGCAGAGTTTGATTGTTGACGTGTGTGAGTATCAGATCGCATTACTTAATCTGAGGTCGAGTGATGTCGGGTATGCGATGTCCTCAAACTTCCCGTTCTATACTGAACAAAGTAGTGGTAGATCGGTTGGGGGACACCTCAAAGTTTCATCAAACCCTGATGGGACGGCAACATCTGGTGGGCAAGGAGCCCACGTCAACGAGGTGAAAGTTGGTGCAACTCAAGGGCGTACGTATCCTATCAACATGGATCGACCAAAATTCATTCATCCGTCGTCCGAACCTTTGAAAGCTTCGATGGCTCTCCAAGAGCAGATGAAATCGGATATCAAAAGTCTCGTCAATCTCGCGGTACAGACACTCGCAGGACGCGCGTCAGCCGAATCCAAGGGAATGGATAATCGCGGACTGGAAGCCGGATTAAGCTATATCGGAATGAAGCTCGAAGCTGCCGAACGGCAGATTGTGGAGTTCTGGGCAGCATATGAACAGCCGGTCCGACAGAAAAGACAGATTGCTACCATCAAGTACCCAGACAGGTACAGTTTGAAGAGCAACGAAGATCGTATAAGTGAGGCAACCAAGCTGAGTGAGGTCATTGTCAATACTCCAAGTAAGACGGCTCAGAAGGAGCTTTGGAAGACGGTGGTGTCGACTCTCCTTGGTGGTAAAGTCAACCCCGACATTCTCAAGAAAATCAACCAAGAGGTTGACGCAGCTAAGTACACGACTGCCAACCCAGAGATAATCATCAAAGCGAAGGAAGCTGGTCTGGTTGGCTCGCAACTCGCCAGTCAAGCTCTTGGTTTCCCCGAGGATGAATACCTCGTAGCGAGGGAAGACCATATCGCAAGACTATTGGCGATCGCAAAGCATCAGGGTGTCCTTGATTCGGCACCGCCTACCCCGGGTTCACGGGGGGTTGTCGACTTGGATGACAACACCAACTCGGGTAAGGATGAGAAGGAACTCAGTCGGGATACCACATTTCAAGACACCACTAACGACCGCACTCGCGGCGAAGGTAAATAGACATGGTTATCGAAACTCTTAATGAGTTGAAAACAGGTTTTGGGGGTGCCGAGATTGCGGCAGCTTCTATCAGCACCTCCCGCCCCCTCATCAATGGTCTCACTATCAAAGCAGCCGTGGGTAATTCTGACATTGTCTATGTCGGGAAGGAACACGTTAGCATTACAACGGGCTTTGAGTTATCGGCTGGTGAACAGATATTCATCTCCATCAATGACGCCTCTAAAGTTTTCGTCATTGCTGACCCCTCCCAAAATGAACAACAGTTGGTCACATACATTAGTGGTGCCGCCAACGAGACGTTCAAGCTGAGCTTCGGTGGGCAGACGACAGCGGCTCTTGCCTATGACGCTGCTGCCGCTACGGTAGAGACCGCTTTTGAGGGTCTCTCGACGGTTGGTGCTGGTAACGGGACAATCACTGGGAGTGCGGGTGGTCCATGGACAATTGAGTTCACCGGGGACCTTGCAGCCGCTGACCAAGACTTGGTTACAGCTTCTGAGGTTGGTGTCACAGAAATTCAGACGATTACCTACTCTGGTAATGCTGCAACCGACGTTTACACGCTCACATTTGATGGTCAGACAACCGCCGAACTCGCCATTGATGATGTCAACGCGGATATCCTGATAGCGTTGGACAACTTGTCCAATATCGACTCAGGTGATGTTGTTCTCTCTGGCGGTCCTGCCCCGGGCACCCCGGTAATCGTCACCTTTGGGGGTCAGTATGTACGTATGGACGCCGCAGCCATCACCGGGGATGGTGGAACAAACGAGGTGATGACCGTCACACTGACGAACACCATTGTCGGAGACACCTTTGATATCACGTATGATGGTCAGACGACTGCCATGGTACCATACGACGCCCCAGCAGCCGACGTACAGACTGCTTTGGAAAACCTGTCCAATATAGCACCCCTTGACGTGGTCGTCACAGGGAGCGACGGTGGGCCCTTCACGTTGACTTTTGGTGGACTCCTTGAATATACTGACCTTACCGAGGTCACAGGAACCTGTGGAACCAATGAGGTCCAGACGGTTTCCATCGACGACGATTGTACTGGTGGGTCGTTCACCTTGACATATGATGGTCAGACGACTGGACCTATCGATCACAATGATAACGCAGCCGCTGTTGATGTGGCTTTGGAACTTTTATCCAATATAGGTGTCGGGGATGTTGATGTCACCGGAGGTCCCGGACCGGGGACCGATTGGATAGTCGAGTTCACAGGTAGCCTGGCTCAGACGGACGTTTCCGCGATGACATTTGATGGTGCCCTCCTTTCAGGGCGAGCCGTGACTGTTACGGAGACACAGGCAGCCGTTGCGGCTGTCAATGAGGTCCAAACCGTTGCGATTCCCGATGACGTGACGGGCGGGACATTCGCCCTGACATATGGTGGTCAGACAACTGGTGGTATCGCGTATGATGCTGACGCAGCCACTGTTGACACGGCTCTGGAACTTTTATCCAATATTGGCGTCGGGGATGTGACCGTCACTGGGGGTGATGGACCGGGAATCGACTGGATAGTTGAGTTCACAAATTTACTGGCTGGTGCCCCTCAAGTCGATATGACTATCGATGGAGCCTTGCTCACAGGGAACGAAGTCACGGTCACTAGGACACAAGTGGGTAGTGGCATTCAGAATGAGATTCAGACTGTTAGTATCTCGAACATCACTTCCGGTGGGACGTTCACTTTGACCTACAACGGTCAGACAACTGGCACAATCGCTTATGATGCCATTGCATCAGTTGTCAAAACAGCCTTGGAAGGGCTGACCAACATTGCAGTTGATGATGTGGATGTCACTGGTGGACCTGGACCTAATACCGATTGGGTGGTTGAGTTCCAAAACAATCTCGGTCTTGCCCCCTTGGTTTTGATGGGTGGTGATGGAACAAACCTTGTTGGTCGTACTGGTACCATTACCGAGACGACACCAGGTGTTGCCGCTGTTAATGAACAACAGACAATAAACATTCCTAATGACTCGGTCTCCGGATCGTTCACATTGTCTTTTGATGGTCAAGGTCCAACAGGGGCTATAACATACGATGATATAGCCGCTGATATCAAGACAGCTTTGGAGTTGCTTAGCAACATCGACACTGTCGCCGTCACAGGTGGTGCTGGTCCAGGGACCGATTGGGTTGTGGAATTCCAAGGTACGAATGCTGCGACTGATGTTGTTCTCATGACTGGTGACAGTACACTACTGCTCGGAGGTACTCCGACAGTGACTATCACGACGCCCGGCAACGCTGGGACGTTCACACCAGCAACAACTATCCCTGGTAACGATTTAACGGTGAGTGTTGCCGAGACCCAAAAGGGTGTAACAAAGACTATCACCATCACCGAGAGTCAAGAGGCTTCGGCAGAGAGTAAGTTCTCTTGGATAGGTGGTTAGGAGTCGACCATGAATCAAGACTTTTACGGAACAGTTGTGGAAGCAACCGAATACTTCGCGTCACGCCTCCACGAGCAAGCCTGGTCTATGGCGAGTGTTGTTGACCGACCGAAAGCCTTATGGGCTGCAACGATCATTATTGACACACTCAATTACAAAGGGTATAAGAACTCTGTTTATGAACTCCTTGAAGCCAACTCCGGGTCTACTGCCGCCGAGATTCGTGTCGCAGAAGCAGAACAGGCTTTGGAGTTTCCGCGAGGTGCGGACACGGTGGTCCCCGAAGTCATACGGAAAGCCGCTTACGAAATTGCCCACGATTTACTTGACGGAAAGGACCCCGAATTAGAACTCGAAAATCTTGGTATCGTAAGCCAAGGCTATGCGTCGGTGAGAACCTCTTATGCACGTGGTCAGGTTCCACTTGAACACATTATCAATGGCGTGCCAACTCCACAAGCGTGGCGTTGGTTGAGACCGTTCTTACGTGATGATGACGCAATCAAATTAGCGAGAGTCTCATAGGCTTTCGACCGTTACTGGCAGCGTAACGCCAGGTTATAAGCCTCACCGGCTCACACCGCTATCCGGTACTGGCTTCAATTACAGCGGGTATTGTTTGGAGAAAATCCATGTTTGATGAATTGTACTTGTCTGATCCTTTGGTTTCTTGTTTTGATGGCGATGCTGGCGACGGCGGCGATGCTGGCGACGGCGATGGTGCTAGCGATGGTGCTAGCGATGGTGCTAGCGATGGTGCTAGCGATGGTGCTAGCGATGGTGCTAGTAGCTCCGGTGGAGGTGATAAGACTTTCACCCAAAATGCCGTCAACAAGATCGTTGAAGATCGCCTTGCTCGCGACCGAAAGAGCCGAGAGGGTGAGCACAAGCAACAGTACGCAGAACTGGAGACAAGAGTTACGACCCTCCTCGAAAACGAAGGCATCGTTGGGGAAGAGCGTGACAAGTTGAATGTGCAACTTGAAGACGTGCGCCGCCAATTGCGGACGAAGGACCAGCAAGCCGCCCATGAGAAGGGCCTGCTCCAGAAGGATTTCGATACTCAACTGGAGGAGAAGACCAAGGCTGCTGTCATCTGGGAAGACCGCTTCCGTGAATCGAGCATTAACAGGTCATTGCAGGACGCTGCCGCTTCCAATGATGCCTACAATGCCAGTCAAGTGGTTGCACTTCTTCGACCCATGACAAAGTTGGTTGAAGTGATGGATGAGGTAAACAACAAGCCTACCGGGGAATACAAGACGATGGTCGACTTCCCCGATCAGGATGAAAAAGGCGACGATGTCATTACCCAAGGTACACCAGATACAATCGTGAAGCGATTGAAGGTGCTCAGCGACTACGCTAACCTCTTCAAGAGCAATGTTGTTGCTGGAGTTGGTGCCAACTCTGCTACCGGTGGCTTAACACCGGGCGCTGGCGGTCGTGTCGATGTCACGAAGATATCGACAGCCCAGTACGCGAAGCTCCGAAAAGAAGACCCCGCATCAGTCGGACTTTAATCGACCGTACAGTCCCTTCGGGGGTTTGTTTTGTAAACCAATAAGTGTACCCGTTCCATGGAGAACAACACGATGAATTCTCTCTACATGAGTGCCCCGCAAGTGGCCTGCTATGCCAACGACAACGCCGCTTTCGTCCCCGAACATTGGGCGATGGAAGGTTTGATGCAGCTTCAAGAAGAAATGGTGGTCGCCAACTTGGTTCACCGTGACTTCGAGAACGTCATCGCCAACTTCGGCGACACGGTCAGCACCCGTCGACCGGGCGAGTTCAAGATTCGCCGAAAGACTGATGCCACCACAACCCTCGACAAGCAAGATGCCTCGGCGACCAACGTCGCGGTTCTGTTGAATCAGTGGTTCTACAACTCGTTCGTCATCAAAGATGGCGAGCAGAGTATGGCTTTCAAAGACCTGGTTGGCGTATACCTGGTGCCCTCGATGCGAACGATCGCCCGATCGGTTGACCGTGCCGTGCTTGGTCACTTCCACCAGTTCCTGTCGACCCCGACGAACCGGTCCGGTCGTCTGCTCAATCTGGCAGCCTCCACCAGTCACGAGGTTGTGCTCGACGCCCGTGAGAAGCTCAACCGTCGGAACGCTCCTACGGATGCACAGCGACATCTGGTCCTGTCCGCCATGAGCGAGACTGCCTTGCTCCAGAACCAGATGTTCATCAGGGCGAATGAGCGAGGTGATGCTGGTGAGGCTCTGGAGAACGCCCGACTTGGTCGTATCCTTGGCTTTAATACCTGGCTTGCCCAGAACGTCCCCTATTGTGACCTTCTGTCGGCGGACATTGAGACCGGAACCTTGACAAGTGCCAACGCCGCTGGCATTACGCCAACGCTTGGTTCGACTGGTGATTGCACGATTACCGGTAAGGAAGCCGTGAAGGGCAGCTACGTTACCATCGCTGGCGACGATCAACCCAAGTGGATCACAGCCGTGACTGCCACGACGAACACCACGTCGATCACGGTCAACGAACCCCTGAAGTACGCCAACGAAGCACTCGCAGTCCTCACTCTGTTCGTGGAGTGGACGATGCACGCCACGGTATACGCCGTCGGTTATGTTGGTCTGCTCAATGTTGCCAGTGGGTACACCAATGATCCGCAGGTCGGTCAGTTGATCTCCTTCGGTGATACGACTGGCACGCGGCATACCTACACCATCATCGAGGTGGAGGATAATGCCTCTAGTGGCAAGGACATCATGCTGGATCGCCCCGTTACGGTTGAAATCGGTTCGGCTGCGACGGCTTTCCCGGGTCCCGCCGGTTCGTTCAACCTGGCTTTCCATCGCGAAGCTATAGCTCTGGTGACACGCCCCTTGGCTGTCCCCGCCAGTGTCCTTGGCGTGCTGAGTGGTGTTGCGGACTTTGAAGGCATCTCGATGCGAGTCACGATGCAGTATGATATCGACGCCGGTGGTACAGTCGTGAACTGTGACATCCTCGCTGGTATCAAGCAGCTTGACGCCAATCTCGGCGTAGTCATGCTTGGCTAAACCATCTCTCAAGGCTTGCCTACCAGGTACTCCCTGGTAGGCAGCCTTTCTTTTCCTTTCCCAGGGTATAGACAGGGTATAGACAGGGGTATAGCCATGGAACTGTTCGCGTATCTCAATGGGATCACCGAACTTGGGTGGATCATATGGAAACTCGGTCCACTTGTTGGCGTGATCGTCTTCTTCATCTGGCGCGATTACCGTCGCGAAGACAAACTCCTAACACGTGTCCAAGAACTTGAGGATGAGCAACGTAAAGTCGTCCTCCCACTGGTCAAAGACTGTTCAGCAGTTGTGGCAAAGAATACACTAGTGATGGAACAAAACATCAAGGTAATGGAACGCCTGGAACATATTTTCGAGCGAAGTCTTAAATAAGCGAGGTCGCCATGCACCCTGCCGAACAAACTCTAACACGACAAATACGTCAGATGCTTTATATGCTGAAACGCCAGTACGGCGGCACGATTGACATCTACACGTTGAACAGTACAACGTCTGATCCCAAAACTGGTATCGTCACGACTGACAAGAGTGTAGTTCATGTCAATCGTGCTCCTGTACTCCCGGCTCGCATGACTCGTGAGGTTAGAAAGAGTATCTCGGAAATCTCAGCTAACAAGAAGTTTGTAGTCGGCGGAACCTATGATGCCAGCCGACGGGTCTTCATTGTTGACAGACGTGATGTCTCAGAAGCTCTCGACCTGTCCAACAATTCCTATGTTGTTTACCGTAACCGGAAATACGAAATCGAAACCTTCGAGGAATTCGAGTTCGAGGCTGGTTGGGTGATAACAGGTAGGGAACTGGATGGGGAACGTCCGGAACAAATCTTTTATCTCAGTGTGGATAACCTTCTTGATATCGAACAGGGGGTTACTAGTGGCAGCTAATCCAAACTGGGCTCGATGGATGTTTTCGTCTATTGCATTCGTAATGAAGACAATCGCCACGGATAATGACATCCCTGTGATTGTCGAGGGTATGGATGAGGAGACAGACAACTTCACAAGAGCCACCGACCGAGTTGAAATCCGTATCAGTGGACCCTACACCAGACCCCTGTCCGGTGGCGAGTACCACATCTATATGGATGTCAACATACTGTTCACCAGCCGCTTTGGTGGTGCAGGTAAAAACAGGCACACGATCCTGAAAAACGTGGGTCTCTATCAAGAGGCAATGGATAGTCCAATCCGTGTTTACCGATATGGCAGCGAAGTCGGTGACGACGATTCTTTACTAGGCTGTTTGAATCCCCGCAGGGGAAAGAACGACACTGTGAGTGTCCATCATTTTGGGAAGATTGACCCAACTGACAAATTACGGCAGTCTATGGTTGATGCCCGTTACGAGATGTATCTACCTTAAGGAGTTTGGATGTTTCTTTACGTCATTACCAACTTGATCAACGGTAAACGGTATGTGGGTATAGCCCAGGATTACGAACGCCGTTGGGGAGAACATAGGACGGGGCATGGGTCAAAGCTCGTGTACCAAGCTATTCAGAAGTATGGTATTGATAATCTTGAGTTCACAGTGGTGTGCAAGGGCACGGAAGAGTATGTCAAGGAGATGGAGGTCCGAGCAATAAAATTGCTTGATACGAAAGCACACTCTGGCTATAACCTAACTGATGGCGGTGAAGGTTCAACAGGCTGGAAGCACTCTGATGAGACACGCAAACGGATGCGTGAGAATAGCAGAGGTACAACTGGGCAGAAAATGGCTGAGGCTACAAAACGGAAGATAGGAGAGTCCCGTCTTAAGTATCGGAGAGGTAAACATCCCTCTGCATCCGAATTAACCATCAATGGTACCACCTACCCTTGCATCCTTGACGCCTCTGAGGCTTTACAGATTGTCTATTCGACTCTCTGTATCTATCAGAGAAAATTAGGGACAAGCGTATTTGAGTACCCACCTGAGAAGGAGAAGAAGGAAGTCTTCAATGTAAATGGTGTATCCTATGCATCAAGGTTAGAAGCAGCTAGAGCTTTAGGAGTCTCGAATACGACGATTTGTGCGGCTTGTAAAAAAGCTGGTTCAAATACATTTGAGTATCATGGAAGACCAAAAGGTAGCGACTGTCGTTCGTCTGTTGAAGTTACCATCAATGGTAAAAAGTATGGATGTATGAAGGAAGCCGCCAAAGATTTAGGGGTACATCGAACAACCCTGGGGGAAGCCCGACGTAAGGCTAACTCTGATACGTTCATATACTACAAAAGGGGTGAAACCCCTAAAACTTAAAAGGAGGTGTGTTTTGGCACGCATCGAGTTGCGCAATTCTGCAATTATTATCTCAGAGGGTCTTAGTGGTACGGGGGCTATTGATGAAGATGCTACTGCCCCCATCGCAACAGACGCCGAATTCAACATTGACACCATTGTCCTCAATGCTGGTGGACTAGGGACCGACGTGATCCCCATTGGTGCTCGATTCACTGTAGCTGGTGAGACGGATGCCACGCAGGTTCACGTTGTTACCGAGAGAACCCCTTCGGATGGGTCGGCTACCACAACCAACATCGTATTCACGCCCGCCCTTGGTGCCGGGACATATGCCGATGGTGGGGTGGTCACCTTTGCACCAATTCAGATTGACATCAAGATAGGTGATGGCAATGTGACCTATACGGAAGCGAATGAGTACGAGTATGATCTTGACCGAGGTCTTCTCGACACTGTCCGCGCCGGTGATGAAGTTCCGATGGACGTGAGTCTCGACTTTGTGTATGAGTACATCACGACGGGCACGAGTGAGACTGTCTCGCCGATGGACGCTCTGAAGAAGATTGGTGGAGCCTCTGAGTGGCGAAGTTCGTCCAGTGATGGTTGTGAGCCTTACGCGGTTGATGTCACGATCGTCCATACTCCGATATGTACTACACAGGCTATCGAAACGACCGTCTTCTCCGACTTCCGATCGGATAGCCGTGAAGTTGACCTGGGTGAAGCAAACGTTGCTGTCTCTGGTCGTTGTAATGTTACCCAACCCACCGTAACTAGAACCGCCCAGTAAGGAGGTGTACTTTGGCCCGCATCGAGTTGCGCAACTCTGCCATATTTATGAAAGATGGCTATACAGGCTCTGCCGCTGTTGACGATGCAGCGATTGCAGGGTCAGATGTGACTCTGGAGATTGACACACTTGCTGGTCTCCCGAGTCTTGTGACAACCCTGCCCGTTGGTGTACGTTTCACAGTTGCTGATATGTCGACAGAGGTTGTCTACGTTATCACGGCTGCGAACTCCAATGAGCAACAGACCGTCTTCTTGGACACACCAAGTAGTGGCAACTATACTCTGATATGGGATGGCGAAGGTCCCACTGCTTCGATTGCTTATGATGCAACGCCGACGGCTGTTCAAGCGGCTCTTGAACTCCTCGCCAACATCACCGCTGGTGATATCGAGGTTACTGGTTCGGCTGGTGTCTCGTACGTTGTCGAATTCAAGGGGGGCTACCTTGCTACCGATGTCGCGTTGATGACGATCCAAGACGTTGATCTTGTTGACGCTGGTTCCGAAGCTGTAACAGTCCTCCATGCCGGTGCAACAACTTGGGAATTGACTTTTACTCCCGCATTGGATGGTGCAAACTTACCAGTGACTACCAAGGCTATCACGTTCCTGCCACAGCAAATCGAAATCAAGATTGGCGACGGCAACGTGACCTACACTGAAGCGAACGAGTACGAGTACGATCTCGACCGAGGTCTTCTCGACACTGTCCGCGCCGGTGACGAAGTTCCAATGGACGTGAGTCTCGACTTTGTGTACGAGTATATCACGACGGGGACATCGGAGACTATCTCTCCGATGGATGCTCTGAAGAGGATCGGAGGGGCTTCCGGATGGGTGAGTAGCTCTAGTGATGCCTGTGAGCCGTATGCTATTGATATCGAGATTGTTCACACTCCGATATGTACGACACAGGCTATCGAAACGACTGTCTTCTCCGACTTCCGCTCGGATAGTCGGGAAGTAGATTTGGGTGAGGCGAGTGTTGCTGTTTCTGGTCGCTGTAATGTGACCCAACCGACTGTGACTCGAACCTCTCAGTAAGTAAGTAAGTATTGTAGCCCGGGGATGACAAATCCCCGGGCTTTCTTTTCAATTTTGAGGGAGAAACAAAATGAGAATTGGCGGAGTAGACCCACAGACATTGCCGACAGAAGTTATCCTCGTCTTGCCACGTGGTGAGGCTGAGATTGTCTTCCGAGCACAGGGTGTCCCGGATTACGAACCTTTCAACCAGATGTGCCCGGAGCCAAAGGCTCCCATCATCCACAAGCCGAAGATCGGTTGGGTCGATAACCTGGAAGAACCAGGCTACAAGGATATGATGGCGACCTATGGGAAGAAACGACTTTCTTGGCTCGTTGTCACATCCCTAGCACCCAGTGACATTGCGTGGGATACTGTCGAAGTCGACAATCCCAAGACGTGGGAGAACTGGTCCGAGGACATGAAGAAAGCTGGCTTCAGCCAGGTCGAATGCAACCGTATCCAACAGCTTGTGTTTGAAGCGAATTGCCTCGACGAGGATAAGCTTGAACAGGCACGGGAGTCTTTTCTTGCTGGTCAGCAGCAGGTGCCAAGCGAATCCTCTGGCCAAAGTACCGAACCGGTACCTATGCCATCTGGCAAGCCTGCCACCGAGTAGGCATCCTACCACCCGGCGTCCAATCGACATGGGATGAGAATGGTGTGCAAACTCAAGCAATGATTCTTGCGTTTGACCAAGTGTGTTCTCATGATGAGGCGGGCGAGCCTGTTAAACCGTCTCGCCCACCTTCAAAGAAAAAGTCACGCCGGTAGTGGAGGCTGTTGATCATGAAGTTCAAAGGATCGCTTACGGCACTCCAATTTGACTTGGAAGGTTACCGAAAACGGCTGCACGGGCATATGACGGAAGTTATAACCCGTGCAGCCGTTGATTGGCTTGATACAGTTCTACGTGAAATACCTACTTGGTCTGGAGCGTCTCGTGCGACGTTCCTAACACTCGCACGTGAAGCTGAGTTCAACATATCAATAACACCCAAATCGACAAGTAAAAGGGGTCTCGGAATAGGGGTTGGTGCTTCGCATGGGACAGGTTCCCTTGTTGCTGACCCTGGGAAGGGTGAATACACTTTCAGCTATTCGACCAGCCTTCCGCACCTTATTTGGAACGAGTTCAACTCTCCAGAAGGTGACCCTAACGTTTTCAAAGGTCTGAAGAAACCTGGCCCGTACCATTTCCAGATCAAAGGTCGGGAAACTTTCAAGAAGATAGTGGCTGATGTAGTGCTACCCAATCCTTGGAAATCACTGAAGTCAAAAAAGGTTAAGGTGGGTTAGTATGTCTGAGATTTCGCAAAAAATGGGGTTTGATGCCAGCCAGGCAATTACCACGCTGGGAAACCTTGACAAGGCTATACAAGCCATGAACGCCAGTGTGAGCGCCTCACCGGCGGCTTTCACTGCATTCAACACCAAGGCTGGGAAGACTGTCGCTGCGCTCAAGCATCTGCAATCCAATGCCAAGGCTGCGGCTGCCGAGCTTCAAAAGGTTGCTAATCTTCAAGGGAAGACGGGCGCGGCTGTTGCCCCTAAACAATCAGCGGGCGCTGGTGCTGTTGGTACCACTCCTAAGCCACCAGACCTTTCTTCGTATATTGCCCAGTTGCAGGAGATGTTTCGGGTATCGGGGAGTGCTTCAAAGGAACAAAAGAGAGCGTTCCAATCAGCCATCACAGCCGCTGCTGAATATGCTGCGAAGCATAAGAAGAGTGCAGCCGATATCGCATCTACTAATGCGAGAATGGCTGAAAATATGACAGGTACAGCCAATAAGATGGCTAATGCCCTGGCATCCATTAGTAAGAAGGCGAAAATCCTCCCCCCTGACACTTCAGCATACGTTAAAAAGGTGCAGGCTCTCATACCTCTGGTGAAAAATGCGACAGAGCGTCAGAAAAGGGCATGGCAATCCCTTTCGTCGAAAATAGCCACCGAAGCAAAAAGGGCAGGAATGTCGGTCAGGGAGATGGCAGCCATCAATCGTCAATTGGGGCAGTCCTTGACAGGCTCGGCAAATAAAATCGCCAACGATATGCAGAAGATGCAGGGTTCTGCCAAACAGACTGCGAAAGTGTGGACAGTTTCGTGGGAAACCATGGCTCGTGTGGTCGCCACTCAAGTTATCGTCCGTGCTTTGAGTGCGATTCGACAGCAGCTACGGGAGGGTGTCCAAGACGCTATTGCTTTCCAAAAGGCAGTTGCTGAAATAGCAACTATCAGTGAGGGCGGACTTGGTGGTCTTGGTGAAATCGGAAACCTGGTATCGCGGGTCGCTAGTGAATGGAATACAACTCTCGCTGACACTGCGGAAGCGGCTTATCAGACAGTGTCCAATCAGATTGCAAAGTCTGAGGAGGATGTTGAATCTTTCCTCGGGACTGCTGCAAAGTTTGCCAAGATTACCAAGACAGATATGTCCACTGCGGTCAATCTCTTGTCAGGTACTTTGAATGCTTTTGGGAAAGAGGTGGGGGAAGCCGAAAGTGTTGCAGCAAAGTTCTTCAGCACAATTAAACTAGGTCGAACACGCGCCGAGGAATTGGCACAGAGTATTGGTTCGATTCAACCTATTGCCGGTCAGCTAGGCATTGCGATGGAGGAATTAAACGCCGGTGTCGCCACCTTGACCATTCAAGGTTTGAAGACTGACAAAGTTGTCACCCAGCTTCGAGGTGTGATGCAGTCTTTCTTGAAGCCCACTGGAGAGATGGAGGCGGCGATGAGAACGTTGGGTTTTGCGACTGGTGAACAGATGCTCAGAGCATTCAATCTTCAAGAGGCTATGAAACTCCTCAAGGGGACTACTGATGGGAGTGCGCAGTCTTTTGCTAAGCTCGTTCCCCGTGTACGTGGTATGACAGGTGGTATTGGACTTGCCGAAGACGCATCTGGTAGTTTCACCAATTCGTTGAATGAGCAAAGGGTTGCGTTAGGGGAGTATGATGCCGCTTTGCTCCTTGTGACGGGTACGGCTGCCGAGAAAACAACTAAGGCTTTCAACCAGTTGAAGATAACTTTAGCGACTACCTTTGGTGTTGCGACTCTTGAAAGATTCGCCCATCATTTGGGAAATATCAATGCTCTTCTCACCCCGGATTCGACAATTATTTCAAAGGCTATCGATGAGGTAGTAGAAATGCGTCGGAGTGCTGTGAATACCGAACTTGAGTTGGAGCTTTCACTTATTTCAACGAGAGAGAAATACTATGCACAAATGGCGGCAACGGCTCGTTCGGCTTACTTTGAAGCAGTAGATGCTGCTAATGAAGCCAATGTCGAGTTAGTCGCGGGTACGGAGTGGGCTCTTGATGCTATCCAAGCACCTATTGATGCCGCAGTCGCAGGTATTAAGAAAGCAGCGGAAGGTATTCGTGATGCGATAGATGCTTCTAAAGCTCTGGGTGCGTCTTCTCTCGCGAAGACGCAAGACATACTGTTTCAGAGGTCGGTGGCTAGAGCCAAAGACGACCCCGTGCTTCAGATAGAGTTGCTCAGGCAGAAAGGTTCTAAAGCCTCTCTGGCAGCCCAAGAGCTTGCCACCAAGGGTAAACTCAAAGAAGCCAAGGTTGAGTATGGGATTTTCCTTGCTACTAATAAACAATCCCATGCAATCATAGTCTCTAGTCTTAGGCTTCAGAAGACTCAGAAGAGTTTGGCGGCTAAACGAGACCTTGCAGGCAAAGGCTATGTGCAGGGGCTTATGAGGAGTAAGGTGAGTAGACAACAGGAAGTCGATCTCGATAAGGAGTTAGCCTGGGGTCAGGATAGGTTCAATAAGGCTCTCAATGTAGGTGAACAAGTTCTTGCTGATAGTGCTAAGGGTCTCAATAAATCTGCCCGTGAAATGGTTGTGTACCAAGCTCGTTTGAACGCTCTCAAAAAAACCATCATAGAAACTCAAAAACAAACTGCCAGTGGTAAATTAACCCCAGATGATCAGGAGGCTTTGTTAGAGAAGAATGTCAAACTCATTGCGGAGTATGGTAAAGCTCTCGATGAAGGTGTGAATAAATTCGCCAAGGATGTTAACCCAGTTGTAAGGAAACTTTTCCAGGATATTCAAAACATTAATCGAGATGTCGAGATAGAGACTCTCCTCAATGTGCCTGCTAATATGCAGAGTGTTTTTGATACTGTAAGGGCAGCGGCAAAAACTTACTTTGATGCCAGTCCTATTGGCTTCAAGATATTCGTGCAGATTAAAGGTTTGGATGTTAGCACCCCCGCTCTTACGGATGCAGCCAGGGTACAGTATACGGAGATACAGGAGGAGAATGCCAGAGCAACCTCTAAGTTTGCAGAAGCCCAGGAAGTTCTGAGGACCCACCTCGCAGGGACTTCGGTCGCGGCTGACGAGATGATAAAGAAAAGGGGGAAGACCTCTGAGTTCTATAACTCGATCTATAAGGAAATGAAGAAGATTTCCGAGGGCGAATTCAACTTAGCCAGTCTTGACAAGTTTCTTGCGAAGCTCGATGAAGGCAGTGCCAAAGGTGCCTTAGGTATCAAAGCTATTGCAGTCGGCATAAGGAAGTTGCGCAAAGTTGTAGAGGATATACCTGAAAAGCCTATCCTGAAGGGTACTTTTGAACAATACGCTACTGACAGTATTGGTTTTGACAGATACCGAGAAAAGGCAGCAGCGGCAAAGATAGCGGCTGAGGAATTGGCAAAATCAGCGGCTGTTAAACCTCAGGTCAATCTTGGACCGGTAGACCTTACTGGTGACATAAAGGTGTTTGAAGGTCTTGATACTGCTGCCCAGCAAACTGCTGATAGTATCAATGAGGTTGTAGTAGAAACCCGTGCAGAACAACTTGCCCTTGAAAACCTTAGCCGAAGTCTTTTAGGGCTCCCACCACTTGAACTTGAACTTGAACCCCAGGTTCAAACCCAAGCTGCCGACCCCCAAACGGCGAAGCAAGCTGAGGTGGCGGCTTTCACTATGGCTGAGCAGGCTAAGCGTCTACAGCTTGACCAGACGAGTGCTAAGATGAGTACTCTCCAAGCTGAGGCAGATGTTAACCCTGTTGTTCCTAAGGTTGACACTCAACCCTTTATCATGATGATAAATGGGGTGAGACATGAAGTTGAAGACCTTCCCCGTAAGGTCAATGAAAGCATCAATGCAGCAGGGGTGTTGCAGGATCAAGTATCAAGTGTGAGTGGTGCCGCCACCAGTGTGACCTCTTCGGTCGGTGGTATTACAACTGCTCTGGAAGGTAGCATCTCTGCTGCTCAACGTTTGATAGCCACCTTATCACAGGCTCAATCAATGAGTGGACCTGTTACAGCCTCGAAGGGAGGTCGGATTGGATACTTCGCTTCTGGAGGTCGCGGGACGGACACTATTCCAGCGATGTTGTCAGAAGGGGAGTTTGTCACAAACGCCAAAAGTTCGCGGCGTTTCTTCTCGCAACTTCAAGCAATGAATGCCGGTAGAACTCCGGTGTATCGTGAGTCGGGTGGCTCGACCACCAATATCGGCGACGTGTCGATAAATGTCAATGAGTCTTCGAGTCCCCGGCAAACGGGTCGCGAAGTGATGCAGGCTTTCCGTCGCGAGACGCGACGAGGCTCGGGCCGCATTTAACCAACCTTTTACTACGGAGTTTTCACATGCTTAACGAATTGCCAAACGAATTGCAAAACGAATTGCAAGTTAGTGCCCTCCATCCCAAAGGTGAATTCAAAATCGAACACATCCGCGATGGTGTGGTACTCAGTACCCAAGTGTTCAAGAATGGTATCGTTAATGAAGGTAAGGACTTCCTTCTCGATGTATTCTTTAACAGCGTGACTCCTTATACCATTTGGTACCTTGGGCTGGTCGACCTGGTGAACTATTCTCCAGGCATCGCTGACGACGACACCTATGACGACCTTGACCAGGCTGGCAATGGGTGGGACATGTTCAACGATTACACCGACCCCGCCAATGGCGACAGTGCTGTTACACGCCCTATTTGGACTGTGGGCTCGGCTTCTGCCCAGTCTATCACCAACGCCGCCGTTGTCACCTTCGACATTACTGGCGCAGGGGACGTTAAGGGCGTCTTCCTTTGTGGGGGTGCCCAAGCGGCTACCAAAACCGACCACACAGGTGTTACCAACAAACTGTGGGCTACGGCTCTATTTGCCTCTGATGTGCCTGTCGTGCTTGCTGACCAACTGAAGGTCACCTACACGGTCAGTGCCTAACGATTCTCTCCCTCGGACGGTCGGACTTTGGGTCTCGACCCGGGTTCGACCGTCTTTCTTTTTAGGAGCTTTAGCATGGCACTGCTTTGGATCGAAGGTTTTGAAACGTACGGTGATACGATAGATGCGGCTCCATCCCCTGGAGGTATCATTGCCCGCCGTTATTCCGTATCTAACGCAGAAAGTCAGACTAGACTCGTTGCTGGCAGAACTGGGGGCAGAGCCTATAGGACACTCCCATTTGGTGTTGGTGGGTTAACGTCGGTTATCTTCCCCACAACCGACAGCGTGATGGTAATTGGATTCTCATTCAAATACAGTGTGGGGGGGTACTCCACGAAAATTGTCAGCCTGTATGGAGGAATCATTGAAGGTGTGACGATGGATTTGAATGCGGCAGGTAGGCTAGTTGTCTACGTCTCAGGTAGCTGGCGTGGTATGACAACTGTGAGTCTCCTCCCCAACGAATGGTTCTACATCGAGATGAGGGTTTATACACATGCTTCCACAGGCACATTCACTGTTCATGTCAATAACACCCAGGTTCTCGACCTGTCAGGTATAGACACTATGGGTGATAAATTTAATGCATGGCACAATGCCTTTGCAGTCTGGCCACACCCATCCGCTGGACCAAACATGTTCTATGACGACATCTATGTTCTGGACGGCTCTGGAAGTTCTCAGAACAGCCGTCTAGGACCCCAAAGGGTTACCGCCATCTTACCCGATGGTGACAGTTCTGCTTCCGATGACCTCTGGGATCGAAGTACGGGTACCGACGGATATGTACTCGTTGATGAGGGACAGGAACTCGACACCGGCGATTCGGTTTACACTAATGTTGCTGAGAAACAGATGTTTACTTACGAAGCTCTTGATGCTTCGGTGGACACCGTGAACGGGATTGCAGTCATTACTGATGTCAATATGGACAGCGGAACGATGGATTTAACACCAGTGATAAGGTCCAACAGTGTCGATACTGATGGAACTCTCGTTGGTGTTGTAGTAGGTGGGTATGTGATGCACACTCACATTGCTGGTCAAGACCCTTATGGAGGCTCACCTCAGAACTGGGACGCCTCCGCTGTAAATGCCGCCGAGTTCGGCTTCAAATCGACATTGTAAGGAGGGGACCATGGCAGTTATCAGGGTTGCTCGTCATAATGTCGAAGCCCTAGTTGGGGATAGTCCTGTTATCAGGGTAGCCCGTCAACAGGTAGAGGTTTTGGTTGCGGATGCCCTTGACTTTAGGGTATATCGTCAACACGTTGAGGTTTTAGGGTCTTACTCTATAAAATTTGCTACCGCTGAGTCGGTACTCTCCTTGGACTCCACCGTGACTTTAGAGAGTGTTTTCAACAGATCGGTATCAAACACGTTGACCCTATCTTCGGGTCTTGGGTGTACCAGAACAATCAACTTGTCAGCCAGTAGCGGTATCGAATTGGTATCACCTGGTGAGTACCGGGGTCCGATATCCAGGTCTTCTTTCAATGTCTTGGAACTCAGTTCGTCAATCCGTATACCTTTAGTCATTGAGGCTGAGGCGTCTTCAATCCTTGAATTGTCACAATCGAATCATGCAGGTGGTTCGATAAGTGTCTCGGTCGGGAATACACTCGAACTGCAACAGTTTCTGGACGACTCTGAGAAGTATCGTAACCTATATGACACACTGTTTCTCGGACAGACTGTTAACGTCTTAACGTCAAAACCTGCACATAGTCAGCTTGAGTTGACACAGGTAGCCCGTGTAGACTCAGTAAGCAAAACGTCATCGTCTACAATAGTCCTGTCACAGTTTGCAAGGGTCGAACCCCCTGCCCAATCAGTCACCTCTGTACTCGTGATGGGTCAGAGTATTCGGAGTCAGTTCCAATTTGCATCGGCGACTACGTTAGTGGAACTAGACCACGTGGTTACCGTTGCCAAACCGATACGTGTCTCGGCTGAGACTGAGTTGTCCTATACTGAACTTGTCTGGGATTTTGATACCCTTGAGCTTATTGAAACGGATGCCGGACTTCGCCAGTCTGTTGAAAAGTCCGGGTCATCTTCCAAATCGAGGGGGTCTGTCCTTGGCGTCAGGCAATCCGTCTCAGTATACAAAGTCTCGGCGACTGCTATACCAGGGGTAGCCACCAGTGCCCTCGCCCTGACCCAAGAGGCTTGGGGAAGTCTTATCCTTGGACCCGCTGTCACAAGCACATTATCTCTGTCCCAAACCGCTACTGGGGATGTCGGGTTCTCACCTGGTAGTGTAGTTGATGTCACTCAGTCGGTAGTCTACTCGATGGAGTATGCCGCTAAGGTAGTCATCAACGAGATAGAACTGGAACAATCCGTCTCGTATGTTCTTGAGACTGGGTCTACCAGATGTCAATACTCGCCTTTCGTTGGTGAGAGTACTGACCCGAATGCACCTGATCCTCCGCCCGCCGCTATCGATGGCCCTATGCCGGGGATCGAGGTACCGTTCCAACTGGTGTATCCTTCTATTGGTGTTGTGACCGATTCGGTTGCTTTGAAGACGCCCAACCTCGGTAACAAAGATCGTTTAGCTTTCAACCGCGTACTACGCGAAACACGTGGTGGTACACTGATAGTCTTTGCCGACCCTATATGGCCAAAAGTACAGACTCTAGTATTGTCCTTCTCGGGTTTGCTCAGGGTGGAGGCATACGAGCTACAAACATTCATCGACGACCACCTCGGACTGGAAATTGGTTTGATAGACTGGGAGCACCGTTTTTGGAGGGGTGTGATTGTGAACCCTGCCGAACCCTTGATTGAAGATCGTTTTGACTCTTTCACCACGAGTTTTGATTTTGAAGGCGAACTCGATCCAGAATGGAACCCGCAAATTGTTCCGATAGCTCTGCGTTACTCAGCGACACGTTCCGAACGTGCCGATGGTTATTATGTTCCTAGTGACCCAATACTACCAATTATGCCAAGTGCAACTGACTACTATACGGCTATTGCTGCTGTCGATCTTTATGTCGGAGAGCCTGTGTACATTAACGGGCTGGGCAAGGTCGACTTGGCGAAGGCTGATTCACAGTCGACAACTGAAGTTGTTGGCCTCGTTCAGTCTGATTGTTTAGCAGGAGAGACCTGTCGTTATCTCACAGAAGGTATGATTGAACGTCTGGATTGGTCAGTCATCACAGGCGTACTAGAATTGGTACCTGGTGCCACTTACTTCTTGGATTCAGCCACGTCTGGAAATATCACGGCAACGGCTCCAACTACAGCCGGTAAATTTGTAGTTCGAGTGGGTCGAGCAGTGAATGCTAGGACCCTTGACATTGAGATCGAACTTCCGATTCTTTTGTAAAGGAGATGTAGAATGGCGTTGAGAAAACCTCTCGTTATTGTGACCGGTCAGATTCAGCAGATTCAGGCGGGCGACGTACTCGACTCGGCTGTATCCGGCGAGGTAGATGTTGTGTCGTTGGAGAATGACACAGGTGCGGCTGCTATTGTCATGGGTGCCCCGGTCTATGTGAAGTCTGCCGGTAAGGTGGATAACGCCAAGGCTGATGCTGTGGCAACAGTCGAAGTCCTTGGTCTCGTTGCCGTGGCGACGATTGCCTATCAAGCCAGCGGTAACATTCAAACGGATGGTATCCTGACAGCTTCCACCGTTCAGTGGGACGCCGTGACAGGTGAGTCAGGTGGTCTAACGGCTGGTGCTGTCTATTTCCTGGACGAGACCACCGCTGGCAACTTAACTCAGACGGCTCCGACCAGTGATGGTGATTTTGTTGGTCGGGTTGGTAAGGCGATCAACACCACGGACATGGAAATCACTATTCTGAATACGGTCAAGCTTTAAGGACCTCAACATAAAGGAGATGCCTTATGGCAATACTTAAACCTCTTGTGATGGTGGCGGGGCATATTGAACGCCTCCAAGCAGGTGACACTATTGAGGCTGATATCGCTGAAGTTGACTTGGTAGAACTGACCAACAACAATGCTTCCCCTATTGTCATCTGTGAACCTGTTTACATTGATGGGGCGGACACGTGTGATAAAGCACAGGCTGATGCGGCAGGTACCATGGATGTAATCGCTTTGGTAAAGGCGGCTTCGATCGCCTCTGCCGCCACTGGAACTGCCCAGACTGATGGAGTTTTATCGGCAACCACAGGTCAGTGGGATGCGATCACAGGTGAAACAGGTGGGCTAACGGCGGGCACTATATATTACCTGAGCGCCGCTACCGCAGGTCGCCTCGTAGAGATAGCACCGACTGCTGTCGGTCAATTTGTAGTTCAAATTGGTCAGGCTATCAGCACGACCGAAATGGAACTTTCTATCATGGACCCGATTAAGCTGTAATGTCAGCAATACCTGCCCCTGGGTGTCCAGGGGCAGATTTATTACACACGTTCCCTTGAGGAGAGAACCCATGGCACTAAAGTGGATTGAAGGCTTCGAGGGTTACGGAGACGTTGTCAATGACGGACCTGATGGTATCATGGTAAAGACGAGGTACATCGCGTACGTATCATTCGAGTTGATGCGCATGAAAGCAGGTAGGAATCCTACCGATTGGGCTCTGAGCATTCCGTATGACGAATTTATTCGCAGGTTTTTGATAACAGATGCCTTAACGACTGATGACACAGTTGTTTTCGGATGTGCTTTCAGAACGAATGTTGGCAACAATGGGAACGGGTTGGTATGTGGGCTCTCGCATGAACACCGACCTGGTATGGAGGTCCATGTAAATGCTGATGGAACTCTGAGGGTAGCTCACAGCACAGCGTCTGGGCTGTCTAAGTCAGATTATGCTGTAGGGGACCTCTTGGGCACTTCCACTAACGCCATCGACTTTGACACATGGTACTACCTGGAGTTGAAAGTCTTTAGTGATGCAAGTGGTACCTGGGAATTGAGGATCGACGGGATCATTTGGGCGAGCGGCGGACCTACCGACACCAGATGCAATGGCGATTTGAACTCAGGTTTCTTTTTAAGCGCCGGTCTCAGTATGAGTGTTCGTTATGATGACATCTTTTTTCTGGATAGCACCGGCTCCTACAACACGGATTTTCTTGGACCTCGACGGGTCACTGCTATTGTACCAGATGGTATGGATACTACACAGTGGACACCTAGTGTTGGTACTAACAATGAGTGTGTTGACGAAGCACCTGGTCTCGACGAAGCCGATTACATAACAGCCAACACCAATGGTCAGAAGGACCTGTTTGAGTATGCTGCTATCCCTACTGATTTAGGTGCGATCAACGGTATTGTAATCCACACTGAGGCTGAGGTTATTAGTGGGGTTGGGAGTGTCACTACTGTGATAAAGTCTGGTTCGGAGTATGATGAAACTTCGATTTTCAAAGTCTCGGGTTCGCGGCACAGTGTCAGTCGCCTCGCCGAGCGGAATCCGAATGGGTCTGTACAGTGGACCGAGTCTTCAGTCAATGCTGCACAGTTCGGCGTCAAAGCCAACACGTAACAGAACAACGAATCTTAGTTGAAACACCATAGGTAGGGAGAGAACCATGGCGCGTAAACCTCTTACTGTTAATAGTGGTCAAATTGAACAACTCGCTTCTGGTGAGCCTCTTGATGTAGGTGGGTGGAACCTCCCGAGCACAGGTGGTACATTAAGCTATGTTCTCACAGCGGACGTCTCCGGGCACGCTATCTGGGCTGAGGCTTCGAGTTCTATAAGTGACCCAACTGTTGACGATCAAGTCTTGATTTCAACAGGTGTCGGTACGTCTGCTTGGTCAACTGCCGGTAACGATCAATACTTGGCCAGCAATGGTTCAGGTGAGGTTGCATGGGTTGCCAAACCCGCTGGTAGCATCCCGTCTCCCGGTGCTGATAATTTACTATATGCTTCAACCGGAGTGGGCACCGCCGCCTGGACTGCTACCCTTGACATCCTCATAGTTGACAATATCACTATCAATGGTAATCAGATCACGAGCGACACAGGAACTGTTAACTTCAACAATGACCATCTAACCTCAACTGGCAATCTCACAGTAGGTCAAATCGCCGCAAAGAGCGCT